>Ga0079226_10004090_pt1 | contig 11137 bp, 8 predicted proteins | sample Poulit2014_FD_76345 | JGI IMG/M metagenome (GOLD analysis project Ga0079226, IMG submission 76345) | Agricultural soil microbial communities from Georgia to study Nitrogen management - Poultry litter 2014 | ecosystem: Environmental > Terrestrial > Soil > Agricultural land | place: USA: Georgia...
CGAGGCGCCACCTCATCGGCAACCTCGCGGGGCCGCCGCCGAATCATGTGGTCCTGTTCGGCATGCACGCAGCGCAGGTCGATCAGACACCGACCCTCGGCTACCCGCGGCAGAATGGCTGGAAACCCAATCCGCAATGGTTGGGCGTAGGATTCGGGCAGGCTAATCGCCCAGCCGGGCAGGGGAACTCCGGCGCCACCGCCACCACCGACTCGACCGTCGTGGGCAACCACCTCGGCACCCAGCTCTTGGGCGATGCGTTCACTGCGCTTACGCAGTACCTGGGGGTCAGCGTGCACCGCGTCGTGAATCGGTGTGGAAGGCGAATTCAATGTTGCCTCCAGTGCGGCCAGGGTGAATTTATCGGCTCGAAACGCCCGTGCCAGCGGATGCTTGGCCAGTTGTTGAATGATCTGGGTTTTACCCAGCAGGATCCCGGCCTGCGGGCCGCCTAAGAGTTTGTCACCGCTGGCAAGTACGACGTCGGCGCCGTCGCGCAGCGCTGCCGACATGGTTGGTTCATCAGTCAGGACGTCATCCGCCTCCACCAGCCCCGAGCCGACATCCACAATCAACGGTACGTTATGCTCATGGGCTAGCCGCGCAAGCTCTTTGATGCCAACCGCGGCATTAAACCCACCGATCCAATAATTCGACGGGTGCACCTTCAGTAGCGCACCGGTGCGCTCGGTCATCGCGTTGCGGTAATCATCCAGATTGGTGCGGTTCGTAGTACCAACTTCGGCCAATTCCACTCCGGTGGATACCATCAGATCGGGCAGCCGGAACCCAGCACCGATCTCGACCAGCTCCCCACGGCTGATCACCACCTCCGGCAGGTCACGCGCGACTGACAGGGTGGTGGTTGCCAGTGATAGCGCGGCGGCACCATTATTGACCACGAGCGCATCTTCGGCGTCCGGCACCGCAGAAAGTAGGGCGGCTTTCGTCCACGTGCCACGCTTTGAGCGTTTCCCATCGCGCAGATCAAGCTCCAAATCCACGTAACCCGCGGCGGTGCTGAGCGCGTCGCGCGCGGCATCAGACAGCGGAGCGCGCCCAAGATTGGTATGGATAATGACGCCGGTGGCATTGAGCACCGAAGACAATCGGGTTGGCGACAGCGTACTGAGGCGATGGATGATGGTGGGTGCGACGTCGTCGGGGGACAGCTCGCCGTGCCGGGCATCGTTTTGCGTCTCGGTGATGACGCGTCGAATGACATGCGGTGCCAGTCGGTCTGTGGCCGCCTGTACTTCGGGCAGGGCAAGCAGACGGTCGGTCGAGGGAATCGCGCGGCGCGGATCTGCGGCCACCAAACGGTCCTTTCATCGCACATCGGACGGTTCTGGCGGAGGCGGACGGGAATCGAACCCGCCAGACCAAGCTACTTGGTCTCGTCGGTTTTGAAGACCGCGGGGACCACCAGGAACCCTGACGCCTCCAAAATCTCAAACTATCATGTTTGTTTTGTCTGCCCCAATGTTGAGTACTTCTGTCACTGATGCTGGCATATTCCTATACTGGGGGCATGTCTGAAATTTTAGAACCCACCACGCTTCCACGATTAACCACAACGGCTTCCGGCGGCGGGTGCGCCTGCAAAATCCCGCCCGGTGAACTTGAAGCAGCCGTGGCACAGCTTGCCGGCCAAGACCATGACCACGTGATTGTTGGAGTTGATGACGGCGATGACGCTGCTGCTGTCCGTTTGGATGGGGAGACCGCGATCCTGTCGACCGCAGATTTTTTCACTCCTGTTGTCGACTCGGCTTATGACTGGGGGCGGATTGCTGCAGCTAATGCGATCAGCGATATTTATGCGATGGGTGGCAACCCGATTGTTGCCATTAACCTGATGGGTTGGCCACGCGGTGTGCTGCCAGCCGAGCTGATGTCGGAAGTCCTCGCCGGCGGGCTGGCTGTTGGGACAGCAGCCGGTTGCCCGGTGATTGGCGGGCATACGGTTGATGATCCAGAACCCAAATACGGGATGGCTGTCACCGGTGTCGCAAAAGTTGATCAGCTGATGCGCAATGATGCCGCTGAAGCCGGATTGCCGCTGACGCTGACCAAACCGATCGGTCTGGGATTGTTGAATAACCGCCATAAGGCCACCGGGGAAGTCTTTGAGGAAGCCATCGAGACGATGACGACGTTGAATAAGGCGGCTGCCGAACAGGCTGTTGCTGCAGGGATTACAGCGGCAACGGATGTGACTGGGTTCGGCTTGCTTGGCCACCTGTACAAGATGATGCGGGCGTCAGGAACCGGTGCTGTGATCGACCGGAATGCTGTCCCGTTGGTTGATGGTGCAGCCGAAGCTCTGCGTGATGGGTATGTTTCTGGTGGCACCCGCCGAAACCTCGACTGGGTTGCTCCCAACATTGAAGCAGCCGATGGGGTCACCGAAGAGGACCTGCTGGTGCTGGCCGATGCCCAGACATCGGGCGGTCTGCTGGTTGTCGGCGAATTGCCCGGCTACCCGGTCATCGGCTACACGACGAACCGGGCAGGGACCGTTGAGGTTCGCTAACCGACCGTCGTGATGGAGTCGTCGACGATGCCCTGAGCTCGACGAGCTGCTAATCGATCGCGTTGTGGTTCAACGACGTGGCGTGGATCCTTGGTCGAGTTGATCCCGGCTTCCAGGATGGCCGAACGGGTTAGATATGATGCTGACGCAAGCGCTGCACCTGAGGCCATGGCAGCAATCCGGTTGCGACCCAGTAGTGCGGCACCAACGCCCCCTGCGATTGTGAGTGCTTGGGCCCAGCGCAGTTTGCGTGCTGGGCGCCCAGTTTGCAGCGGTTCGGCTTCCACCGGGTGCATATCGGCGGTGAGTTTTTCAGAGAAGTACAGTTCCGAAGCAGCACCGAGTGTCCCAAAGACCCGTGCCGGTCGGGTTTCTGAAGGGGGCGTGGTCAATAGTGCCATACCGGAGGACGCCATCGCGGCGGATGAGACAAATAGGTATGACATGTTGTCTTTTCCACCGTTCCAGGTTGGTACGGACGTGTCGGCTAGTAAGGCACCCGTGTAGGAGGCCAGGGGTGCTCCCATCACCGCGGCCAGTAGACCGGCAGGTTTTTCTAACGCATAGACCATCGGACGCAGTATGCCCAACGGTATCTTTTGGCCGGTCATCCGGTCGACATCAATGGCCGCGACGACACCTGCACCAACTCCAAAGGCGCTGAGAATCCAGGTGCCCATATTCATTGGGGACGCCGGCTTAAACGTGCGCATCATGTGATGGAAGCGTTCGGGACGACCAAGGTCAGCGATGAGAAATCCAGTCCCGGCAATGGTCGCACCGAGCGCGGTCAGTCTGGTGTTTTTGCGGAGTTTGTCGAAGCCAATACGATCGGCTCCGATTGCCAGCATCGCTGACCCGCCAGCGATACCTCCCAAGAAGAGGTAGGCCGAAATTTTGTCATCCCACGGTGGCGGTTTGACGATGGGGCGACCGTAGTAGGAATCTGCGAACTCGACGTCTTCGACCATTGGCATTTCGCGGGAACCATCGCCGGCACCGCCCCCACGGCGTTGGCCGGGTGGACGATTCCGGCGTCGTTTCCGACGCGGCTCGTTTTCTGGTCGGTAAGCATCAAAGTCAGACAGGGTCACTTCTTGCGGGCTCCTAAAAATGCGGTCGCCGCGGCAGCTAACATACCGGCGGCAGCGATACCAACCTTTTTATACATGGACGGCAAATCCTTGGTGGGCACCCGGGGGTCCGGTGGCAGACCGTAGACTTCAGGTTCGTCGAGTAACAAGAATACTGAGCCAATACCGCCCACCCCGTCGTTGGGATTTGCCCCGTAGAGGCGGGCTTCGGTGAGTCCTTTTTCATGCATGGCATTGACGCGTTGTTTGGCGGTGTCGACCATGTCTTCGCGATCACCGTATTTGATGGACGTCGTCGGGCAGGTTTGTGCGCAGGCTGGGGTTTGGCCATCGACCAGCCGGTCAAAGCACATGGTGCATTTATTGGCGGTGCCTTCGTTTTTGACGTTCATGGCATACCGAGAGTCAACACGGTCGGGCTTGGTGTGGATGGTCCCGGAATCACGGCGCTCAATGACACCGAAAGGACAGCCAGCGACACAGGTTCCGCACCCATTGCAAATATCATCCTGGACGACCACGGTACCGAATTCTGTGCGATAGAGTGCACCGGTTGGGCACACATCTAAACAGCCCGCATACGTGCAGTGTTTGCACACATCCGAACTCATCAGCCAACGAAATTCTGGGGTGTCAGGATTTGGTGGGTTGTCGACTTTGTTTTTAATGCGGACCCCGGGTGACCCAAATTCCGGCATACCCAGGTCCTCGGTGGTATTGGGTTTGCGGGTCTCTGGAGCACCAAATGCCGGCATTCCGAGTCCGACGAGTTTTGCCCCGGATTCGCGGGCCTTTTCGATCTGCTCTTGGCCCTGTTCAATGAACGCCACGTGACGCCACGTGTTGGCACCCAGTCCACCGGTGTTGTCGTAGGAGGAGCCGAGTATTTCCAGGTCCCCTTTCATCGGGACCTGGTTCCATTCTTTACAGGCCACCTCACAGGCTTTACACCCGATACAAATCGAGGTGTCGGTAAAGAAGGCTTTACGCTCGGTGTCTTGACCGTAGGCGTCAATTAGTTCGCCGGGGCGCTCGAGGAAATCAACCACGTTATTCTCCTGTGTGAGGCTCGGGTTCGGTCAGTGTTGGTGGTTCAGATACTTCCATGGTCTCAGGGTCGCGTTCATAGGTTACCCGTCGATGTCCGGTCAGTGGCGTAATGCCTGCCTGCTCGCGCAGATCTTCTACGAATTTGACCAGGGCGGGTCCGCGGGGACGACGGCCCGGCATGATCGTACATGCCACCGCTTTGCCTGATTGGATGTACACGTTCGGATCCAGCGTCATACCCAATAGATCGTTGACCCCATCACCGGTGACCAAAGCTTGGTTTCCGACGCCGAAGTGAAACGGCATACCGATCTGGTGGACGGTCTTGCCACCGGCAACCACCGGTTTCATTCGCTGAGTGACCAGTACCTTGGCCTCGATCGCACCGCGCGGTGAGGCAATGGTTGCCCAACCATAGGGTTCTAGCCCGGCTTCGGCGGCGAGTTCTTCGGAGACCTCCACGAACATTTCGGGTTGCAGCTCAGACAGATACGGCAGGAAACGGCTCATGCCGCCGGCTGTCTGGTGCTCGGTGAGGCGATATGTTGTGAAGATATGTGGGAACACTTCGGAACCGGGTTCCCCGGCAGCTGGTGCCGTTTGGTTCCCCTTGGCAGTGATCAACACTCGCGATGGCGATTCTTGCTGCGGGTATAGCGGGTTTTCCACCGGCGATTCGGCCGGTTCGAAGTGCGTTGGCATTGGGCCATCGTTCATACCGTTTGGCGTGAACAACCAACCCTTCCCGTCAGACTGCATGATGAATGGATCATCACCGGCCAGTGCATCAGGCCCGTAGGTGTCATGGGCGGTCTTGGTTGACGGCGGACGATTGGCCGGGAAGTCCGGGATGTCTCGACCGGTCCAGACCTCTTGGTCTTCATCCCACCACACCAGCTTCTTGCGTTCCGACCACGGGTTACCATCGAGGTCCGCTGAAGCACGGTTGTAGAGGATGCGACGATTTGCCGGCCAGGCCCATGCCCACTGGTGTGCCATTTCATCCTGGTCTTTACCCGGCACCCGGTTGGCCGCATGGTTGATGCCGCCAGCATAGACGCCTGCATAAATCCAAGCCCCACCGGCGGTTGAGCCGTCGGCCTTGTACTGGTTGAAATTATCTACCGGCTTGCCGGCATTCGGGCCGGTCGTGTAGTAGCCGTTGATTTCTTTCAGCACGGCCTCGGCCGATGGTTCACCGTGCTCATCGACCGGGTAATCCCAAGTCATGGCCTGTAATGGTTTATCACGTGGGTCGGTTGAGTCTTTGAGCTTCTCTTTGATCCGCACACCGAGATCGTAGAAGAATTCCAGCTCCGAACGAGCATCACCCGGTGGGGTAATGGCTTGATGGCGCCACTGGACCAGTGGTTGGGTTTGGGTAAACGTTCCAGCTTTTTCGGTGTGGTTGGCCGCAGGCATGAAGAAGACCTCGGTGGCAATGTCCTCGGTCTTGAGCTCACCGGTGGCAATCTCCGGGCCATCCTTCCACCAGGTGGCCGTTTCAATGAGCTGGAAGTCGCGAACGACCATCCATTTCAGATTCGACATCCCCAATCGTTGCATGCGCCCGTTGGCCGAACCGACCGCGGGGTTCTGTCCCAGCACGAAGTAGCCATCGACGCCCTTGTCGAACATGCGCATCAACGTTTGATACGTACCGTGAGCACCGGTTAGGCGTGGCATGTATTGATATCCGAAGTCGTTTTCTTCGGTCGCGTCGTCGCCAAACCATGCCTTGAGTAGCGAGATCATATAGGCGTCTCCGTTGGACCAGAAGCCCTTTTGATGCTTTGGTACGGAGTCGTTGAGATAGTCGCGTAGGGTGTCGTGCTTTCCGGCAACCGGGAATGGTAGATACCCGGGCAGGAGGTTGAAGAGGGTTGGAATATCTGAGGAACCCTGAATGGTCGCGTGACCACGCAGTGCCATAATGCCGCCACCGGGTCGGCCCATGTTGCCCATCAGCAGCTGCAGGATCGCGGCGGTGCGAATGAACTGCGAGCCCATTGAGTGCTGGGTCCAGCCCAGTGCATACGCCATAACAGTGGTGCGTTCGCGGCCAGAGTTCTTGGCAAATAGATCGGCTATTTCCAGGAAGTCTTCCGTCTTGATCCCGGTGATGTCGGCAACCATCTCAGGAGTGTAGCGCGAGTAGTGACGACGCAGGATCTGGAAGACCGAGCGAGGGTGCTGCAAAGTCATGTCCTTGGCAATACCGTCGGCCTCATATGGGTCTTTTTCGTATTGCCAGGTCGACTTGTCATACCCGCCGGTGTTCTTGTCAAACCCGGAGAAGAGACCTTCGAGATCCTCGGTGTCTTGGAATCCTTCGTCGACCAGATGGGCAGCATTGGTGTAGTGGGTAACGTATTCCTTGAACCACAGATCGTTTTCGATCATGTAGCGGATCAGCCCACCAAGCAGCGCAATATCCGTGCCCGCCCGGATGTGGACGTGCTTATCTGCTAACGCCGAGGTTCGGGTGAAGCGTGGGTCAACGTGGACAAGTTTGGCGCCACGAGCCTTAGCCTCGGCAACCCCCTGGAACCCAACGGGGTGCGCTTCGGCCATATTTGAACCCTGAATCCATACCAGGTCTGCATTCGCCATATCTTGCAATGGCTGGGTGGCACCGCCACGCCCAAAGGAAGCTCCTAAACTAGGAACTGTGGAGGAGTGTCATATGCGAGCCTGGTTTTCGATCTGCACCGCACCGGCAGCCGAAAACAGTTTCTTGATCAGGTAGTTTTCTTCATTATCGATGGTTGCCCCGCCCAGGGATGCGATCCCCATGGTGCGATTGACCGGCGAACCATGTTCATCAAAATCTTCCCAGTGATTCCGGCGGGCTTCTAAGAACCGGTCCGTAATCATCTCCATGGCGGTTTCTAAATCGAGTTCTTCCCAATCCGTGCCGTAGGGACGACGGTACAGGACGGTCTTTTGCCGTGAAGGAGTATTCACCAGCTGTTCAGAGGCAGCGCCCTTCGGGCATAATCGGCCGCGCGAAATTGGTGAATCTGGGTCACCTTCAATGTGGATGACTTCGTTATCTTTGACGTAAATGCGTTGTCCACAGCCGACGGCACAGTACGGACAGACGCTTTGAACGACTTTGTCGGCGTCTTCCGTGCGAGGGCGCATATTCGCATATTTTGGCGATTCAACCGCCGGACCGCGCCCTAATTTGTCCTTTGACTTGGCCTGACGAAAAACGGGCCAACCGAGAACTGAGAACCGTGCCATGAGCATAACCCTAACAGAGCTTTTGCCAAGTTGGGAGAGGTGAAAACATTGTGCTAACTAGGCCGCCGACCAACCGCCGTCGCTGGGGATAATGGCGCCGTTGACATTGGACGCCGCATCGGTCAACAGGAACACAATCAATTGGGCCAATTCATCGGGTTGGGCGGTGCGGACAGCTGTTGCATGGACCGGGCCGGTGACCTCCATGGCAGCGGCGTCATAGCTCGAGGGATCGATGGCGGCCATGACGTTGGTTTCTACACCGCCTGGTGCGACCGCATTCGTTCGAATATTATCGCCAGCATGAACGTAGGCCGTATTGCGCGTCAGCCCAACAACAGCGTGTTTTGATGCCGTATAGGCGGCACCGGCTGCAGCACCTCGAATCCCCGCTGCAGACGCAAGGTTCACGATCGATCCGCCACCGTTTTCAATCAGGTGCGATATGACAGCGCGCGTGTATTTGAAAACTGAGTCCACATTGATACGCATCACGCGCTCCCATGTTTCGTCCGTTGTACGCGCAGCCGGTGCAAAGTTATCCATAATCCCGGCGTTATTGACCAAACCGCGAAGATCACCGGTTTGCTGTGCGAGCTTAACGGTTGCATCAATGTCGGCTTGGGAGGAGGCGTCACCGATGCTGGCGGTAGCTGCACCGCCGGAATCGGAAATGATCTTGACGGTTTCGTAGGCCCCGGCTTCGGAAATATCCTGAATAATCACATGTGCTCCACGAAGTGCCGCAAGTTGGGCGGTGGCTCTTCCGATGCCAGATCCAGCACCGGTGACAATGACGACGCGATCAGCTAATGATGTGGTCATGAGTACTCTTTCCATCAGGCGGTCGGGAGATGGTAAAGCTCATCCTAGAGTCAGCCTTTCGAAAGCACAATACATTGAAACTGTGAAGTACTGTTCCTGATTGGTTCTCGTTGGTGCGGGCGTGCTTTGGTTGAAAAGATGCTAGAGCGAGTAACAACGCTGTACGACAATGGTTAGAGTCCACCACGGCAGTCATACAGAACGGCAGGAAGCATGTCCAACTTTGAACAAATCCAGGCGATCGCCACGCCCATAGAAATCCAGTTGCGCTGGTCAGATCAGGACATCAACGGCCACATCAATAATGTCAACATTTTGATGTTGGTGGAAGAGGCCCGGATTCAAGCCACGCAACAATGGACACAGACGACTCCCGGTGTCGACGGCACCCGGCGGGTGACCCGAGCGTTGAACACCGACTTCAACCGTGAAGTTCATTATGGAAAAGAAACCATAGTCTGGGTATGGATTGTCCGTGTTGGTCAGACGTCGTTTGTTTTTGGTCAGTTACTTGAACAAGACGGCGTGCCGTGTGTCTACGCCGAGGCCACGATGGTTCGTTTAGATGCAGATACCGGAAAACCCAAGCCACATGACGAAGCCTACCGCCGTCTGCTGGAAACGCACGTAGGGCCTGCCTACGACCCGAAAGCCTAACGAAGGCCACAGGCCAGCGCTGACAGTGCACAGTGCCTCACATGTTGCAGCTGGGGCTTAGCGTGGTGGCCAGGCTGAGCCCATGGCTGCAATGATTCGTTGCAGCCGCTCTGTTGAGGTTCCCATATTCAATCGAGCATAGCCGCGTCCGGCGTCCCCAAAATTTACCCCGGGGCTCAACGCAACACGGGCCTCTCGTAAGAAATACTCAGCGGGTTCCTCAGTAAGTTCGGTGTTACGGAAATTCAGCCACGCCAAGAAACTAGCCTGTGGCGGGTGGAACGTAACACCGGGAAGATGTTCGGCAACCAACCGCTGGAGCGCAGCGGTTTGTGCTTGAAAGTGGTCGCGGACGGCGTCGAGCCAGTGGCGGGACTCGCTGAAGGCGGCTTCGGTGGCTAACAGTCCCCAGAATCCTGTGTCGGTGCGTGACATCGTAGGGTCAAGTTCAGCAGGCCACGGCCCGGATGCTGATCGAATGGCGATACCGCATTTGAGGCCAGCAAAATTCCAGGACTTGGTTGCGGTATGCAACGCGATCCCGGTTTTCCGTGCCGTATCAGACACAGTGAGCCAGGGCGTGAACTCCACGCCGTGATAGACCATGGGAGCGTGGATTTCATCAGATAGCACCACGGCGTCATATTGGTGGGCAAGGTTTGCCAAGTCAGCGAGTTCTTGTTGAGCAAAGACCCTGCCCAGGGGGTTGTGTGGGTTGCACAATAAAATGACTTTGGTTCCGGCGTTGAGTCCGGCTTCGATGCCGTCCAAATCAAAGAAGCCGCCGTCGGGTACATTCAGCAATGGCACTTCCAGGGGTTTGACCCCGCTTCCGGCAAGCCAATCATAAAACCGGTTGTAGACAGGCGGCATGATGAGCACTGAACGGTCTGGACCGCAGTAGTGGCGCATGAGTTTTGAAGCAGCCGTTGCGGCATCGACGTGGAAACTGATGTCTTCCGGTTCGATATGCCAAGCCCAGCGGTCTTGGGCGAAACTGGTGAATGCTTGCACGACGTCGTCTGACTGACCCGGATAGCCGGCATCATGGCGCAGTAGGGCGTTTTGTAGGGTGTCGATGATCGCTGGTGCCAGCGCTACATCCATTTCGGCGACCCAGGCCGGCAAGACATCGGACTCAACGGTAGACCACTTGAGACTTGCCCTACCGCGCAGTTGATTATCAGACAAATCAAAAAGTTCGGCGGCTGTTGGGTGCGCTGTATCCGTCATAGTCACCACGATAGGTGTCAGCCTTACAGAATGCGAGAGGTGGCAGAGCGCAACGGTATTTCTCTGCGTTGGGCTACGGGTGCTGGCAGTTACCAGTCTGGTAGGCGAGGGTTGCGTACGTGTAAGAATTCGTTGACCACTGCGGCACCGAGATCTTGGGCGTTTGGGGCTACCACTTTGCCGTCCACGCGCGATGCCATAGCCTCCAGGAAACGCTTCAGGCCGGGGTCGTCGCCCAACCGGAAGAATGTGATGGCGGCATTGAGCCGCTGAATACGATCCAGTTCGGTGACGGTCAGCTCCAGGGTCTCTGGGCGGGGCGGGTACCAGAAGTGGGCCTCACCGTGGCTGGTCAGATGCGCCGTCGGCTCGCCGTCGGTTACCACCAACAGCACCGGTCGCATGGTCGGATGCCGTCGAAAAAACCGGGTGGCCAGCATCAGCGCGTGGTGCAGGTTCGTGCCCTGTTCATAGGCCGGGGCCATGGCGGTGA
>Ga0079226_10004091_pt1 | contig 11137 bp, 8 predicted proteins | sample Poulit2014_FD_76345 | JGI IMG/M metagenome (GOLD analysis project Ga0079226, IMG submission 76345) | Agricultural soil microbial communities from Georgia to study Nitrogen management - Poultry litter 2014 | ecosystem: Environmental > Terrestrial > Soil > Agricultural land | place: USA: Georgia...
AATAACAAATTAAATATCTCTTTTCTATCTCAAATAAGAGAGGGATTGCACTATATCATCGGAATATGGATTTCTAAATTATCTTTTACAATAGACTTCTTTAGATATCAATATGTTGAAAAAGGAGAACTTCTGAAATTTCACTCAAACGAGTGAATACGTCGATGTAAATCTTTATTTTTGCCCTTATGATGCATATTGATATTCTTACTGTTGTTCCTGAATTGTTGGAAGGTCCTTTTTCTCATTCTATTTTAAAAAGAGCACAACAAAAGGAATTGTTAGATATACAGGTCATAAACTTGCGAGATTATACCCCTTATAAACATAAGCAGGTAGATGATTATCAATATGGTGGAGGGGCAGGAATGGTCTTGATGCCGGAACCTTTATCTTTAGCTATTGAAGCACTGCAAAAAGAGAGAAGTTATGATGAAATCATATTTTTGACTCCAGATGGCCAACCTTTTAAACAATCCATGGCTAATCAGCTTTCATTAAAAAAAGATCTTTTAATGATTTGCGGACATTATAAAGGAATAGATGAACGTATTCGAAAAAAATATGTCACAAGAGAAATATCCATTGGAGATTTTGTTTTATCGGGAGGAGAATTGGCAGCGGCGGTTTTGGTGGATGCTATTGGTCGATTAATCCCCGGCGTTTTAAACAATGAAACTTCTGCCCTTTCAGATTCCTTTCAGGATAATCTTCTTGCGCCTCCGGTTTATACACGACCTGCGGATTTTAAAGGGCTGAAAGTACCGGATATCTTACTGAGTGGTCATGAAAGAAAGATTAGTGAATGGCGCTATGATCAGTCCCTGAAAAGGACCAAAGAACGAAGACCTGAACTTCTTAATCCGGAAGAAGAAAAATAAGCTGTACTTCATCAGAAATTAATTTTGGAAGCGCTGTATTTCAGTTACATTTGCGAACCCTTACGAAAAAAATATTTTGATTATGAAAAATACGCCATTTATTGAGATGCACAAGGAATTTGGTGGAAAGCTCGTTGATTTCGCCGGATTTCAGTTACCTATATCATTTACAGGAATTAAAGAAGAACATCAATCTGTTCGTGAGAATGCCGGTGTTTTTGATGTAAGCCACATGGGCGAGTTTTTAGTGGAAGGTCCGCAAGCAAAAGACCTTATTCAGAGATTAACTTGTAATAATATTGAAAAAGCTAAAAAAGGAAAGGCACAATATACTTGTCTGATGAATGAGAATGGCGGTATTATTGACGACCTGCTGGTTTATTGTTTGGAAGAAGATGCTTCCTATATGCTTGTAGTCAATGCGGCCAATATTGAGAAAGACTGGGATTGGATTGTGGCACATAATAAGGAAAAAGCGCAGCTTAAAAATATTAGTGACCAAACTTGTCAATTGGCGATACAGGGACCGCATGCGATAAAAATAATTTCAGACTTGACTTCCGTTGATTTGGCCAACATGAAGTTTTATACTTTTGAAGAAGGGGATTTTGCCGGTCTGAATAATGTTTTAATTAGTGCTACCGGCTATACCGGATCCGGAGGCGTTGAAATCTATTTTGAAGATGAAGGGGATAATGCGCGTAAAGTGTGGAATGCAATCTTTAAAAACAAAGAGGAAACAGGAATTGAACCTATCGGGCTGGGTGCCAGAGATACATTGCGTATGGAGATGGGATTCTGTTTGTATGGCAATGATATCAATGATGAGACTACCCCTTTAGAAGCCGGACTGGGCTGGATTACAAAATTGAAAAAAGGCGATTTTATAGGAAGAACACCTATTGTAAAACAAAAAGAAGAAGGGCTTGTCCGAAAACTGGTTGGCTTTGAATTGAAAGAGCGGGGCATCCCTCGTAAAGATTATAAAATATTAGATGAAGCCGGAGATGAAATTGGGGTTGTGACTTCCGGTACGCAATCTCCTTCTTTAGGGAAAGCAATTGGATTGGGATATGTGAAAAAAGAATTTGCAGTCAGAGGAACCGAAATATATATCGCAGTTAGGAAGAAGAAATTGAAAGCAGAAGTCTGTAAAGTACCTTTTGAATAAAACGTATCATAGCATGTTATTTATTCTTCTTTCCAGGCTTTATCCCAATTTTGAGGTTAAAGTTTGGACTCTTTTATAGAATTTCTATCTTTATTCCATATTTTTACATCGATGTACTTTAACATATTTTTAGCAAATTCTTAATTAGTTAAAGGAATTATAAATTACTTTTGGCGTTAATCATTTAAACGATAATGAAGAAATATCCCGCATTCTCCATACTTGTCGCTTGGATCTCTATATTTACATTTTCTATACATGCATCTGCGAAGATACAGGCTCCAACAGATTTTATTCAAAATGTAACCACCACCTCCGGAGAAGAAAGTTTTTCAGTATCCTGGAATATTAACTATGAAGCTTTTAAGACCTTGGAAGAGGATGGTTATACTGTTTCTATAAAATATAATACGGAGATAGGAGCTAAGCGAGCCGAAAGTGGGTATGAGACCTCTAGTTGGAAGGAGGTGCGTGATATTGATCTCCATCAGACTAGCTATCAACTTGAAAATCTTGAGGGAGGAACATCTTATGTTGTGAAAGTGGGTGTTTCTGATGGGACACATACCTATTGGTCGAAACTTTCAGAAGCAGAAACTGAAAGAGGATGGGGACTTTTTCGACTTTTAGTGATTATTGGTTCACTGGGGCTTTTCATTTATGGGATGAAAATCATGAGTGAAGGAATCCAGCAGGCGGCAGGAAATAAATTGAGAAATTTATTGGGCTCCATTACGTCTAATCGATTTAAGGGCGTGCTTACCGGCTTTGGAATTACCTCTGTCATTCAGTCCTCATCAGTCACTACTGTGATGACGGTGTCTTTCGTAAATGCCGGATTGTTTACCCTTTTAGAATCTACCGGGGTAATTATGGGTGCTAATATTGGAACCACTGTTACCGGGTGGATTATCAATGTTTTTGGCTTTGAAATGGATATTGCCTCCTACGTGCTGGTCTTAATAGCGCTAATTACGCCATTTCTTTTTATTCGTAACAGACCTAAGTGGCGTTCAGCTGCTTATGCGGTCATGGGGTTTTGTTTATTTTTTATTGGCTTGGGCTTTTTAAAAAATGCCGTTCCTACTTTGACAGCAGATTCTCCAATTGTGAATTTCTTTTATGAATATAAAGACATTCCTGTTCTTGGAGTGCTTTTGTTTGTTTTTTTAGGTACGCTTGTTACCGTTATTGTACAATCCTCTTCGGCGGCAATGGCACTTACGATGACTTTGGTGGCTAGCGGAATTCTGCCTTTTGAAGTAGCAGTAGCGATGATTTTAGGGGAGAATATAGGTACGACTATAACTGCACAATTAGCTGCCATTGTAGGAAATGTACATGCTAAACGTGCTGCCTGGATTCATACTTTATTTAACCTGTTTGGTGTTTTTTGGGCAGTCTCCCTTTTCCCCTTCTTTTTAGAGGCTATTAAATGGTTTATGGTAAATGTTCTATCTACCGGAAATCCATTTTTAAACCCAGAGCAATATGCGAATACAGGGCTTGTTATCTTCCATTCTACATTTAATATTTTAAATGTTTTGATATTGGTTTGGTTTGCTCCTCTTCTTGTTCGTATAACGGAGAAAATAGTGAAGTCTAAAGGAAATGAAGATGAAGAATTCCGTTTAGATTATATTGGAACCGGAATTATTACTTCACCTGATTTAGCTTTGTTAGAAGTAAAGAAAGAGGTGGCAAAGTTTGGTGAGTTAACCAGCCGGATGTCCCACTTTTCTCGAAGTCTCTTATTAGAAAAAAATAAGAAAAAACAGAGAAAAATGATGGATAAAATTGCGAAATATGAAGAAATAACAGATCGCGTGGAAGTGGAAGTCGCCAATTATTTAAATAAAATTACGGAAGAAAAAATAAGTCTGACCACTAGCCAGCGGATTAGAGGGATGAATAGCATCACGGGAGATTTGGAGCGTATTGGTGATATTTTTTACCAAATATCAATGAATATTAAGAAAAAAGAAGAAGGGAATATTATCTTTTCCAAAGATCAAACCCGGCATTTAATTGAGATGTTAGATTTGATTGATCATGCCTTTCAAATAATGAATGGCAATCTTAGAAAACATATGGCGCAAGTTGATCTGACGGAAGCTTATGAAGCAGAACGCCAAATTGACCTAAAACGAGATGAGCTAAAGGATAGTTATTTGCACAGTCTTTCTGAAAATGAAAATCTGGATATGCAAGGTATTATTATTTATCAAAATATCTATTCTTCTCTGGAAAGGGTTGGAGACCACATTATTAATGTGTCAGAAGGGGTGAAAGGGAGAATTTGATTGATATCTTATCTTCAGATTCGAGTGCTACATTCGTTCAATGAAAAGAAAAGTTTTCCAAATTAATATATTTTAGCAAATTGCTACTTAAATATGTAAGAATGTTAGAAAAACTAAAAGCTCTAGACAGAAGCCTGTTTCTATTCCTGAATAGCCATCATAATTCCTTTTTTGATCCAATCATGTATTGGATTAGCAATAAATGGTTTTGGATTCCTTTTTATCTTTTAATTGTTGTATTGATTATAATAGCTTACAAAAAGCGGAGTATTTTGATTTTTGTATTTATTGCAGCCTTAGTTACTATAAGTGATCAGCTTTCTTCGCATTTACTGAAACCCTGGGTAGGACGCTTACGACCTTCGCACAATCCTGATTTTGAGGGCCTCATTCATATAAGTAAAGCAGGTGCAGGTGGACTCCATGGATTTGTTTCAGGACATGCGACCAATAGTTTTGCGTTGCTTGTTTTTCTTAGTTTAATTCTTGGTAAAAAATTTAACTGGTTGAAATATGTACTGTGTTTTTGGGCCTTGATTATTTCTTACAGCAGGATTTACAATGGGGTACATTATCCCGGAGATGTGATTTGCGGAGCAATATTAGGAAGTCTGGTGGGGTATGGACTGGCTAAATTATATGGCTTGATTACGAATGAAACCGGTGCTTTGAATTTAAGTCGTAAGTGAAGATAGCCCGTTCCAAAATCAGGTTCCATATAATCGTTCTGATGACTGTTGTAGAGGAATAAATATCAGCGTTTGCTATATGAGTTATGTATTTATCTCTATTGGCTAAAATTAGTCAAGAATTTTTAGCTTTGTTTTCCTCCTCATTCTTTTTTTTATTAGCTGCATTTTGTTTTTGTTGATTCTCCTTTTTATCCAATTCTTTTTGTAATTTAGATTTCTCTTTTTCTTTTTTATCCTCTTTGGGCTTGGGTTTAGGACGCCACAAAGGAATGCGGTAACTAATATTATAATTGACATCAAAGACGACATTAGAGGTGGCAACCCCAAAACCCGGAATAAGGTAAGGTCGTAATCCATTGTCAAAATTTCTAGTTATGAGCATTCTCAGATGCAATCCCCATGATAAGAACAAATTATTAAATACTTCTACTTTCATTCCCAAGGTAGCTTCTCCCCACTGTGGTGTAATGGTTTTATAAGGAAACTCGCCTTTAACATCACCCCAGTAGGGGTATTCTATCTGGTAGGAAGGAATAGCTCTATCCATACGGGCTATACCATAGCGAACGCCAACAAAAACCATGTTACTTTCAAAAGGAAAAGAAGGATTTAATAAATTATAATCAATACCGGCTTTCAAAAATATGCCATTACTCTTATAGGAAAAAGCAGGTTTATTATTTAATTCTGTTTTGTTCCAACCAGTCTCTGCTGCAATATATAGATTGGTATCTACTTTTAAATCGGCGTGAAAATTAAGATCTGTTCTATAGTCTTTAATAAAATGAATAGGAATTCTGCTTAAATCCATACCAATCCGAAGTCCATGATAAGCATCAGAAGGGTATTGGGCTAATGCCTGTGTATATCCTGCAAATAGGAAAATAAAAGCAAAGATGCTCTTAATAAAATATTTCAATATTATTTTGTTGCGTAACATTAACCTCTTTAAGTTTTATACGAATAGAATCAATATGATGATGGGTGGTCTGAACGGTATCCAGATGATAGACATTTTTAAAACCACAGCCGGCAGAAACAAATTGTAAATCATTGGTGTATGAGATGGAGATGGTGTCTCCCATGGATAATGTTGTATCCGGTCGAATATAGAATTGGGTGCTGTTGTTATGGGGGTTTAAAGGTACATAAATGGCATTAATATTAGTTTGTATGCTCGTATCAACAGTGCCTATAGGATGAAAGGACAGTGCCGGCAACATACTATCTGAGGCTTTCTCCTGATTAATTTGTTGAAAAAAACCAATTCCTAAAGGTGTTTTTACCGGGGAATTACACTCTTTATCATCCCCGCAGGAAGTGGAGAATAAAATGAAGAATGCGCCCAGTACATACAGGAAATATTTCATACTAAATAATTGGGATTGTTTAATTTATCTAAGTTCTTCTTTTAAATATTTACCGGTGATGCTTTTCTTTTGTTTTATCAATGCTTCCGGCGTACCCTCAAAGATAATATTTCCTCCTCCTTTTCCGCCATCAGGTCCCAAATCTATTAAATAATCTGCTATTTTTATGACATCAAGATTGTGTTCGATGACCATAACGGTATTGCCTTGATGTACCAGTTTGTTAAGTACTTCAACCAGGAGTTTTATATCTTTGAAATGCAAACCGGTTGTAGGTTCATCCAGGATGAAGACGGTTTTTCCTGTTGCTCTTTTGGCCAATTCGGTAGAGAGTTTAACGCGTTGGGCTTCTCCGCCAGATAAAGTTACAGCCGATTGTCCTAATTTGATGTATCCTAAACCGACATCTCGTAATACTTTTATTTTTTTATATAAATAAGGAACTGCTTCGAAGAAATCTACCGCCTCATCTACTGTCATATCCAATACATCTGAAATGGATTTCCCTTTATATCTGATTTCCAAAGTCTCTCTATTGTACCTTCTGCCATTACATTTTTCGCAATTGACATATACGTTTGGGAGAAAGTTCATTTCAATTTCCCGCATGCCACTGCCTTCACAAACATCACAGCGACCACTTTTTACATTAAAAGAGAATCTTCCGGGTTTGTAGCCTCGGATTTTAGATTCCGGTAGTTCGGCAAAAAGCTGCCTGATTTGAGTAAAAAATCCACAATAAGTGGCCGGATTACTCCGTGGCGTTCTACCAATAGGAGATTGATTAATTTCTATGATTTTATCAATATTTTTTAGCCCTTTGATCTTTTTATAGGGCAGCGGATTGGTTTTGGAATGATAGCAGTGTTGTTTTAAAATGGGATAAAGTGTATCATTAACAAGGGTTGATTTTCCACTTCCGGAAACGCCCGTAATACAAATAAAAAGACCTAGTGGGAATTTCACATCCACCTTTTTAAGATTATTACCTTCTGCACCAATTAGTTCTATCTCTTTTTTACTAGGTTTTCTTCTTTCTTTCGGAACAGGAATTTCTTTTTCTCCATTGAGATAATCGGCTGTAAGAGCATGTGCCTTAAGCACTTCTTTAGGAGTTCCTTCAGCTACCACTTTCCCGCCGTGTATGCCGGCCCCCGGCCCTATGTCTATTAAATAATCGGCATGAAGCATAATCTCTTTATCATGTTCTACCACCAGAATGGTATTTCCTAAATCTCTTAGTTTCTTGAGTGATTCAATAAGTCGGTGGTTGTCTCTCTGATGTAGGCCTATACTGGGTTCATCTAATATATAAGTAATTCCCATCAATTGAGATCCAATTTGGGTTGCCAGACGAATACGTTGCGCTTCTCCACCACTGAGCGTACGAGAAGAGCGATTGAGCGTTAGATAATTCAATCCCACATCCAGAAGAAAATGCAGACGATCTCTAATTTCTTTTAAAATATCCTTTGCGATAAGATTTTGTTTTTTGGAAAGGCGCTTCTCAAGTTCTTTAAACCAGGTTTCAAGTTCTTCCAAACCCATATCGCTGAGCTCAAAAATGTTTTTCCCATCTATTTTAAACCAGAGACTTTCTTTTTTTAATCGACTACCATTGCAGGTTGTACATGGAACAAGTTTCATGAATTTTCCTGCCCAATCATGCATAGAACCACTCTTCTTTTGAGTATCATAAAAGTGCCGTTGTACCATGTTGACAATACCCTCGTATTCCGTATGGTAAAAACTTGGTGTATTATCATAACCCATATCAACAGCCACATTGATATCTTCATCACCATAGAGTAATAGATTCAGGAATTTTTCAGGTAGCTCTTTAATGGGGCTGTCTAAGGAGATTTTCCTTTTTTTGGCAAGGCGTTTAACCTGTTTAAAAACAAAAGAAGTTTTTGTTTTTCCTAATGGAATAATTCCACCCTGATTAATAGATTTTTCTACATTGGGAATGAGGGCATCTATATCCACTTCATGTAGCATTCCTAATCCCTTACAATCCGGACAAGCACCATAGGGGGAATTAAATGAAAAGGAATTGGGAGAGGGCTCCTCATAAGAAATACCTGTATCGGAACACATCAATTGACTACTAAATTGTGAGATTTTATCATCTTTGTAATTCAGTACAAATAGAAGATCCTTCCCTAGTTTTAGGGTCTTTTGTACTCCCTTAGAAATTCGAGCTCTGGATTTTTTATCCACAATAATCCGATCGATAATCAATTCAATATCATGAATCTTATATCGATCTACCTGTAGTTTCGGGCTCAGGTCGGTAATTTCTCCGTCTATTCTTACTTTTAAATATCCTTGTTTTCTTAATTGTTGAAATAATTCACGGTAATGTCCTTTTCTGCCTCTTACTAAAGGAGCAAGCAGAATGAGTTTTTCATCCGGGAAATGATCATACAAATTATCTACAATTTCATCCTCCGAAAAGCGGGTCATCTTTTTACCCGTATTATAGGAATAAGCTTCGCCGGCTCTGGCAAAGAGCAACCTTAAGAAATCATAAACTTCAGTAATAGTTCCTACCGTAGATCGGGGATTTCTGTTAGTGGTTTTCTGGGCAATTGAAATAACGGGAGAAAGTCCGGTGATTTTATCTACATCAGGGCGATCCATAGAACCCATAAATTGTCGGGCATAAGCGGAAAAGCTTTCTAAATACCTTCGTTGCCCTTCGGCATAAATCGTATCAAAGGCTAAGGATGATTTTCCACTACCACTGATGCCGGTAATTACCGTGAGTTTGTTCTTTGGAATAGAAATAGAGATATCTTTTAAATTGTGGGAACGCGCACCCTCAACTTCCATATGTGTGGCATCTATACTTTCGGACATGATTTTCTTCCTTTCTCAGATTTCTACAAAGTTGAACAAAAAAAAGGAGAATAATACGCAAAACCTATAAGGTTTCTGAAAACCTTATAGGTTTCATATGAGCTTAGACCATTAAATTATCTAAAAAAAACTCGTATAAGGAACAAAAGGACTTTATGACCTTGTATTTGATGAAATAAATCCTCTCTGAGAATTCAAAGTCCGTAAGTTTCAGTCTGGTTGAAACAAAAAAGCCTGAGAAAATCTCTTTTGAATCTTCTCAGGCTCCAAACTATTCTTTTTAAGAGTTGACTAGTTCGCTTGTTGCTCTGCTGTCTGTTGCATTTGTTCATTGGCAGTCAATACAAACTCAACCCTGCGGTTTTGTGCTCTATGTTCCGGTGTATCATTTTCCACGATAGGATCAGTTTCACCCATTCCCTTGGTGGTTACACGTCCGGTACTCACCCCATTCGCTGTCAGATAATTGGCTACAGAAGAAGCTCTTCTAACCGATAATTTTTGATTATACGCATTAGCACCCTTGCTATCAGTATGCCCAATGACTAAAACATCTTCGTTAGGATATTGTTTTAGGATAGTAATGAGTTGATCGATTGTAGATTTAGACGTAGTGTTCAAATCAGAACGATCAAATCCAAACAATACTTTACTACTAAAATTAACTACTATTCCTTCGCCGGTGCGTTCAACATTAGCATCAGGAACCTGCTGCTCAATTTGTGCAGCTTGTTTATCCATCTTATTTCCGATAATAGCACCTGCAGCACCACCAACAACAGCACCTGCGATAGCTCCCAAGGCTGTATTACCTGCCACTTTACCCACAATAGCACCTGCTGCTGCACCTCCGGCAGTACCAATCGCAGCGCCTTTTTGTGTTTTTGTTAATGGTTGTCCACATCCAACAACAACTAATGCCGCCAATGCAATTACTAAAATCTGCTTGTTTAATGTAATTTTCATATCAAAAGATTTAATATTTAACTTGTATCTTAAGTTGTTTCAACTTTTGTGCCAACTCTTATTCAAATCTAAAAAAAGGCTTTATTCTTTTCGAATAAAACCTTTTTATTGAAAGCCGCTAATAAAGACTACTTTTCTAATTTACTATCTGCATTTTTCAATTTTTTCTCCAATTCATCATATTTATCCATCTTATCCTGACGTGCATAAATTCCTTTTAGACCGGAAATTGTATTTTTATAAGCCGCCATTTGATTAGATGTTAAAGATGGCATTGCATCCAGAATTTGATAAGCTTTTTGCAAAAAAGGCAATGCTTTTTTCAGATATGTATCTTCTTCTTTAGCCAAAGAATCATACATTCCTGAATCAGTTTCTTCATCGGTTAGATTATTCATTTTTGCACCGATATGCGCAGCAGAATTATAATACAACAATCCCAGATTAAAATTTGCACCATAGCTATCCGGCTTTAGTTCTATTGCCTTCTGATAATATTTCATTGCATTATCAAACAATTTGTCATGTTTAGCAGCACCCTCTTCCGTAGAATCTTCCTGCTTGTTTGCCATATTATCATAGGCATGAGCTAAATTAAAGACTTTTGCATAATCATTTGGATTATTTTGAACTGCCTTTTTTAGTTTTTCAATCAGTTTATCAATTTCCCCATTCATTTTATAGTAATTGATTTCCATCTGTACGAAATCTTTGTCTTTAGGGAATAACTCACGTCCTTTTTTCAAGACAGCAAAGAATTTGTCATCATTTTCCTGATTACGATATTCCTGTAATAAGATTTTATACACAAAAGCCTCTTCATCATACCCCATATCTACCACTTTTTGATAATAGTGGACTGCAGAATCTTTCATTCCTGCTCTATACG
>Ga0079226_10004092_pt1 | contig 11135 bp, 10 predicted proteins | sample Poulit2014_FD_76345 | JGI IMG/M metagenome (GOLD analysis project Ga0079226, IMG submission 76345) | Agricultural soil microbial communities from Georgia to study Nitrogen management - Poultry litter 2014 | ecosystem: Environmental > Terrestrial > Soil > Agricultural land | place: USA: Georgia...
GTCTCCCGCCGGTCTGCGGTGAGCACCGCGATGAAGAGGGACTTCTTACCCGTGAAGTAGTGGTACAGCCGACCCGGGCTCATCCCCGCCGCCTCGCAGATCATGGCCGTCGTCGTCCGCTCCAGACCGTGCTCCGCGAAGAGGACCGCTGCAGAATCCATGATGTGCCGACGACTGGCGGCGTGCTTGACCGGATCGACCGTCCTCGCCACGAAGACCTCCCCCATTCACAGAATGTGCGCTCGGTTATATGCTGGAGTCTCGCACACTGGGCCGCAGTCCCGCATCCCTGCGCTGCCGCGTGCGACGTCCGGCCCCACCCCCGACAGTGCCCCACCCCCGACAGCCCTGCAGGAGTCTCCACGATGAGCGCCCCCTCCACCACGATCACCCTCGACCGGCGCCTCACCACCGTCTTCATCGGAGTGGGAGCGGCAGCCGGTCTCGTCCTGGCCCTCATCGCCGGACCGGTCACCTCGTGGCTGCTCGACCGTGTGGATTCCGCGCCCGTCTTCCTGCGCATCATCGACGAGTTCCCGCTGGTCGTGACGCTCCCGGTCCTGATCGCGATCGGCGCACTCGCGGGCTGGTTCGTGTTCGCGATGTGGGAGGGCGAGGTGGGCTCGGTGACCCTCGACGAAGACGGCGTGCTCATCACGAAGGAGAAGTCCTCGGCCCGCTTCACGACGGAGGAGATCGCAGAGGCCTTTCTCGACGGCGAAGAGCTGGTGCTCGTCGATGCCGACACCCGGGAACTGTCGCGGACGGCCTCGGATACAGGGCTCGAACCGCGGCTGAGCACCGCGTTCGAGGCCCACGGGATCGCGTGGCGGGGACCGGCGGATCCGCGCGAGTCCGCATTCCGCCCCTGGGTCGATCGCGATCAGGAACTCGGGGCCGAGGACCACGACCTCCTGCGCGCCCGGCAGCGGGCACTCGCCGACAAGCGCACAGGAGAAGCGGCCACGCTGCGCGACCAGCTGCGTGACCGTGGCCTCGTCGTCCGCGACAGGGACGACGCTCAGCAGATCCGCCGCGTCACCGGGTGATCACCCCGTCACGCGGCGGTGCCTGCTGACGGACCTCACCCCCGAGCGAACTGCGCGGCGACGAACTGGGCGCCCTCCGTCAGCGTGAAGTTCGCCTCGTCGAGGAGCCTGCCGAAGTGCAGGTAGGAGTGCAGCACGCCCGGGACCTCCCGCACGTCGGGGTCATGCCCCGCGCGCCGCAGCATCTGCGCGAACGCCGCGGTGTCGTCCACCAGCGGATCGAGTTCCGCCGAACGCATGAACACCGGCGGCAGCCCGCTCAGATCTGTCCGCAGCGTCTGCACGTAGGGACTGTCCGCATCGGCCGGATCCGCGTACAGCGCCTCCTGGAAGCCGGACAGATCGTCCATCTTCATCCCGTCCCACCAGCCGCCCCAGAGGCGCCGCGCCGCGGAGTCCTGCAGGCCGAAGCCGCCATAGATCAGCACGAGGGCCCGCAGGCGCGCGAACACCTCCGGCGACTCGTCCCGCAGCAGGAGAGCCGCACCGATCGACAGCCCCGATCCTGCGGAATCGCCCGCGAAGGCCAGCCTGCCGCCGTCCAGACCCAGATCCCCGCCATGCCGGGCGACGTGCGCGGCGACGCCGGCGCACTCGTGCAGCGCCTGCGGGAACTTCACCTCCGGCGACAGCGAGTAGTCCACGGCCACGACCGCCGCCCCGCTGTGGTGGGCGAGCATCCGGTGGATGCGGTCGTGCGTGTCCAGATCCCCCAGAGTGAATCCGCCGCCGTGGAAGAACAGGATGGCGGGCACCTCACCGGACTCGTTCGCACTGCCGGCGGCGTCGACCGTCACCGGTCGGTGGACGCGCACGGGGACGTCCACTCCCGCCGCCCGGATGTGCGTCTCCGTCGTCGTCTCCATCGCGGGCCCGCCCTCGTTCCAGAAGGCGCGCTCCGCGCGATAGTCGGCACGTGCGGCCTCGATCGGATCGTCCGGCAGCGTCAGCTCCGCCCGTCTCCTGGCCTCGTCCTCGAACTGATGCACGAGGACGTCCCGCATCTGCGAGGTCATCTTCTCCCGCAGGTACTCCGGCAGGTCCTCGATGCGCGACCGCGTCGCCGCGTCGTCCACGGTCTCGCCTGTCCCAGCTCTCCCGGTCACTGCTCCTCCTGTCACAGCTCTCCCTGTCACGCCGCCTCCTTCTCCCGCCGTCTCCCCAGCGCCTCAGCGTCCCTCACAGCTGCGGGATGTCCGACAGCAGCGACTTCGTGTACTCGTGGGTGGGGTTCTCCAGCACATCGTCCACCGTTCCGCGGTCGACGATCACGCCCTGGTTCAGCACATTGATGTGACCGGACACGTGGCGGGCCAGCGTGATGTTGTGGGTGACGAACAGGATCGCGAGACCGCGCTCCTCCCGCAGGGTGTTCAGCAGTGACACGATCGACGCCTGGACGGAGACGTCCAGCGCACTCGTGATCTCATCGCACACCAGCACGCTGGGAGCGTTCACCAGGGCCCGGGCGATCGCCGCGCGCTGCCGCTCACCGCCGGACAGGTCGCCGGGCCGCCGGTCGTAGAACGACCTGCCCAGACGCACCGCATCCAGCGCCTCCTCCACGATCTGCCGATGCTGGCCGCGCGGCAGCCTCTTGCTCATCTCCAGCGGGACCGTGAGCGATTCCCCGATCGTGCGCCGCGGGTTGAGCGACGAGAACGGTGACTGGAAGACGTACTGGATCTCCTGCCGGTGATCGATCGTGCGCTTGCGGGTCGATTTCGCCAGCTCCTCGCCCCGGTACGTCACGGAGCCCGTGTAGCCGTCCACGAGGCCCGTGATGCAGCGCGAGAGCGTCGTCTTGCCCGATCCGGACTCGCCCAGGATCATCGTGGACTCACCCGGCTGCAGCGTCATGTCGATGCCACTGAGCACGACGTTGTCCCCGAACCGCATCGCCAGGTCGCTCACCTGCAGCAGGTACGTGTCCGATGCATCCGTCGCCGAGGCCCCGGTCGCCTCCCCCGATTCCGTCACGTCGGTCGTCCGGGAGCCGGCCCCCGCCTCGGCGTCAGCGTCGGCCTCGGTCGCGGCGGCGTCTGTCTGGACATCGGCCTCCGTCGCGGCGTTCAGGTCCTTGCGCCCGGCCAGGTCGGGCACCGCCGCCAGGAGGCGCTTCGTGTACGCGTGCTCCGGCCGGTGCAGCACCTGCTCCGCAGGCCCCTCCTCCACCAGCTCGCCGCGCAGCATGACCGCGACCCGGTCGGCCAGTTCCGCGACGACGGCGAGGTCGTGCGTGATGTAGAGGCTCGCGACGTCGTGCCTGCGGGTCATGTCGCGGATGGTGTCGAGGACGTGCGCCTGCGTGGAGACGTCCAGACCGGTGGTGGGCTCGTCCAGGATGAGGACGTCGGGGAACATCGCGAACGCCATCGCGATGCCGATGCGCTGCTGCTGACCGCCGGACAGCTGGTGCGGCCAGCGTCGCTGGTACTCGTCCGTCCCCGGCAGCCCGACGTCCTCGAGCACGTCCTGCACGCGCGCGGCGCGCTCCGCGGAGGACTGTCCGAACCCGTGGACGTCCAGCACCTCCCGGATCTGCTCCCCCACCCGGATCGCGGGGTTGAGGGAGAGCGCCGGGTCCTGCGGGATGTAGGCGACCCGTGCTCCGCGCAGGTCGCGGACCTGCTCCCCGCTGAGTGAACCGAGGCTGAACGGTTCGCCGTCGCGCGGGAACAGCTCGATCCCTCCGCCGGTGTGCTCGAGCCCGGTGCGGTAGTGGCCCAGGCAGGCGAGGCCCGCCGTGGTCTTGCCCGATCCGGATTCCCCCACCAGCCCGAGGATCTGTCCGCGGTGCAGCTCCAGCGAGACTCCCAGGAGGATCTCGCTGCCGCCCGCGGCGGCCACGCGCAGGTCGTCCATCCGCAGGACGGTCGAGCGGTCCTCGATCGTGTCCGCAGTCGTCGTCGCGGTGCTCATCATGACTCCACATTCGTCGAGGCCGTCGCGCGTGCGATCGCGTCGGCCAGCAGGTTCGTGCCGATCGTGAGGACGGCGATCGCGATGACCGGCAGGATCACGCCCCACGGCTGGATGCTCAGTGCGATGCGGTTCTCATTGATCATGAGGCCCCAGTCCGCTGTGGGCGGCTGCATCCCCAGTCCCAGGAAGGACAGCGAGGCGATCGCACCGATCGAGTACGTGAGCCGCAGCCCGGCCTCCACGCTCAGCGGCCCCATGATGTTGGGGACGATCTCGCGGAAGATGATCCGGGCGCGCGGCATCGCGTACATCTCCGCGGCCCGGATGTAGTCCTCGTTGATGACGTTGAGCGTGGCCGCGCGGGACACCCGTGCGATGCGGGGCGCGTGGGTGAAGCCGATGACCACGATCAGCACCCAGCCCTGCGGGCCCAGCACCACGATCGCCAGCAGTGCGAACACCAGCTGCGGAATGGCCAGCAGCACGTCGTTGCAGCGCATGATCACGGCGTCCACGACGCCGCCGGCGTACGCGGCCGTCATGCCGAACGCGGCGCCGGCGACGAGGCCGATCGCAGTCGCGAGGACGGAGTAGACGACCAGGAGGGTGCCGCCGGCCAGGAACCGCGAGGCCACGGACCGTCCCAGGTCGTCGGTGCCGAAGAGGCCGTCCGGCTGGAACGGTCGGCCCGCGAACTCCGTGGGTCCGTAGCCCGTCAGCACGGGCGCCAGCAGCGGGCCCAGGAACGCGAGCAGGACGATCACCGCCGTGAGGATGATCCCGATCCGGCCCTCGGACTGCGCCCAGATGCGCCTGACCACGGTGGTGGGCTTGGAGGCCGATTCCTTGACTGCCCTGTTCTCACTCATGCCGCACTCCTCAGCTTCGGATTGGACAGGATGCCCACGACGTCGGCCAGCAGATTCACGATGATGTAGATGACGGCGACGATCATGGACACCGCCTGGACCACCTGCACGTCACGGAAGGTGACCGCGTCGATGAGCGCCTGGCCGATCCCGGGATAGCGGAACAGGAACTCGACGACCACGACGCCGCCGGCCAGCCAGGCGAGCTGGATCGCGATGACCTGGGCGACGGGCCCGATCGCGTGGGGCACGGCGTGGCGCAGGATCACCTGTCGCTCGGGCACGCCCTTGAGGCGGGCCATCTCCACGTAGCCGGAGTCCAGCACGTCGATCATGGTCGCCCGCATCATGCGTGCGATGTAGGGCGCGACGACGAGTGCCAGGGTGATGGTGGGCAGGATCAGCTGCGACGGGATCGCCCAGACCGGCGTGTCCGGCGGCGACATCGTCACCGCGGGCAGGATCTGCAGGACGGAGGTCGCGAAGATCGTCACGAGCGCGATGCCGATGACGAACTCCGGCAGGGCGGCGAGGGTGAGGCTCACCCAGGTGACGCCCTTGTCGCGGCGGCCGCCGCGGTGCAGCGCCGACCAGATGCCGAACGCCAGTCCCAGCGGGATGGAGATGAGCGCGGCCAGCACCATGAGGACGAGGCTCGCGCTCAGACGGTCGCCCAGCAGCTCCGTGACGGGACCGCCGGTCGCCGACGACGTGCCCAGGTCGCCCGTGAACAGGCCGCCCAGCCACAGGAAGTAGCGGACGATCGCCGGCTGGTCGAGGTTCATCTGCGCCTGCAGTGCGGCCACCCGCTCCTCTGTGGCCTGCTGGCCCAGGATGGCCCGCGCCGGGTCGCCCGGGAGCAGCAGCGTCGCCCCGAAGACGAGGATGGACACTGCCAGCAGGATGAAGAGGGAGATGATGAGCCTGCGGATGATGAGCTTCGTCATGATGCCACCTCGGCCAACCAGTTGCGACGGAACGTGTAGCCGGACAGGGGCAGTCCCGTGGCGTTCTCCACGAACCCGCCGACGTAGGTCTGATAGGCGTCGACCTGGTTGCCGAAGCCCCAGATGATGTAGCCGCCCTCCTCGTAGAGCTGGTGCTGGCCCTGCCGGATGAGCTCCTCGCGCACACGCGGATTGAGCTCACCCCGGATCCGGTCGATCAGGTCGTCGAACCCCTCGTCGATGTACTGCGTCTCGTTGAGGTGGGCCTCCTCCGTCACGCTGGAAACCGCCTGCGGCACGAAGTTGCGGGTGTACCAGAAGCTCTGCGCGAAGTCCCACGACAGGTAGTTCTCCCCGAAGAAGGTCGTCGTGTCGACGCGGCGGATCTCGACGGTGATGCCCGCCTGGCGCGCCTGCTCCGCGTACACCTGGGCGGCTTCCACCGCGCCGGACTGGATGGGAGCGGTGACGAGCTCCACGGTGATCCCGTCCGGGTGGCCGGCCTCCGCCAGGAGGCGCTTGGCCTCGTCGATGTCCTGCTCGCGCTGCGGCAGATCGTCCGGATAGGCCGGGTCCATCGGCGCGAACATGTCGTTGCCCAGACGGCCGTAGCCGGAGAAGACCTGTTCGATCATCCCCTGCCGGTCGACCGCCAGGCGCATCGCCTGCCGCACCCGCACGTCGTCGAACGGCGGCCGGTCGACGCGCATGGTGAACGGCAGCCACATGCCGGTCTCCGAGTTGAGGATGTTCATCCGCTCGTCGGAGCCGATCACGTCGACCAGGGCCAGCGGGATCTGGCCCACGCAGTCCACCTGGCTGGACAGCAGCGCGTTGATGACCGCGTCGGTGTCCGTGAAGTTCAGCAGGTGCACCTCGTCCAGGTAGGGGCCCTCGTCCCAGTAGTCGCGGTTGGCCTCCAGCACCGCCGACTGCCCGGGCTCGAACGACTTCAGCCGGAAGGGGCCGGAGCCGATCGGGTTCTCCGGATCGTAGCCGCGCGGGACGACGCCGTTCGCGTACTGGCCGATCGCGTCGTCGAGCACGCTGTTCGGCTCCGACAGGCGGAACTCGACGGTGTGATCGTCGACCGCGACGACCTCGTCGAGCATGACCAGGCCGGCGGCACCCGACTTGGGATCGTCCGGGTCCGTGATCCGCTCGAAGGTGTGGACCACATCGTCGGCGGTCAGCGGCCGGCCGTCGTGGAAGACGATGCCCTCCCGGATCGTCGCCGTCCACACGGTGGCGTCATCGTTCGGTTCGAACGACTCCGCCACCCGGTACTGCAGTTCGTAGTCGTCGCCGCGGATGAGCAGCGTGTCGTAGATGTTGAGCACCCGCGCGGAGTCGCCGGAGTTGACGGGGATGTGCGCGTCGACGGTGTCCGCGGACGACCCACCGGTCAGCCCGACGCGCAGGATCCCGCCGTCGCGGGGGCCTCCGCTCAGGTCGACCTCGGCCGCCGGGCCGCCCGACGAACAGGCTGCGAGCAGCCCGAGCGAGCCGACGCCGACGGTCCCTCCCAGCATCCTTCTGCGGGTGAGCGCCTGTCCCACCCGTCTCGGTCCGGATCGCGTTGCCATCGTGTCTTCCCTCTCTGTCACCGCCGCGGCGGAACGCCGGGCACGCACGCCCCGGGCGGACACGGACCCTCTCCCGTCTCCGCTGGGCGTCGATGTTCGGTTATCGGTCGTGGAGCGCGCGGCCGGGGTGGTGCCGCGCTCAGATGTCCCCGCTCAGACGCGGACCGCCCTGCCCACCCATGCGGGCGCGTCCACCAGGTGATCCGCCGCCGAGGCCCTGACCGCCTCCGGCAGGACCCTCGCCCGGCCGTGGGTCTGGTCGACGTGGATGCCGAGGATCTCCTCCGTCGCGATGAGGTCGTCCCCGACCGTCATCTCGTGCGCCAGGTGCAGCTTCTTCTCCGCCGCACCCACGATGCGGGTCCGCACGTGCAGGTGCGCGCCGAGTCCCGCTTCCTGCAGATAGCGGACGTGCGCCTCCACCGTGTAGAGCGAGCAGCCGGTCTCCTGCCGGTAGGCGGAGCCCAGTCCCAGCTCGTCCATCGCTCTGTCCGTCGCGAAGCCGAACACCAGCACGTAGTAGGCCTCGGACAGGTGGCCGTTGTAGTCGATCCACTCCTCGCGCACGGGGGTGTCGTAGGTGGTGAAGCTCATGCGGCATCCTCCTCGGCCGGCCGCCCGCTGCGCTCCGCCGCACCCGGGTGGCTGGAGCGCAGTTCGCCCACGAGTCTGCGGATGTCGATGATGGCGGCATCCCGCGCGGTGACGAGGTCCTCGAAGGAGCGGCCGTCCGCCTCGTCGTCGCAGCCGGCGATGACGGCGTCGCGCAGCTCGGGGGTGAGCTCCGGCGCGGTGAGCCGGGTCCAGGGGGACAGCAGCGACGGGCCGAAGTGGTCGAGCATGTGGGCCATGCCGCCCTCTCCCCCGGCGAGCGCGAAGGTGAGCATCGGGCCCTGCAGCGGCCAGCGCAGGCCGGGCCCATCGGTGATGGCGCGGTCGATCTGCTCGACGGTCGCCTCCCCCTCGTTCACCATGTGGAGGGCCTCGCGCCACAGCGCCTCCTGGAGGCGGTTGGCGATGAAGCCGGGCACCTCGCGGTCCATCCGGATGACGGACTTGCCGATGGCCTCGTACCACCGCGCGGCCCAGTCCACCGCGTCCGCCGAGGTGCGCTCGCCGCCGACCACCTCGACCAGGGGGATGAGGTAGGGCGGGTTGAACGGGTGGCCGACGACCAGACGATCGGCGATGCCCTCGTCTGTGGCGTGGGCGGCCATCTCCGTCATCGAGTAGCCGGAGGTCGACGAGGCGATGACGACGTCATCGGCGGCTGCGCGGGCGATCCCCGCGAGCAGCTCCTGCTTCATCTCGAGGACCTCGGGCGCGGATTCCTGAACGAAGCCTGCGCCGTCCAGGGCATCCGCCAGCTCCGTGTGGACGCTCCAGGCGTCCTTGTCCGCGTTCTCCGCCAGCCCCAGGCTGGTGAGCGCGGGCCAGGCGGAGTCGATGAGGCGGCGGAGCTTCTCCTCCGCCACCGGGCTGGGGTCCCACACGCGCACCCGCAGTCCGCATGCCAGGAAGTAAGCGGCCCAGCCGCCGCCGATCGTGCCCGCGCCGACGCAGGCGACGGTGTCGATGGAGTCGATGTCGCGAATCTGCATGCTCAGGCCTCCTGCGTCGTCGCGCCGGCGTCGGTGAGCGCGGGGTGGGTGGCGTGGCGGCTGGCGCGCTGTTCGGGCGCCACGGGCAGCGCGAGCATCTCGCGGGCCTGGTCCGGCGTCGCGACGGAGGCTCCGAGGTCCTCGATGATGCCGACCGCGCGCTCCGTCAGCTGCGCGTTCGTCGCCTTGACGCCCTTGGACAGGTAGAGGTTGTCCTCCAGGCCCACGCGGACGTGGCCGCCGGCCAGCACGGACTGCGCGACCCACGGGAACTGGTTGCGGCCGATCGCGAACGAGGTGAACTGCGCGGACTCCGGCAGCATGTTCACCATCGCGGTGAGGAGTCCCGTGTCCACCGGGGCGCCGTAGGGGATGCCCTGGCACAGCTGGTAGAACGGCGGATCGTCGAGCAGCCCCTCCTCGTACATGACGTTCGCGAACCACAGGTTGCCGGTGTCGAAGATCTCCAGCTCCGGCTTCACCCCCAGTTCGCGGATGCGGGCGGCGCCGGCGCGCATCATGTCCGGGGTGGAGATGTAGGTGTTCGAGCCCTCGCCGAAGTTCAGGGTGCCGCAGTCCAGCGTGCAGATCTCCGGTCGCAGGGCCTCCACGTGCGTGAGGCGCTCCGCCTGGCTCACGAGGTCGGTGCCCTCGAGCTGAGCCGTGGGGTTCTCCGGAGCGATGACCAGGTCTCCGCCCATGCCCGCGGTCATGTTGATGACGGGGTCGACGTCGGAGGCGCGGACGAGGCGCGCGACCTCGGCGTAGAACTCGGTGTCGCGCGATCCCTGCTTCGTCTGCGGGTCCCGGACGTGGATGTGGATGATCGAGGCGCCGGCCCGCGCGGCGGCGATGCCGGACTCCGCGATCTCCTCCGGGGTGACGGGGACGTGCTCGCTCTTCCCGGCGGTGTCTCCGGCGCCGGTCAGGGCGCAGGTGAGGATGACGCTGCGGTTCATGGTGCGTGTCATGGTGGTGGTCCTTCCGGACGGGTTCGGCTGAGTTCGGGTGCTGAACGTCGGGGGCGGCGTGGTCGCCGCAGGGCTGTGTGGATGCTGTCAGGCGGGGTGGTGGCCGCCGGGCGCAGTGGTCGCCGTCAGGCGGAGTAGGTCCCCGCCGGCTGGTGTGGGCGCAGCCAGGCGGGGTGGATGCCGTCAGGCGGGGCTCTCGCCGGCGAGGTCCATGGGAGGCGAGCCGTAGGGTCCCTGATGGACGAGCTCGGCATCGATGTGCGCGTGGATCGTCGCGAGCATGTCGTCCGGGGAGAGCAGCCCGGACAGCACGCGCACTCCCAGCCCGTCGATGAGCCCGGTGAGCCTGAGGACCGCGGTGTCGACCGGCTGCGCGCGGAATGCGCCGGCCTCGAGGCATTCGGCCACGATGTCGCGCACGGTCCGCTCCCAGCGGCTGTAGCTGTCGGCGTGCTCGGCCCGAGCGGTCTCGCTGTTCGCGGCGGCGGCCCACATCTGGACCCAGATGGCCCACTCGTTCCGGGTGACGTCCAGCTTGGGCAGCTGCAGCTCCACGAGCAGACGGAGGCGGTCGACGGGGTCGGCGACTTCGCCCAGCTCCGCCAGCTGACGGTCGTAGGCGAGCTTGACGCTGTAGCGCATCGCCTCTGCGAAGATCTCCCACTTGTTCGCGAAGTGGTAGTGCACGGCGGGCGCGGAGACCTCCGCGGCCTGCGCGATGTCCGCCAAGCGCACGTGGTCGTAGCCGCGCTCCGCGAAGAGCGTCCACGCTTCCACGACGATCCGGCGCCGGCGCAGTCCACGGTCCGCCGGGGTGTTGACCAGCTGGGCGGGCAGGGTCCCGGGCGACGGCGCGGCGGTGGACTCGCCGTCGGAATCCGTGCCGGTGAGCAGCCAGCTGACGGTCACACCGGTGACGGTCGCGAAGGCGAAGAGCTCGTCCGGACGGAAGCGGCGCGCACCGGAGAGGGACTTCGACAGCTTCGTCTCGTCCAGCGCGATCGCCCGCGAGACCTCCCGCTGCGCCATACCGGAATCGCGCAGCGCGACGCGGAAGCGCGCGGTCATCTCCGGCGCCCTGACGTCCCTCTGCTCTTCCACGAGGACGACCCTACGGGCGACTTGCGCAGATCGCAAGCCCTTGAGTCAGATTCAGGCCACATCGCAAGTTCCGTGGGAGCACCGAA
>Ga0079226_10004094_pt1 | contig 11135 bp, 11 predicted proteins | sample Poulit2014_FD_76345 | JGI IMG/M metagenome (GOLD analysis project Ga0079226, IMG submission 76345) | Agricultural soil microbial communities from Georgia to study Nitrogen management - Poultry litter 2014 | ecosystem: Environmental > Terrestrial > Soil > Agricultural land | place: USA: Georgia...
AAAAAACGGAAAGATATATGCTTCCCATTCGTTACGTCCAAAATCATTCCTTTGGGACAATATTGAATTGTATCAACAAAGTGGACATAAAACAATGCCCGCTCATCAGCGATTAACTCACGGATAAACCAATCTAACTCTGGATTTCCGTCTCCATGATGCGTGACAAACCATTGTAAAAAAGCTTGTTTTGTTTGAATAGATACGGGAGATTGCACCTTATTCCTCCATCCCTTCTTACATCGGTATTCTACTGCTAATCCTAGCATAAACTAATCAAAATTGGCATCATTTATACGTTCAATCAATTGAATGACTTCTTCATCTAATGGATCGATTTTAATATATTTTTGTAATACATGTATCGCTTCAGTTTGCATTCCTTCCTCTAATAGAAAATAACCATACTCTTTCAAGAAGTCACCATCATGAGTCAAGTACACATATGCATCATCATAATATTTCTTAGCTTGCTGATAATTTTCCAATTCATTATGTGCTTTTGCTAATTCCCAATAATAAATCGGCTCTTCATTTTGTAAAATATCATCTTGTTCTAATAACTGAACAATTGCTTCTTCATTATCCTCTTTACGATACAAAGCAACTAATGATAATATTGCCTCTTGATAATCAGCATCTAATGCAATAGCTTGCTCAAAATATTCGATTGCTTCTGATAAATTATTTAACTGGGCTGCTAATTGACCTGCAAGCAAGTACATCGCTTTGTCATAATCATCATAATGTAAACCTTTTTGAATCGTTTCATAAGCTTCTACCGTCATTCCAGCTTCTTTTTGTACATTTGCTAATTCGACATATGCTGTATGGTAATATGGATCAAGTTCTAATAATTCTTTCCATACTTGAATAGCAAGCTCATGACGTTTTTGTTGATAAGCAGTCATTCCATATTTGAATAAACTATCAGGATCTTTACTGTTCATTTGGCTATAATGAGCTAAGGCTTTTTCATATTGTCCAATCATTGCATAACTTTCCGCTAGCCTTTCTTCAATGGATACTTCATTGACATGATCTAGTTCAGTCAATACTTTTTCATAAAAAGGAATAGCACGATTCATTTTCCCAATCGAAAATAACAACTCTGCCAAAGCATAGTCAATAATGATTTCATCTGGAAAAATCTCTTTTGCAGCAAATAGTTTTTGTTCTGACACCTCAAATAAGCCTTGTGCTTCATATAAATCAGCTAAGTTTAATAAAGTTGGTACATAAAAAGGGTCATCTTCTGGGACGCTATTTAATAATTCTATGGCTAAATCATCTTTTTCTAATTCAATATAAAGTTCAGCTAACTTAGTGATAATCTGTCCTTCTTGACCATATTTTTTCAAAAGTTCATTTAATATTTCTACAGCTTCTTCAAAAAAGCCAAATTGTGCATACAGTTCACTAACTGTAAACTTCTCGTCGTCTGTTGCTGTTTTTAAATATTCGGTAAGTAACTGTAAGGCATTATCCACCTCACCAATTTCCATTAATTGCATGATTTCTTCTAACTTTTTCATTCAAACATTCCTTTCTTCAAACAAGTATTAAGCGATATGAAATATAACCTTATGTATGTAAGACAGTTTGCATATATATTATCAGGCGATGTCCTTATTTAGGTAATTTTGTATATTAATTACCACTAGAGAAATGTAATTCGCTAGCTTTCATTATACAATTGAATTTCTAGACCTCTATAGGGACATAAAAAATAATTATATCTGAAAATAAAAAAGAGGTGAAACAATATGTTTCTATTGTCTCAACCTCGGTCATTTTTAGCAATTAATTTATTCAAGTCTTCAAAAAAGCTTGGATAAGAAATATTAATGGATGATGTATCATCCAAAATAACATCATCTGTCGTAATGAGGGATGCAATAACACCCATCATCGCAATTCGATGATCATGATAACTTTTAATCTCTCCACCATGTAAAGTTTTTTGACCATGGATAATCATGCCATCCTCTGTCTCTTCTACTCTTGCTCCTAATGTAGATAAGACATCGACTACGGCTTTAATACGGTCTGTTTCTTTTACCCTTAGTTCTTCTGCATCCTTAATAACAGTAACACCTTCTGCTTGTGTCGCAAGTAAAGCAATGATCGGAATCTCATCAATGAGACGTGGCATTAATGTACCGTCAATTGTAGTGCTTTGTAGTTTTTTATAAGTAACTAGAATGTCACCTAACACTTCACCACTCACTTCACGTTCGTTTAGAATCTGAATATCTGCACCCATTTGATGTAAGACATCTAAAATACCAGTCCTCGTTTCATTTAAACCGACATTTTTGAATGTTACTTTACTATCTTTGACGAGCGCTGCTGCAACTATGAAAAATGCAGCTGAAGAAATGTCACCTGGAACAAGGACATCATCTGGTGATAATGTATTTTTGTTTGTAATCGACACTTGTAAGCCATCTACTGTAAGATCTGCTCCAAAAGCTCGCAACATATTTTCAGTATGATCTCTTGTTTTTGCTTGTTCGATAACCCTTGTTGTCCCATCTGCAAATAATCCTGCCAATAAAACAGCAGATTTTACCTGGGCACTTTTAACTGGTAATTCATATGTAATACTTTGTAATCTTTTTCCTCTAACTGCCATCGGTAAATAGTGTCCATTTTCTCTGCCATCAATAGATGCCCCCATTAAAGATAAGGGCGTTAATACCCTTTCCATTGGACGTACAGTTAAATAAGGGTCGCCATATAAAGTGGTAAACAATGGTAGACCACTTAAAATACCCAGCATTAGTCTTGCTGTCGTACCTGAATTACCGAAATATAAAGGTGTTTTCGGTTCGGTAAAATGTGCATAGCCATCACTTTCAATCGTCACAGTCTTACCTTTTTGTTCAATGGATACACCAAAGGCACGAAATATATCAATCGTATGTAAACAATCTTCACCATCCAGGAAGTTTGTAATAACCGTCTTACCTTTTGCTAAAGAACCAAGCATGATGGCGCGATGGGAGATAGATTTATCTCCTGGAATCGCAATCTCACCTCGTAAGGCATGAGGCGCTTTTTGAAAAGATTGATTTTTCAAGTTAGCTCCATCCTTTCTAGATTTCGATAACTACTTCATAACCATTTTCTTTTAATAATTTTTTAGCACGTGTTTGATCGTGTGCATTTGTCACACTTAAACGAAGTGCCCCACTAATATTATCACGAATTTCTAAAATTCTAATATTACGCAAACTTATTTCCGCATCAGCTAATAGCTTAACTACTGAAGCAATCGATCCTGGTTGGTCTTTAATATCAACATAAATATCATAATAAGAAGGCAAGGCTCCGCGTGTTTGTTTATGTCCTAAACCATCACGGTAGTTTTTCGCTTCTTCTAAATATGTCATCATTTCTGTTGTATTACTTTTATCCAGAAATTCCTTTAATGTAACCATTTCATTGATCCAATCCTGTAGTAACTTTGACATTTTACTATCATTATGTTGGAAAATATCTTGCCACATTTTCGGATTACTTGAAGCAATTCTCGTAATATCACGGAATCCCCCTGCTGCAAGTTCCGGTAAGTAATGATGGACCTGTTCCCATTTTCTTGCTTGGTGAACAAGCGAGGAAGCAATTAAATGTGGAAAATGAGAAATAACACTTGTCATTTCATCATGCTCATCTGGTTCTAACACCATGAAATTACACTTGGTCGTGCCCAACACTTCTTTTAATTCTGCCACTTTCTCATCAACACAATCCTTTGTAGGCGTTAATACATAAATAGCATTTTCAAATAAATGTTCTTTTGCTGCTTCTATACCTGTCTTGTGTGAACCAGCCATTGGGTGTCCACCAATGAATGTTACTTTTTTATTTGTTAATTGATCAGCTGTTTCAAGTATAGATCCTTTTACAGAACTAACGTCTGAAACGATAACATCATGATTAAAAGAAAGTGCTTCTATTTCTTTCATTAATTTAATCGTTTCAGTAATCGGAGCTGCTAATATAATGACATCTGCTAACAAACAAGCCGCTGAAAAATCTGTTTCAAATTGATGAATAATTCCTTCATCTAGTGCGTACTGTAAAGATGACTCATTTACATCATAGCCAATGACGTGAAAGTCACCAGAGGCACTGATTGATTTGGCAATCGAACCACCGATTAATCCGAGTCCTGCAACTAAAACTTTTTTCATCTTGATACCTCGCCACTGTTGATTTCTTTTTGTAATTTTTCTATTACACCATGCAATGCTTTCATATCATCTTCTAAACCAATCGTTACACGAATGGTATTTGGATAGCCTAATAGTGAACCTGAACGAACAATAAATCCATGTTTCAATAAATATAAGGCTGCTTCGTCCGCATCGATTGGTGTGTGAACGAGTAGAAAGTTTGTATGCGATTCATTATAGGTCCAACCTAATTGATCTAAAAATTGTTCAAATTGTTTTCTAACACTATCATTCTGGCGTTTTGTTTCCTTAATAAAATTATCATCTTGCAGGGCAATCATGGCGACACGTTGTGTAAGTGATGTCGTATTAAATGGTCCCCGAACAATGTTTAATTTATTGGCAATATCCACATGAGCAATGGCATAACCAACACGCAAGCCTGCCAAACCATAGATTTTTGATAAAGTTCTTAAAACAACAACATTTTTATATCTAGCTAAAATATCATGTAAATCAAAGCGTAAATCTTCATCAACAAATTCGATATAGGCCTCATCTAATACAACAAGTACTTCTTCTGGGCACTTATCCATAAATTGAGTGAATTCGCTTTTAGAAATAATTTCACCAGAAGGATTATCTGGTGTGCACAGCCAAACAACTTTCGTTTGTTCATCAATTGCTTCTTGCATCTTTAACAAATCATGACGACCATTAATAGTAGGTATTTCTTTGACTGTAGCTCCCTCAATTAAGGCATGATGACGATATTGCGGGAATGTCGGTGCTGCCATGATCGTATTTGTGCCCTCATGTAAAAATGCACGACAAATAAATGTAATGATTTCATCGGAACCACTACCGAACACAAGCTGTTCATCTGTAACTTCTAGTTTCTCTGCTAAGCTTTTTCTTAATTCATAGGCATAACCATCGGGATAAAAAGCATAATCATGATCCGCCGTTTGTAAATAGCTTTTCACTTCATCAGAAAAACCATATGGATTTTCATTAGAGGCTAGTTTAACGATTTTTTCTAAATTATACTTTCTTTGTACTTCCGATATTTGCATTCCTTGTTTATAAGCTGTCATGCCCTTTAAAACTTCTTTTCCGTACATTTTCATTCACCTTCTTCATTTACTAAATCAGGCCTTAATTTTACTGCTTCATTTAAAAAGATATGTTGTACCTCATCTTGTGCTAAATCTGTTTTAGCAACTAGCATAACACGTATGCATTTTTCTAAACTATCCGGGACATCGATTTCTTGCATACACATAACAGGTACATGTGCCCAACCATCTAATTCTCTTGCCGCTTTCGCTGGAAAACTAGCATTGATATCGTCTGTCACAGAAAAAAGAACGAAAGAGATATGTGTTGGTTCAATATTATTTGTTGCAACCATTTCACGAACAAGTTTTGCTGTCTCTTCTAAAATTTCAGTTGCATCATTTTTTGTTACTGTTGTTGCACCACGGAATCCTCTTGTCATTCTTCATTCAATCCTTTCAAAAAATAATTGTAGATGTTCTTTCAGTTTTTCTTCGTCCATTTGTTCAATTACAGGTCTACCAATATCTTTTAATAAAACCATATTGATTGATTGAAATTGCGATTTTTTATCTGACTGCATGAGTCGAATGATTTCTTCCACATCTATGTTTTGTAGCTGTAGTGGATAATCATTATTATTCAACCAATGATATAATTCTTCACTATATAAATTAACATCGTAAGTTTCCTCACTAATTTGTAGAGCAAATAGCATACCGATGGCAACTGCTTCCCCATGAGTCATTTTGCCATAGCCTAAGTATGCTTCCAATGCATGTGCAAGTGTATGACCAAAATTTAAAAACATTCGTACGTTGGACTCTTTTTCATCTGCTTCAACGATATTCGCTTTGATTTGGATACCTTTAAATAAATGGTCTTTTAGAGATGCTTTATCTACTTGTTTGATATTTGTTTTAAATAACTGCTGTAAAAAAGCCTCATTTTGAATATAGGCTTCTTTTATTAGTTCCGCATAACCTGACCTCACTTCATGCTTTGGTAATGACACCAATGTATCCACATCATACACAACTGTTTTAGGTGGATAAAAATTACCTATCATGTTTTTACCGAGTTCATGGTTAATGGCTACCTTACCGCCAACACTACTGTCATGAGCGAGTATAGTTGTTGGCACTTGAACATAGTCAATCCCACGCATAAATGTTGCAGCAACAAATCCTGCCAAGTCACCAACTACCCCTCCACCAAGTGCAATAATAAGTGATTTGCGATCTAAACCATTTTCCATGGCGACTGTTTGCAGACGGTAATACATATCAATACTTTTTGACGCTTCTCCACTAGGGATGATCGTATGATAGGTACGCTCCTCAGGTAAATGGTTCAATACCTCATGTAAATATAAGGGTGCAATTTTATCATCTGTAATGACTAGAATAGAAGAATAAGCATCTTTTAAAAAATCATTTAAATGAAATCGTAAATGATGATCAATATATATTGAATAAGTATGTGTAGAAGTTTTGACAGAAAGCTCTCTCATCTTAAAATCCTCTAATCTCTTCACGGTAGTCTTCTACTGCCTTTTTCAATGTGTCAAATTGATCACTTGAAAACTGTTCTGTGATTGCTTTTGCTAATTCAAATGCCACAACATGTTCCATGACAACAGCTGCTGCGGGAACAGCACATGAATCTGAACGTTCAATACTAGCGTTAAAAGGTTCTTTTGATTCAATGTCTACACTTTGTAAAGGTTTATATAATGTCGGGATTGGTTTCATAACACCTTTTATAACAAGTGGCATTCCATTTGTCATTCCACCTTCAAAACCACCTAAATTATTCGTTCTTCTGTAATAACCATGGTCTTCATCCCATAAAATTTCGTCATGTACTTTACTTCCATTTCGACGAGCTGCTTCAAAACCAATGCCAATTTCTGCACCTTTGAATGCGTTTATACTCATCACTGCTGCAGCCAGTTTTGCATCTAGTTTTCTATCATAATGAACGTAAGAACCTATTCCAGCAGGCATCCCTTCTACATACACTTCACAAACCCCACCGATAGAATCTCCATCTTTTTTCGCTTGGTCAATACAATCCATCATTTCTTGTTCTACTTTTTCATCTAAAACACGAACTGGTGATACATCAGAAATGTCAAATCTCTCTTGTGCTGATAAGCCATCTATCTCATCTGCTTGGATTCCTGCGATTTCTTTTACATAACCAACTACCTCAATGCCTAGATGCTTCAATAAAACCTTCGCAACTGCACCTGCAGCTACACGCATTGTCGTTTCTCTTGCTGATGAACGTTCTAACACATTACGCATGTCACGATGGCCATATTTTAATGCTCCATTTAAGTCAGCATGTCCAGGACGTGGTCGAGATACAACACGACGTACTTTCTCATCATCCTCAATTGGGTCTTCTCCCATAATATTCACCCATGCCTTAAAATCATCATTCGTTACACTAAGTGCAATAGGTGATCCTAAGGTATACCCATGACGAACTCCACTCGTAATATCAACTAAGTCCTTTTCAATTTGCATACGACGCCCACGTCCATGCCCTTGTTGTCTACGTAATAATGATTCATTAATTTCTTCTTTTAATAATGGCATTCTTGCTGGAATACCTTCAATAATTGTCGTTAATTGTTTACCATGCGATTCTCCTGCTGTTAAGTAGCGCATGTCATCACCCCACCAATTGTTATAATTTTTAGAATTTTTTATGTACAAATTGCTATCATATAGCAATTATTTTTTCTCATAAAAGAATGTATCGAATAAAGCTAATCCATATGTATCAGGATTGAAGATTTGTTCTGTACTTCCGACAAATAGAATACCTTTATCAACCAATGACTTACTAAAATTTTGATAAACATAGTCTTTTGCTTCATCTGTAAAATAGATCAAAACATTTCGACAAACAATTAAGTCCATGTTTTTTGGATAAGGGTCTTTTAATAAGTTATGTTTCTTAAAGGTAATCATCGGCTTCAATTCGTTTTTAATATTATATTTATTGTTTTCAAAGGTAAAATACTTGGCCTTTTTCTCTGATGGCAAAGCCTTTAATGATTGTTCTCCATATGCTCCTTGTTTTGCCTTAGCCAAGGCTTTATCATCTAAATCTGTTGCTAGGATATTTACTTTCAGTTGAGGGAAGTGTTCTCGTAAAAGAATCGCTAAACTATACGGTTCTTCACCAGTAGAGCAAGCAGCACTCCAAATGTTAATTTGTCGCTTATTTTCTATTAATGCAGGAATAACTTTATCCCGTAGTACATCCCATCTTCTCGGATTACGATAAAACTCAGTTACATTAATCGTCATCCGATCTACTAACTCTTCAAGCATTCCATCATCTTTTTCCATAGAAGCATAATAATCATTAAACGTTCGGAAGCCACGTTTATTTCTCAACGAAGTAAGACGTCGGCGCATTTGTTGTTCTTTATACAAACTTAAATCAATACCCGTTTTCTTGTGCATCTGTGAAACAAACTGTTCGTAATCTGCCAATGTCCAATACGCCTCTTTCAATTATATATTAAAATAATAGAAAGCCTCCGTTAGTAACAGAGGCTATATAAAAACATATTAATAGATCCAGTCGTTGTCTTGCTTATCATAAGATACGATTGCATTGTCTTCAAACCATAAGTTAATTTCACGCTCAGCACTTTCAGGTGAGTCAGAACCGTGTACAATATTCTTACCTACTGTTAAAGCATAATCTCCACGGATTGAACCTGGAGTAGCTTCTTGTGGGTTTGTCGCGCCAATCATGTTACGTGACGTTTTAATTACTTCTTCACCTTCCCACACCATTGCAAATACTGGTGCTGAAGTAATGAACTCTACTAATTCGCCAAAGAATGGACGCTCTTTATGTTCACCATAATGCTCTTCCGCTAACTCAGTTGGAACTTGCATTAACTTTGCGCTTACTAATTTGAAGCCTTTTTGCTCAAAGCGATTCACGATATCGCCAACTAATCCACGTTGTACCCCGTCAGGTTTAATCATAATAAATGTTTTTTCCATTTGTAATGCCCCTCTTCTACTATAAATATAATATTTTTTATAATCTTACCGATAAAATTTTATCAAATATTCAATAAGAATACAATTAAAATTAAAATCGACGCTTTCCAATCATTTTTGCAATCGTGTGTAATGTCTTCTTGGCCTTATTATTTTGCAAGGTTTCTAACGAATGCAATGCTTTTTCTAAATACCAATTACTGAGTTCATATGCTCTTTCAATTGCATCTATTTCTTTTAATGCATGTAAAATAATATCAATATTTTCTTCCGTTACTTTAGAAGGTTGTTCAAATATTGTTGTTATCTTCTCTAAAATCACTTCATCTTCCATTGCATATAAAATTGGTAAAGTAATATTTCCTTGGATCAAGTCACTGCCAGTCGGTTTCCCTAGTTGCTTCTCTGATGCTGTGAAGTCTAAAATATCGTCGATGATTTGAAAGGACATTCCAACGTTATAGCCATAACGATACAATAGATTAGCTTCTCTTTTCGTTGTGCCAGCAGCAATTGCTCCTAATTTACAACTTGTTGCAATGAGTAATGCTGTTTTTCGTTTAATTCTTCTTAAATAATTCCGTAAATTCTGATCCACATTGAATTTATCTTCTATTTGTGCAACTTCACCTTCTACTACTTGTACCAATGCCTTTGATAAAGTTCGGTGTAAAAATGGATCTTCTACTGTTGTCAATAGTTTTAATGCACGTGCTAACATATAATCTCCAGCATACATTGCAATCCGGTCACCATATAAATGCTTTACCGTCGGCTTACCACGACGCAAATCGGCATCATCTACAACGTCATCGTGAACAAGTGTTGCCATATGAATCAATTCTAATGCAACTGCAACTGACTTAATATCGTCTTCTCGTGTTTTATAATCACCAAAATGACCAGCTAATAAAACAAAGACCGGACGAATTCTTTTTCCACCTGCACGCAACAACTGAACAGAGGCATCCCGTAATATGGGATGTTCTGCATCTATCGTTTGAGACAAGCGTCGTTCAATATCCTGTATATCTTTTCTTAAAAAGCCGTATATATTTGCAAGTTTCATTCCTTTTTCACCTTTTTACCATAATATCAGACATAGCATTTATTTCTTTATTGCCATATGCATTGCTGCTACGCCTCCAGAGTAGCTTTTCACTTTCACTTTATGAAAACCTGCTCGTAAAAACATTTGCTTTAATACATGTTTATTCGGAAAATCCCGTGCAGACTCTTGTAACCAAGAATATTCATCATAACTTTTCGCAAATATTTTCCCAAATAACGGCATAATAAACCGAAAATACAATAAATAAAGTTGACGGAAACCGATTAAGGTCGGTTGTGATGTTTCTAAACAAACAACTTTACCACCTGGTTTGACAACTCGATACATTTCCTCGATCACTTTATCATAATCTGGAACATTACGTAAGCCAAAACCAATTGTTACATAATCAAATGTATTATCTTCAAATGGTAAATCCATTGCATTTCCATGGATAAATGATAAATGGTCAAATTTTGTTTTTGATTTTTTCTCTTGTGCAACTTTGAGCATGTTTTCGCTAAAATCTAACCCAATGACTTCTCCCTTTTTACCAGTCTTTTTCGCTAGCGCTAATGCCCAATCTCCTGTACCAGTACAAACATCTAATGCTTTTGTTTTCTTTTTCACTTTCATTTTCCTCATGACATCTTTCCGCCATGCGATATGACGCTTAAATGAAATAACGGAGTTCATTGAGTCGTACTGTTTTGAAATCTTTTGAAAAACACCATGTACTTTTTCTTCTTTTGATTGTGTTGTCATTTATTACCCTTCTTCCGCTATCATCATATTGTC
>Ga0079226_10004096_pt1 | contig 11131 bp, 10 predicted proteins | sample Poulit2014_FD_76345 | JGI IMG/M metagenome (GOLD analysis project Ga0079226, IMG submission 76345) | Agricultural soil microbial communities from Georgia to study Nitrogen management - Poultry litter 2014 | ecosystem: Environmental > Terrestrial > Soil > Agricultural land | place: USA: Georgia...
AAAATGAATATAAAACAAATCGATATAATCAGTACGCAATCGTTGTAGGCTTTCTTCGACCGATTGTTTCAGAAATTGCGGTGAATTATTAAAGGTCGCTTCTCCGTTTTGTGTATCATGTGCTGCTTTTGATGCTAATATAATCCGGTCTCGTTTTCCGGTTGTTGCTAATACTTCACCGATGATTTCTTCAGAACGTTTTGGACCATACGTATAAGCCGTATCCCAAAAATCAATCCCATGTTCAAGTGCTGCCTGTAATACGTTTCTTCCGTCTTCATCTGAAATATCTGGATAATATTTTTGTCCACCAACAGCATTCGTTCCAAGACCTACCGGGTTTACTATTAGTTCTGTACCTAGTATCGTTACTTTTTTTATTTGCATATCGTATCATCTTCCTTTTCTAAATTATCATCATTAATACATTGCGTTTTTTGAGAATAGCAATACCGTCTCTCAAGTTAAAAAAGACGGTATATGTGACAAACATAGTATACTATTATTCAGATTCTTTCGTAAACATATCCCGTAAATCCTTTTTCAACACTTTTCCACTTGGATTTTTCGGTAATGTTTCATGGAAGTATACTTCTTTTGGTGTTTTAAATGATGGTAAATGCTGCCCACAGAAGTCAATAACTTGTTCGCTTGATAACGTTTCGCCATCTTTAGGAATAATGATTGCTGTAATTTTTTCAATCCAATAGTCATCGGGAATTCCTATAACAGCGACTTCTGCAATTTCATCCATTAAATAAATAACTTCCTCAACTTCCCTACTTGCGACATTCACTCCTCCAGATATAATAATATCTTTCTTGCGATCAACAATCGTTATATACCCTTCTTCATCCATCGTGCCTAAATCTCCACTATGAAACCAACCATTTTTAAACGATTCCGCAGTTTGCTCTGGATCATTCAGATAACCGAGCATTGCATGAGGTGTACGATGAACTATTTCACCAATCTCACCACGATCAACTTCATCACCATGATCATCGACTATTTTCGTTTCAACGTGTAATGTCGGTTTGCCAGCGGATCCAAGTTTTCTTAATTGATCTTCTGGTTGCAGTGCTGTTGCGAGTGGGGCGACCTCTGTTTGCCCATAAAAATTCCAAAACTGCGCATTTGGTAAACGTTTTGTTAATTCACGTAATATTTCCCGGGGCATAATTGCTGCACCATAATAACATTTTTCTAATGAATTTAAATTATATGAATCAAAGTCTGCATGCCGTAGCAAAGCAATCCATACTGTCGGGGGAGCGAATAATTGATTTGCTTCGTGTCGTTCTATCGTTTCCATAATTGTAACTGGATTCGCCTCCGCTAAAATAATGCCACTTGTGCCTAAATATATACTTTGACCTAAAAAGACATGTAATTGAGCACTATGATAAAATGGTAACGCATGTACAAGGACATCATTTGTATGCATATTGCCATCAACGACACAGCTAACATATTCCGATATAATACTTTTGTGTGATAACATAACGCCTTTTGGGTCGGATTCTGTTCCACTTGTGTATAATATTTGTGCTAAATCATCATCGTATAATGTGGCAACTATCGGATTATCCGAACCGGCTTGTTGGACATCTACTAGCCTAGTCCAGTCTGATTGTTCAACCTGTTTTTCACATTCAATTATAAACTTATAAGTTAATGATAAGTGTGGTGTCGCCTCTTCAATCGTCGTTATATGTTCTTTTTCTGTAAAAATACCTTTCGCTCCAGCATGCTCTAATATGTAAGCAATGTCTTTCCCTCGTAACATATAATTTACTGGAATAAGAACAGCACCAATTCTTGCTAAAGCAAATGTGATGATGACAAAATCTAAATTATTCTTAGAAAATATAGCTAAACGATCACCTTTTTTAATGCCACGTTTAATTAGACCATTGGCAATTTTATTTACTAACTGATCTAATTGTTTGTAGGTTACTTTACGTTCTCCAAAAATAAAAGCCTGTTTTTCTGGATTTCGGGCTACAGATCGCGTCAGTAAATCCCCTAACGTATTACGTCTCGTTCGTTGTATCATTACATCTAGGTTGTTAGCGCTCTCAATTGTCATCTTTCTCACTCCTGTTTTTAATTATATCAATACATCTATGTGATTGTTAGTATAATATAGAAAATAGTGATATGCAATGTCTCGAATGTCTTTTGTTAAATATTGTCTATTACATATGGATTTGTAACGACGATTCATCTATCGTTTTGTTTTGACATAGTGTATTTATAAAAAAGAAAGATGTACCTATTACAGTACATCCGTCCTCACCTATTACAAGCTCATATAGATTTATAATCAATGCTCCATCGCTTCATTGGTAGTTACTTTTCCTTCTTTTCCAGCAAAGAATCCAGCTATACCAATAACAATTGAAATACATATTAAAAACAATAAAGGATATGTTCGAGTGTTGCCGATATCGTATAACAGGCCGACTAACACTGGCCCTAGTGCTGCTAATAAATAACCGAATGATTGTGCCATACCAGAAAGTTCAGCAGATTCGATACCTGTTCTCGTTCTTAGTGAGAAAAACATCATCGATAAACTAAATCCACTTCCACTTGCAACACCTAATAATAAGACAGGTATTGGTGCGAGTGCCTTCACATTGATAAATAACAACAAGAAACTTAACATAAAAATAACTGCTGTTCCTACAGCAATGCTCACTTGGTTTGCCATTCTTTCAGCAAACATTGGGACAATAAAGGTCGTTGGAATTAACGAAAATTGCATTAAAAAAACGAGCCAACCAGCACCACTAGCCCCATATCCAAGAGCACTTAACAATTCTGGCAACCATGTTATAGCTGTATAAAATGCCAATGATTGCCCACCCATAAAGATTGTCACACTCCAAGCGATTGGTGAACGCCATAATTTAATCCGTTTTTCCGATTCAACATCTACTTCGATGGAAGCCCGTTTAATCTTCAGTTGTGGTAGCCAAATGGCAAAGGCAACTAAAACAAGAAGTGCCCAGATAAACAACGCATCTGTCCAGCCTATCCCCTCGATAGACGATATTGGTACACTTAAACCTGACCCTAAAGCACCGAACACATTCATAAATACGGCATATAACCCTGTCATTAACCCTATTTTTAAGGGAAAATTAATTTTTAAAAATGCTGGGATGAGTACGTTCCCAATAGCAATCGCAAGGCCAATTAATAATGTACCAATTAATAGATAATTAATTCCTGTAAACGAGCGTACTGTCATACCGATTAATAAAACTAAAACAGAGACACCAATCGTCCGCTCCATTCCTACTTTATTCGCAATTTTTGGTGCGAATGGTGAAAATAGTGCAAACGCAAGTAAAGGTAGTGTCGTAATAAAACCCGCAATCATATTATTAATATTTAAATCATCACGTATAAATGGTATTAGTGGACCTACAGAAGTTAAAGGTACACGTAAAGTCGCCCCAATTAACATGACACCAATAATGAGAATCCACCGATTTTCTGTCGAAGGATGATTCGTTAGTATATCTTGATGTTTATTCATTTATAATCTCCATTCTATTTAACCTTTTTGGTATGCTTTTTCTATGATATATGTTAACCTGAGTAAATTTTTTCCCCGATAACATGTAGTCTCCCCTTACAACAGCTTGTCCGATATTGTTCTGGATATTTTGCCAATCGCTGTAAACGACTTTCTCCTAGTTGATGACATATTTCACATTCATACGTATAATATTTACCAACTTTTAAAGTTTCAGTACTTGGAGCATCGAATTTTTGTAAAGCTAATTCAAAATGAGGATTCCCATCATGCATGTTTTTCCCTGTGATATGGTATGCATAATGAATACATTCATGCTTTAATACACCGATGATCGTCTCTTCAGAACCATACACCAATACAGTACCGGATAACTCAATACGTAGAGGTTTGCCTTCAGAATTCATCACATACCGACCTAACGTTGAGCGTAACCGATTATTTCTTTTAATCGGAATAGTTAAGTTTATATTAAAATGTGTTTTTAAAAAAGAGGCTGCATAATCCGTCAATTGTTTTTCTGTAAACAATATTCTCACCTTTAATCATCATTTATTTTTACTTTTTACATGGTTTAATGGTTTTGTAATTTTACAGCTTACTACAATATAAATGAACAACAAAAAAAGTTCAAGTTAACGAATTATCGCACTTGAACTTATTAAATTGCAAGAATATTTATATGTTTTTTAGGATAAAATTCTTTGACGTTCTTCTTCAGTAAACTTTGCAGGTGTTCCTGATTTAACATCGATGTTCACAAGACGGCCTCTCCCTGTTAAACAGGGCTTCCCTTCTTCGTTTAAGCCTAAATAATGGATATCCAACGAGCTATTTCCTACTGAATTTGCTTTCACGTATATTTTCAGGACATTTCCAAAATATAATTGCTCCAAATAGTCACATTGTAAATCTGCTACAATTGGAATAGTTGTCTGAATCGATTTTTCAGTGAAAATTCCCTTTTCCATCATAAATTCGATTCTTGCCTGTTCAAAATAAATAAAAGGAGAAACATTATTAACATGTCCAATCATATCCGTTTCTGAAAAGCGAATCTTAATTTCTGTATAAAAGGTAAATTCATTTTTCCAGCTTTCAAAATCTTCAATATATGAAATTTTCTTTTGCAATGATTGATTCCTCCTACCTTATAGTTAAAAAGAGAAGTTTTTTAGAATTTGTTCTAATTTTAATGCATCACCGATATTACCTTTTAATTTAAGACGGCCTGTCATAAAGGCACTAGTTGCATTAAGATCTCCCATCAATAGCTTTTTAAAATTTGATTCCTTCATTGACAGTTCACAGTTTGCATTTTCGATAGACCCTTTTTGTACAGTAGCTTTACCATTTTTGAAAATTAAACTGAAAGATTTCTGCTCATCTTCTTTAATATGGAATGTATATGTAGCGTTTAATCGACCTGCAATATCAGGCTCTTCCTCAGTTTTTAAAGAAATTTTTTCCCAAATTTCATCTATTGACATATTAGCTATATTCATTCGCGACATCCTTCCTTATTATAATTGAATCACTATTCATTTATTATAGTACGATTACCGGAAAATTAAAACTTTTACACTCGTGTTTTGTTTATATAAAATTGATTGATAGGCAGATTTTTACATACATAAAAATCCCTCATTAATACGAAACTAACAAGGGATTTTACCGATTAAAATTATAATTAATATGAGTTATCGCTTCCGAAGAAGTTTTTAAATGATTGTAAGACAGTTGCTCTGTTCATCGCTGCAATTGAAGTTGTTAAAGGAATTCCTTTTGGACAAACTTGAACACAGTTCTGAGCGTTACCACAACCGACAATTCCGCCTTCTTCCATTAATCCTTCTAAACGTTCACTCTTATTCATATCTCCTGTTGGATGAGCGTTGAATAAGCGTGCTTGTGAAAGAGCCGCCGGTCCAATAAATGATGATTTATCATTTACGTTTGGACAAGCTTCTAAACAAACTCCACAAGTCATACATTTAGATAGTTCATAAGCCCACTGACGTTTTTTCTCAGGCATACGTGGACCCGGTCCTAAATCGTGTGTTCCATCGATAGGGATCCAAGCTTTAACTTGTTTGAGCGCATCGAACATTCTCGAGCGATCAATTACTAGGTCACGAATGACAGTGAATGTCGCCATCGGAGCTAAACGAATTGGATGTTCTAAATGATCAACTAATGCCGCACATGATTGACGTGCTTTACCATTAATCACCATAGAACAAGCTCCACATACTTCTTCTAAACAACTCATTTCCCATTGAACAGGTGTTGTTTCCTTACCTTGTGCATTAACGGGATTCTTTTGAATTTCCATTAGCGCAGAAATAACGTTCATATTTGGACGATATGGGACGTTAAATGTTTCTTCATAAGAAGGAGAGTCAGGGCCATCTTGTCTTGTTATTATAAATTGAACAGTTTCTTTAGTAGCCATTACTTATTTGCTCCCTTCACTTTTTTTCGTATAGTCACGTTTTCTTGGAGGAATAAGTGATACATCAATATCCTCATAGGAAATAACAGGTGCTTGATTTTCAGCGTCGAAATCAGCAATTGTTGTCTTTAAGAAATCTTCGTCATTACGGTCAGGGAACTCTGGCTTATAATGTGCTCCTCGACTTTCGTCACGCTTATAAGCACCTACCGTTATAACGCGCGCTAAATGAATCATATTTTTTAATTGACGAGCAAACATAACACCTTGGTTACTCCATTTTGATGTATCATGAATGTTAATGTTGTCCCAACGCTCTAACAATTCTTGTAATTTTTCATCTGTTTTGAGTAGACGTGGGTTTTCTCGAACTACTGTAACATTATCTGTCATCCACTCACCAAGTTCTTGGTGGAGGACGTAAGCATTTTCTGTTCCATCCATTTTAAGCAATGCTTCGAAAGCTTCTTCTTCTTCTTTCACTTTCGCTTCAAATAGACTTGATGGCATTTCTTCAGCATGCTTATCTAAACCTTCGATATATTCAATCGCTTTTGGTCCTGCAACCATTCCACCGTAAATAGCCGATAATAACGAGTTAGCACCTAGTCTATTCGCACCGTGCTGTGAGTAGTCAGCTTCACCTGCAGCAAATACTCCCGGAATATTCGTCATTTGATTGTAGTCAACCCATAATCCGCCCATTGAGTAATGAACAGCTGGGAAAATTTTCATTGGTAATTTACGTGGGTCTTCTCCAACGAATTTTTCATAAATTTCAAGAATTCCACCTAATTTGATGTCTAATTCCTTTGGATCTTTATGGGAAAGATCAAGGAATACCATGTTTTCTCCATTAATACCTAACTTTTGGTTTACACAAACGTCAAATATTTCTCGAGTAGCAATATCACGTGGTACAAGGTTTCCATATGCTGGGTACTTCTCTTCTAAGAAATACCATGGTTCACCGTCTTTATATGTCCATACTCGACCACCTTCACCTCGAGCAGATTCACTCATCAGGCGAAGTTTGTCATCTCCAGGAATAGCTGTCGGGTGAATTTGGATAAATTCTCCATTCGCATACTTTGCACCTTGTTGATATAAAATACTTGCAGCTGATCCTGTGTTAATAACTGAGTTAGTTGATTTTCCAAAAATTATTCCCGGTCCACCCGTTGCAATAATCGTTGCATCAGATGGGAAAGATTCGATTTCATGAGTTTTTAAGTTTTGAGCTACAAGTCCACGACCTATGCCTTCCTCATCAATGACAGCCCCTAAAAACTCCCATCCTTCATATTTTGTCACAAGTCCATCAACTTCATAACGACGTACTTGTTCATCTAAAGCGTATAATAATTGTTGACCCGTTGTTGCACCAGCAAATGCTGTACGATGGTGTTGTGTTCCTCCAAAACGTCTGAAGTCCAAAAGTCCTTCAGGTGTTCGGTTAAACATAACTCCCATACGGTCTAACATATGAATAATGCTCGGTGCTGCTTCACACATTGCTTGAACTGGTGGTTGGTTTGCTAAAAAATCCCCACCGTACACTGTGTCATCAAAGTGAATCGCTGGTGAATCTCCTTCACCTTTTGTATTAACTGCACCGTTAATACCACCTTGAGCACATACAGAGTGAGAGCGTTTTACAGGTACGATTGAAAATAAATCTACATGAACGCCAGCTTCAGCAGCTTTGATTGTTGCCATTAAACCGGCAAGTCCGCCACCTACTACTGCGACTTTTCGATTACTCATTATTCTAAAACTCCCTCCCTAATGTCTTTATATTACATACCGAATACGACGATCGTACGAATTCCGATAAATGAAACGACAACAAATACAAGTACCGTTAAATATGTAATGATTTGTTGTGAACGTGGTGACTGTGCAAGTCCCCAAGTAACTGCGAATCCCCACAATCCGTTAGCCAAGTGGAAAACAACAGCTAAAATTGAAACGATGTAAAACCAGTAATAAAATGGCTGAGTTAAAATATCTTGCATTAATTGAGCGTTAACTTCAGTATTTCCTAATGCTACTTGAATTCTCGTTTGCCATACATGCCATACGATAAAAATTAATGTAATGATTCCAGTGATTCTTTGGAAAAAGAACAACCAGTTACGACCGTAGCCATAAGATTTCACGTTATTTCGTGCAGTGAAGACGATATACACACCTAACACCGCGTGGAAAATTAGTGGCAAGTAAATGATAAGAATTTCAAGTGCTAGCACAAATGGAAGATTGCCCATAAACCCTGCTGCCTTGTTAAAGCTTTCTTCTCCATACACAATAAAATGGTTTATTATTAAGTGTTGCACTACAAATAGACCAATTGGAACAACACCTAGCAGTGAATGCAATCTTCTGTAAAAGTATTCACGATTATCCACCATGTGTTACTCCCTCCTTAACTATTTTTTTTATTTATAAATAATAATTGCACACAAAACAAATGTAATAGTGATTCGTATAAATTCAATTATATTTCATAGTATGTATTAAGTGAAATTTGTTATGAATTAGTGCACTATTTAACTTAATGAAAGCGATAAAGAAAATATTTAGAATCACTCTACCTTTTTATTGTACTTCTACTTTTATGAAGCGTCAAGAAAATGAATAATTTAATTAGCATGATGATTATATATACATTAGTGAATTCAATGCGTTTTATGATATAATAATGACCGTTACTTATAACTTTCTTTAGTAAAGGATGAAACAAATGGAAGAGAAGTTAATCCCACTCTCACATTTCGATGAATTACCCGAATCTACTGTTGGACATGATGTTTTACGTTATGTCAGTATGCCGAGCTTTTTAGGCCAAGAAAAAGATTCAATCCTCTATTTTATTGGTCGAAATTTAGCAAGACAAATTAACATTGAAAAATTAGAAGATCTCTATTTTCTTTTCGATAAGTTCCGTTGGGGGTCCCTAGAACTTGTTAAAGATAGACGTAGAACGCTCACGTTTCATTTAATGTCTGATGATGTTGCTGCTCGAATGGTCTCGCCTTTTCAGGTGGATTATCGAATCGAAGCCGGATTTATTGCAGAAGCAATTGAAACAATTACCCAACGGTCATGTGAGTGTATTGAATCAATTAATGAACGTTTATATCGGGTTCAATTTAAAGTCACCTATACCGATGGATAATTATGTTTCATTAAAAAACTCTAATATATTGTGAGCGACATTTTTCGGTATGCCTAGTTTAGTTATATCATTTATTGTCGCTTCTTTTATCTTATTAATAGATCGAAAATGACTTAATAATAAGTTGCGTCTTTTCGGACCGACTCCTTCAATTTTATCAAGTTCCGATTGAATAAATCCTTTCCCCCGTACTTTTCGATGAAAACGAATCGCAAATCTGTGTACTTCATCCTGAATGCGTTGCACTAAATAAAACTCATTTGACTTTCGTCCTAAATCAATAATTTCGGGAGGAGTACCATACAATAAATGTGCTGTCTTATGTTTATCATCCGATACAATTCCTCCAATAGGTATTGATAAACCAAGTTCATTTTCTAATACATCTGATGCCGCCGAGATTTGACCTTTACCTCCATCGACTATAATTAAATCTGGTAGGGGTAACTCCTCTAATAAAACGCGCTTATATCGACGTCGAATTACTTCACGCATCGTTTCGTAATCATCTGGACCCGTTACTTCACGTATTTTATATTTTCGATATTCACTTTTTGCCGGCTTCCCATCGATAAATACAACCATGGCAGATACCGGATCGACTCCCTGTATGTTCGAGTTGTCGAATGCCTCGATTCGGCGCGGGGTTTCGATATGAAGTACATCTCCTAATCTTTCTACGGATCGGATTGTTCTTTCTTCATCTAATTCAATTAAGGAAAATTGTTCTTCTAGGGCAATGTCAGCATTTTTTTGTGCTAAATTTACAAGATCACGTCGTTTACCACGAAATGGTGTGTGTACATCGACATCTAATAACCCTTTTAAAAGGTCAACATCAGTTCCAACAGGTACGAGGATTTGCTTAGGTTTTAAATTATCACTATGCAAATAAAATTGACCAATAAAACTAATAAACGCATCAGATACTTCCGAATAAAACGGAAAAAATGATACATCTCTCTCAATTAATTTCCCTTGTCTTATATAAAATACTTGGACACACATCCAGCCTTTATTATAGGAGTAACCGAAAATATCCAAGTTTACTTTTTCATTCAGCATAACCTTTTGTTGTTCCATCACTGCTTCAATATGGTGAATTTGATCCCTTAATTCTTGCGCCCGTTCAAAGTTTAACTGTTCACTCGCCTCATACATCCTCGATTCCAAATCATTCTTTATTTCACGGTATCCACCTTGGAGAAATTTAGTTATTTCATGAATCGTGTTATCATAAATTTCTTCTGGTACATGCTTATCACTGCATGCAACACATTGATCAAGATGATAGTATAAACAATATTGCCCGGGAGGATTATTGCATTTTCGTAACGGGTACATACGATCTAACAGTTTTTTTGTTTCGCGTGCTGCAATAACGTTTGTATATGGTCCAAAATATTTTCCACCATCTTTACGTAACTTTCTCGTAATAAGTAATTGTGGATGCCGTTCATTTGTTATTTTTAAATACGGATAACTTTTATCATCTTTTAACATAACATTATACTTCGGATCATATTGCTTGATTAAGTTCATTTCTAATATAAGTGCATCAATCTCCGTTGACGTAACGATATATTCGAAATCAACTATTTCCATTACAAGCCGTTGTGTCTTTTCGTCATGCGCACCTTTAAAGTACGAACGAACTCTGTTACGTAACTGCTTAGATTTCCCGACATAAATAACAGTGCTATGTTTATCTTTCATCAAATAACAACCCGGCTTCATCGGAACGAGCGATAACTTTTCCTCAATTAAATTATGCTCCATTACTATACCCCCCTTGCTTTTTATATCTATAAACAACTGAAAATAAAGCGTTGCATTCCACCTAATCGTGAATGCAACGCTTATTTTCTGAACCTATACAACATAGATTCTTTATAATTTTTATTTGTTGAATTTGTTAAATTAAACGTGTTTATTAATCACA
>Ga0079226_10004097_pt1 | contig 11129 bp, 8 predicted proteins | sample Poulit2014_FD_76345 | JGI IMG/M metagenome (GOLD analysis project Ga0079226, IMG submission 76345) | Agricultural soil microbial communities from Georgia to study Nitrogen management - Poultry litter 2014 | ecosystem: Environmental > Terrestrial > Soil > Agricultural land | place: USA: Georgia...
CATCGTGACCGCTTTACACGTTTTGAAGATGAAACGGGAACGGTGGAACGTCCATCGTGACCGCTTTACACGTTTTGAAGATGAAACGGGAATGGTGGAACGTCCATCGTGACCGCTTTACCCATTTTGAAGATGAAACGGGAACGATGGAACGGCCATCGTGACCGCTTTAACCGTTTTGAAGATGAAACGGGAACGGTGGAGCGTCCATCGTGAACGTTTTACCCGTTTTGAAGATGAAACGGGAACGGTGGAACGTCCATCGTGACCGCTTTACCCGTTTTGAAGATGAAACGGGAACGATGGAACGTCCATCGTGACCACTTTACCCGTTTTGAAGATGAAACGGGAACGATGGAACGTCCATCGTGACCGCTTTACACGTTCTATAGTTGAAACCGGCTCGATAAAGATTGATTAGTGTTCTAGATCACCAAAAACATCCTTATGTAAAAAGATAACCCTAGTGTAGGACGTTGAATTCGTCCTATTCACTAGGGTTTTCTTCATATGCTAGATTTTTTGTTATTCTTCAATTCGCCGGAGTACTGTTTCATATCCACCACTTCCGTAATCAATGCAACGTCGGACGCGGGATATTGTTGCGGTAGAAGCTTTCGTCTCTTCTTCAATGGCATTATATGTTGCGCCTTCTCGTAACATTTTAGCTACCTGTAATCGTTGACTTAATGATTGGATTTCGTTCATCGTTGCTAGGTCATCAAAAAAGCGGTAGCATTCCTCACGATTGTCCAACATTAAAATTGCATCAAATAATTGATCGAGTTGTTTGCCACGCAATTTATCAATTTGCATGTTTGCTCCTCCTACTTATTCATTACCGAAAAAACGGACAGATGATTGTAAACCTGGATCTGTTGGAATGATGTTTACCCACGTTTTTCCTTGTACAAATGGAACGACTTGCCCATCCTTTACTGGAAGGAGCTGTCCATCTTGATTTTCCCACTCAACTTCTTGGATGACTCCTTGTTGCACGAGGTAACCATTTCCTCCTGAAGTTAAATCTACTTCTCGTCTACCTTCACTATCAAATACACGGTGTGCCGTTTCAATGATAAATATATTTTCTACTTCTATAGGGGTGTCTGTAATCAAATCTTTTGTTTCCGTGCCATCTTCAGATCTTGCGTAATTGTTCGATTGCTCGTCATATGTGAATGACACGAGATGAGCAGGATTTTGACCATTATATCCAATTTCTACAGTTTGTGCATCTTCTCCCGCAATTGACGTATCTTTTTCTACAAATTCAAAAGGGGTTACATCTGCTGTAATATCATAGCCTTTTTGCTCGGCAACTTCATAAGCATTTTCAAGTAATACATAAGAGTTATGTGGAGCTTTACGGGCGGAGTCTCGTTTAAATAAATGCTGATCATTGTCATATACGGCACCGTTTAAATGTTCGATATTTTGTGAATTTATCATATCATTTACAAAATTTGCTGCTCCATGATATACATAAACAGCGTCATATCCTTGGGCAAGTTCAAAGTAATATTCCCGAGCACTTCTTACAGATCCAACTGTATCCGGGATTTCACTTTGGAAAATTGCCAAAAAGCGTGTGATGTCACCTTCTGCTAAAATTTCAAATACAATATCCGCATCTACAATTCCTGAATGAGGCCGAGCTGCATTATGGTTATTAATCATCACTGCTAAGGGGCGATTGTCTATGCCTTCATCCGTCTCTATTCCTGTAAATGGATAAATACCTGTAGATGGTGTTCCTTTTTCTGAAGTGTTATTTTCTTTTCCTTTGTTACTTGATTCATTTTTTTCATCTTTTTTACATCCAATGATGACAGTTGCTAATCCTATGCAAAATACAATCATCATTAAACGCTTCCAATTATTCATCTTTACACCTTCACTTCTCTCCATGGTAGAGTACATTGTTCCACTCTCTCTAGTTCGTTACAGTTTAATCCATTTCATCACACGGATTTAATGCTGTATTTAATAATTATGAATTGCTATTGATTGAAACGTACCCCTTCTCTTGACAATAAACTCCTTCAAAGGTCGTTTTCTTGTTTGTATTGTACCATAGTTTCATTTATTTACTATGGAAAAAACGACTTTGATCATACAATTTTATTGATCAAAGTCGCTCTTTATTATTTCCCAATATCTGTTCGATAAAAATAATGGTCTTTATTGACGTGATCCCCAATTTCCTTGTACACCGTTTCTACAGCCGCCGCTTGACTTTCACCAGTGGCACCTATGAGCAGCACGCGTCCTCCATTTGAAACATACGTGTCTCCTTCTTTTCTCGTACCCGCATGGACGACAAACGTATCTTCATTCCCTTCAGAAAACGGTAATGGGAATCCTTTTTTGTATGCTACTGGATATCCACTTGACGCAATCACTACTCCAACACAACTACCTGTTTTCCACGTAATTTGAGGATTTTTATCATCTAAAACGTCGTTTAATACTTGTGTTAAATGATTTTCCATAAGTGGAAGAACTACTTGTGTTTCTGGATCACCAAAACGTGTATTAAATTCAATCACTTTTGGCATACCGCTTGGTGGAAGCATCAATCCTGCATATAATATTCCAGTAAATGAGCGTCCTTCTTCTACAAGTTTATCCGCTGTTTTTTGAACAATCTCACGAACAGTATAATCAATTACTTTCTGAGAAACATCTGGTACAGGCGCAAATGCACCCATTCCACCTGTATTCGGTCCTTTATCCTCGTCATATGCACGTTTATGATCGCGAGCAGGCATCATTGGATACACGTTGTTTCCGTGAACGAACGCCATTAACGAAAATTCTTTTCCTTCTAAAAATTCCTCAATAACAATTGTATTTCCTGCATCTGCAAATGTTTTTTCAACCATCATTGCGTCAATAGCGTCAAGTGCTTCTTCCTCCGTCATTGCTACGACAACACCTTTTCCTTCTGCAAGGCCGTCTGCTTTTACAACAATCGGTGCTCCCTGACTTCGAATGTACTCTTTCGCTCGGTCTGCTTCGGTAAATGTTGCATATGCTGCTGTAGGAATATTGTGCTTTTGCATGAAATCTTTTGCAAACTGTTTGCTACCTTCTAATAATGCCGCTTCTTTCGTAGGAGCAAATACACGTAATCCTTCATCATGAAATCGGTTGGCAATGCCTTCATTTAACGGTGCTTCAGGTCCAACAATCGTTAAATCAATATGTTTTTCTTTCGCAAAGGAAATTAGTGCTTCAATATCTAATTCATTCAATGGTACGCATGTTGCTTCTCGTTCAATTCCTGCATTTCCTGGTGCGGCGTATACGCAAGAAACGAGTGGATCCTTCTTCACATGGGAAACGATGCTATGTTCTCTTCCCCCGCGACCTATGACTAATATATTCATAGTATGTTAGCCCCTTTACTCTTTTAATGTTTGAAGTGACGTGTATGTGTATAAACCATTGCAATTCCATGTTCATTACAAGCATCTACAGAGTCTTGATCCCGTTTAGATCCTCCTGGTTGGATAATGGCTGTAATTCCAGCTTTTGCAGCTGTATCAACAGTATCCCGCATTGGGAAAAACGCATCTGAAGCCATTGTTGAACCAGTAGTTTTTTCACCTGCATGTTCAATTGCAATATTTGCAGAACCTACCCGATTCATCTGCCCTGCCCCAACACCAATGGTTTGTCCATCTTTTGCTAATACAATCGCATTTGATTTCACATGTTTGACTGCTTTCCAACCGAAGAGTAAATCTTCCATTTCTTGATCCGTTGGTTTTCGGTCTGTTGGAATTGTAAAGGATTCAATCGATTCTAGCTCTGTATCATTTGTTTGTACGAGTGATCCACCGAGAACAGAAACTGTACGGTTACTCGTTTCTTCCGGTTGGTCAAACGGAACTGTTAATAGTCGAACATTTTCTTTTTTCGTTAAAATTACTTTCGCTTCTTCTGTAAAACTAGGAGCAATAATAACTTCTAAGAAAATCGTTGTCATTTGCTCAGCAGTTTCACGGTCTACTTCACGATTACAAGCGACAATTCCACCAAAAATCGATGTTTCATCTGCTTGATGTGCTTTTGTGAAAGCTTGAGAAATCGTTGATGCAGAACCAATTCCACATGGGTTCATATGTTTCACTGCAACAACAGTTGGTTCCGTATATTCTAACGCAATTTCTAGTGCCGCATTTGTATCTTGAATATTGTTGTAAGATAATTCTTTCCCGTGTAACTGAATACTATTCGCAATACTTGTTTCAGGTGCGAAAGGGTCTTTATAAAATGCTGCCTGTTGATGGGGATTTTCCCCGTAACGTAAATCTTGTACTTTTTCATATATTGATGCATATGATGATGGGAAAGATTCCTCCAATTGATTGTTAAAATATGTAGCAATCATTCCGTCATAATGTGCAGTATGTTGAAAAGCTTTTGCTGCTAATGTTTTACGAAAGTTTGCATCAAATGTGTCGTTTTTCATTGCTTCTATAATGCGTTCATAATCAGCTGGATGTACAACAATTCCTACATTTTCGTAGTTTTTAGCTGCTGCACGAACCATGGTAGGACCACCAATATCAATATTTTCGATAATGTCGGCATGGTGTGCATGTTCTTTTAGTACAGCTTCTTTAAATGGATATAAATTCACTACCACTAAATCAATTGGTGTAATGTCATTTTCTGCTAGTTGACGTACATGCTTATCATTATTTCTTTTAGCAAGTAATCCCCCATGAACTGCTGGATGTAGTGTTTTCACTCGTCCATCAAGCATTTCCGGAAACTGTGTAACCTCTTCTACAGCACGGGCTTCAATTCCAGCGTCTGTTAGTGCTTGTAACGTTCCTCCTGTTGAAATAATTTCATAATCAAGAGTCAATAATTCCTTAGCAAATGCAGTAATTCCTTGTTTATCAGAAACACTAAACAATGCGCGCTTTTTCATATGCTCGTCCTCTTTTCCTTTTGTTTATTGAATCAGTTGTTGAATGGTTTGTGGATACAACCGATGTTCTACTTGATGAATTTTCTCCTTGACGTCTTCTATCGTATCCCCTGAATCAATGGTTACTGCTTCTTGGGCGATAATTGGCCCTGTATCCATACCTTCGTCTACATAATGAATCGTCACCCCTGTTACCTTCACGCCCGCTTCCATCGCTTGTTCGATCGCATGTAACCCTTTGAAGGATGGTAATAAGGATGGATGAATATTAATGATTTTTCCTTTGAAAGCTTGTAATAAATTTGGACCAATTAAACGCATATATCCGGCTAAAAAAATCCATTCTACCTCTTTTTTTTGAAGCTCCTTAATAATGGCTTGTTCATAGGCTTCTTTACTCTCCATTGCTTTAGGTGAACAAACAAAACTTTCGAGTCCATGGTCTTCTGCTCGCTGGATAACCTTTGCTCCTGGTTGGTCACAGACGAGCAAAACAATATCACAATCTAATTGTGCGTCATCTATAATTGCTTGCATATTACTCCCTGATCCTGAAGCAAATATAGCTGCTTTTGCCAGAGTACTCATGAGGTAAAGTGCACTCCTTCAGTAGCCGTCACTTCACCGATTACAGATACGTTTTCTCCGTGTTCTGTCAGCACTTTTATCGCTGTGTCTACATCTTCTTTTGCTACCGCAAGTGCCATTCCAATTCCCATATTGAAAATTCCGTACATTTCTTCATCAGAAATCTTTCCTTCAGTTGCTAATAATGAAAAAATCGCTGGTACTTTCCAACTTGCTGGATCAATGGAAACTCCTAACCCTTCAGGCATCATGCGTGGGAAGTTTTCATAAAAACCTCCACCTGTAATATGAGAAATTCCTTTAATCATAATATCCTTCATGAGTGCTTCAATGGATGTTGCATAAATTTTTGTCGGAGTTAATAATTCTTTTCCAAGAGGTTGATCCATGCCTTCATACGTCTTCTCGTGATCTAAGTCTTTTACAATCGAGCGAACGAGGGAGTATCCGTTGGAATGAATTCCACTTGATGCTAACCCTAAAATAATATCTCCAGAGCCAATGGATTCACCTGTAATAATTTCTGATTTCTCAGCAATACCAACAGCAAATCCTGCTAAATCATATTCATCCTCTTTATACATACCAGGCATTTCAGCAGTTTCTCCACCGATTAAAGCAGCGCCGGACTGGACACATCCTTCAGAAACACCTGCAACGATTTGCTCAATTACTTCAGGTTCATTTTTTCCACATCCAATATAATCGAGGAAGAATAGTGGTTTTGCACCTTGAGCAACAATATCATCGACACACATGGCTACTAAATCGATACCGATTGTGTCGTGTTTTTGTTGGTCAAAAGCGAGCATCAATTTTGTTCCAACACCATCTGTTCCTGATACGAGTACTGGTTCTTTATAATGAAGGGATGAAAGTTCAAACATACCTGCAAAGGCACCAATTCCACCTAACACTTCTGGACGGTTTGTTTTTTGAATATGTTTTTTCATACGTTCTACTGCTTCATAACCTTTTTCAACGTCTACCCCTGCTTTTTTATATACATTTGACATTCATATTCTCTCCTTGTACATCAAGCATTTTTTTTTGACGCATTAACGTCGAGTCAATACCCCACCGAATGAAGTTTCACTTTATGATTATTCGTTCATGTGCATGTCGTCTCCAGGAACTGGTTCGATTGGATACTTTCCTGTAAAGCAGGATTGGCATAAGCTACGTTCAAAGGTAGCTTTTTCAACAATCCCTTTTTCCATTCCTTCGTTGGATAAAAAGGCAAGACTGTCTGCGCCAATCATTTCACAAATTTCATCTAAAGAATAATTAGCTGCCATTAACTCTTCTTTCGTCGACATGTCCACTCCGTAATAACATGGATCTGTAATCATCGGGGAAGCGATTCGAACATGTACTTCTGTTGCTCCCGCTTCTTTCAATAGTTGCACAATATGCTTACACGTTGTTCCACGGACGACAGAATCATCAATCATTACCACTCGTTTCCCATCGACAATTCCTTTTACAGGAGAAAGTTTAATCTTAACCCCTTGTTCTCTTAATTCTGGTGATGGTTTAATAAATGTTCTTCCAACATAACGGTTTTTAATAATTCCCATTTCATAAGGAAGTCCTATTTCTTCAGCATATCCAATAGCTGCGGAAATACTTGAATCTGGCACGCCTGTAACAACATCCGCCTCTACTGGGGATTCTTTCGCTAGTTCAATTCCAGTACGTTTCCGCGCAGCATGCACGTTAATACCATTCAAGTCACTATCAGGTCGTGAAAAGTATACATATTCCATCGCACACATTTTCTTAGTTTTACGTTTTGTAAAATCTGTAACTTTCATTCCTTCATCAGTAATTGTAATCAGTTCCCCAGGTAAAATGTCCCGCTCGAAAGTTGCTCCAACAATGTTAAAAGCACAAGTCTCTGAAGCTACTACATACGCATCTCCTAATTTCCCAATGGATAATGGACGAATTCCGTGTGGATCAATCGCTACATAGAGAGCTTTTTCCGTTAACATTAAAAATGTATAAGCACCTACAAGTGTACGTAGCGCTTCTCCAATTGTTTCTTCACTCAATGTATGTCCACGGCGTTTCATCAAATGTGCAAGTACTTCTGTATCTGAACGTGTTTGTAAAATACTTCCTTCTTCCTCTAGCTGCCCACGCAACGTGTGAGCGTTCATAATGTTTCCGTTATGAGCAATGGCCATGCTTTCTGTTTGTGAAGGAAACATTAAAGGTTGAACATGGTCGACATCTTCATTGTCTTGACTAGCATTTCTTACGTGACCAATGGCAGAGTTTCCTTCAAGTGCTCTGAAGTCTACATTCTTAAAGACATCATTGACGAGCCCAACACCTCTGTGCAATTTTAATCGCTCACCATTATTTACAACGAGTCCTGTTCCATCTTGACCACGGTGCTGTAGCGCATGTAGTCCGTAATAAGTGATTTCAGCGGCTTTTTCATGGCCCCAAATTCCAAACACAGTGCATTCCTCATTTATTTAGTAGATTTCAGTACGTTTGCAATAGCTTCTTTCCATGCTGTACTGATATTGTCTCCCGACTCTTCTAATACCACTTCATTGTTTACCTGTACTTTATACACATATTCTTCTGTAACGTGTCCAATATGAACAGCTTCTGGTATATTTTTTTCAAAAGCGTCTTTATTTTCTGGTGCTACTGTTACAACAAAACGAGATTGCGTTTCACTAAACAATGCTGCTGTTGCGTCACCAGCAAGATGTACCTCTAGTCCGAGTCTATCACTTTGAATCATACTTTCTGCTAAAGTGACTGCTAATCCACCTTCTGAAACATCATCCGCTGAAGCGATCAATCCAGCGCGAATGTTTTCAAGAACATATTGTTGATGTTCTCGTTCTTTATTCAAATCGATTTCCGGTGGTACTCCTTCATAAGATCCTGAAGTCATTTTTTGTAGCTCACTTCCACCAAATTCCGCTTTTGTTTCACCAATTACATACATTAGATCCCCAGCTTTTTGAAAAGCACTAGGCGTTACATCTTTTGTTGATTCTAACAATCCGACCATTCCAATAATTGGTGTTGGAAAAATTGGTTCTCCTGCTGATTGGTTATACAACGATACATTTCCGCTAACGACTGGAATGTCTAGCTGCTTACAAGCTTCGCTAATCCCTTCAATGCTTTGATCCATTTGCCAGAAAACTTCTTCATTTGTTGGGTTTCCGTAGTTCAATCCATCTGTTAACGCAAGTGGACGAGCACCTTTGACGACTAGATTACGTGCTGCTTCTGCAACTGCGATTTTTCCACCTACTTCTGGATCTAAATAAATGTAGCGCGCATTACAATCTGCTGTCATTGCAATCGCCTTTTCTGTTCCTGGAATACCTACCACTCCCGCACCCATTCCCGGAGCATGAATGGTTTGTCCCTGAGCGTCAGACTGGAAAGAATGATATGCTGTTTCTTTACTTGCAATCGTTGGACGGCTAAGCATGTCATACAATGTTTGCTTAACATCTTCTACTTGAATAGAAACATTCCCTTGTTCTTGGAATCCTTTATAATAAGCCGCTTCTGTTTTTGGTAAATGATAAACAGGTGCATCTTTATCCAGTGCATCTACAGGAATAGATGCTTTTTTCTCACCATGATGAAAAATATTGAACTCTTTATCTTCAATTACTTCACCGATAACAACAGCTTCTACATCGTGTTTCTTAAATAGATCTATGATTTCTTGTTCTCGACCTTGTTTTACAACGAGTAACATTCTTTCTTGTGATTCTGATAACATCATTTCATATGCTGTCATATGTTCTTCACGTTGAGGAACACGCTCCATATATAAAGAAATTCCTGTTCCTGCTTTACTTGCCATTTCACTTGCTGAAGACGTAATTCCAGCCGCACCCATATCTTGCATGCCGACTAACGCATCTGAATGAATCACTTCTAAACATGCATCAATGAGCCTTTTTTCTATTTCTGGATCTCCAATAGCGACAGCAGATGTATGGTCTTTTTCCTCTTCTACTTCATCGGAAGAAAACGTTGCTCCATGGATACCATCTCTTCCTGTATCCCTTCCAGCGTATATAACACTATTGCCTATACCAGCGGCAACTCCTTTTTGAATATCTTTATGGTCGATTAATCCAACACACATAGCGTTTACAAGAGGATTCTCTTCATAACAATCATCAAATTGAACCTCTCCACCGACTGTTGGAATCTCTAACGTATTTCCGTAATGAGCCATCCCTCGAATCACTTCTGTATACAAATGATTCGTCTTCTCTAATCCAAGTGGGCCAAAACGAAGAGAATTGAGAAGTGCAATTGGCTTTGCTCCCATTGAAAACACATCTCGAACAATTCCGCCAACACCTGTTGCTGCACCTTCAAATGGCTCTACGTAAGAAGGACTGTTGTGACTTTCCATTTTAAATACAACAGCTTGCTCATCACCAATATCCACTACGCCCGCACCCTCACCAGGACCCATGATGACATGCTCACCCTTAGTTGGGAATTTGCTTAATAACGGTTTTGATGATTTATAACTACAATGTTCTGACCACATACTTGCAAAAATACCTGTTTCCGTATAATTTGGCTGGCGTTGTAAAATGTGTTTTATCTTTTCGTATTCCTCACCTGATAAACCCATATCTACATATGCTTTTTCTTCTTCGATTTGTTTCGGATCTAATTCTTGAGTCATCAAAATCCCTCCATGGACGCTTTTAAATGTGTTTGTTGAATCATTCGTTATTCGTTAAGCCAATTCGTTCAAAGATCTGATCGACATTTTTTAAATGATACGTGTAATCAAAACAATCTTCTATTTCTTCAGGTAATAAATGACTCGTCACCGTTTCATTTTCTAATACGAGTTGTTTAAAAGGAATCTCTTCTTCCCAAGCTTTCATTGCTAGAGGCTGGACAACTCCGTAGGCATCTTCACGAGCTAACCCTTTGTCAATGAGGGATAACAGTACGCGCTGTGAGAAAATAACTCCATATGTCTTTTGAATGTTACGTTTCATATTATTCGGAAACACGGTTAATTTCTCCACCACATTGCTAAAACGATTGAGCATATAATTTAATGCTATTGTTGCATCTGGTAAAATAATGCGCTCAGCAGATGAATGAGAAATATCTCGCTCATGCCATAATGGAATGTTTTCATAAGCCGTACTCATGTATCCTCGAACAACCCGAGCCATTCCTGTCATATTCTCTGATGCAATTGGATTTCGCTTATGTGGCATGGCTGAAGAACCTGTTTGTCCTTTCGCAAAAAACTCTTCTACTTCCCGAATTTCTGTTCGTTGTAAACTGCGAATTTCTACGGCCATTTTTTCAATAGATGTTGCGATTAGGGCAAGTACTGCGACATAGTGAGCGTGTCGATCACGTTGTAATGTTTGGGTGGACACAGGAGCCGCTTGCAATCCTAATTTCTTACATACGTGTTCTTCAATAAAAGGATCGATATTTGCGTATGTTCCTACAGCTCCAGACATTTTTCCAAATTCAACACCTTTTGCTGCTGCATTAAAGCGTTCTAAGTTACGCTTCATTTCTTCATACCATAACGCTA
>Ga0079226_10004098_pt1 | contig 11129 bp, 8 predicted proteins | sample Poulit2014_FD_76345 | JGI IMG/M metagenome (GOLD analysis project Ga0079226, IMG submission 76345) | Agricultural soil microbial communities from Georgia to study Nitrogen management - Poultry litter 2014 | ecosystem: Environmental > Terrestrial > Soil > Agricultural land | place: USA: Georgia...
ACTTGAATCCAATCGTGAAGTCGTGGCCCCACAGGCTCACCGCGGTGCTCTCGCGCGCGATCCAGTCGTCGTCGTCGACCTGCAGCCCCTCGCACCCGTATTCCAGGTCGAAGCCGCCGGGGGTCTTCATGTAGAAGGACAGCATCTGGTCGTTGACGTGCCGGCCGAGCGTCGCCGACATCTTTACCTCGCGACGATACGCCCGGTCCAGAGCCAGTCCCACGTCATCGGAGTTCTCCACCTCGACCATGAAGTGCACGATGCCGGTCGGGTTCGGCAGCGGCGCGAAGGCCAGCGAGTGGTGCCGGGGGTTGACGCCGAGGAAGCGCAGCCAGGCCGGCTCCTCGCCCTCTTCACGGCCGACGACCTGCGGGGGCAGGCGCATCGAGTCGCGCAGCCGGAAGCCGAGCACGTCCCGGTAGAACTCCAGGTCGGCGGCGTCGTCCTTGGTGGCCAGCACGATGTGGCCGAGCCCCTGGTCGCCGGTGACGAAACGGTGCCCGTAGGGGCTGACCACGCGGCGGTGCTGCAGGGCCACGGTGTGGAAGATCTCCAGCTGGTAGCCCGATGCGTCACGGGTCTTGATCATCCCGACCACCGCGCGCTCGGCCAGCTCGGCCTCGGTGGCCTCCTCGAAGGGCCAGTCCGCGGCGGTGAGCCGGTCGCGGACCTCCTGCAGCCCCTCGGCGTTGGCGCACTCCCAGCCCATGGCCTGGATGCGCTCGGCCTCGCCGGGCACGATCACCACGCGGGCCGGGAAGTCGTCCATGCGCAGGTACAGCGATTCGCTGTCGGCGCCCCTGCCCTCGACCATGCCGAGGACCTTCAACCCGTACTCGCGCCAGGCCGGCACGTCCTGCGTCTCGATGCGCAGGTATCCCAAACTGCGGATGCTCATTTTCGGTTGCGTCTCCTTGTCAGACCATCGTGTCGCCGAGCGGCAGGTCGAATTCCGAGTTCCCGTACATCACGTAGGCGCGTTCGGGGTCGTTGGCCGCGTGCACCCGGCCGGCGTGCGCGTCGCGCCACAGCCGCTGGATCACGGTGCCCTCGTTGAGCGCGGTCGCGCCCGAGGCCTCGAACAGCTGGTTGATGGCCTCGACCGCGCGGCCGGTGGCGCGCACCTGGTCCCGGCGGGCGCGAGCCCGCAGCTTCATCGGCACCTCCTCGCCGGCCACCAGCAGGGCGTACTCCTCGGCCACGTTACCGATCACCTGCGTCCAGGCGGCGTCGATGTCGCTGGCCGCCTCGGCCACGCGCACCTTGGCGAACGGATCGTCCTTGGCCTTCTCGCCGGCGTAGGCGGCGCGCACGCGCTTGCCCTGGTGCTCGACGTGGGCGTCGTAGACCCCGAAGGCCATACCCACGATCGGGGTGGTGATCGTGGTCGGATGGATGGTGCCCCACGGCATCCGGTAGAGCGGCGCGGTGTTGCGCTCCAGACCCGGCGCGGACAGGTCGGCCATCTTGCGGAAGCTGAGCACCCGATGGCTGGGCACGAACGCGTCCTTGACCACGATGGTGTTCGAACCGGTGCCCTTCAGACCCACCACGTGCCAGACGTCGTCGATCTCGTAGTCCGCGCGCGGGATCAGGTAGCTGACGAAGTCGACCGGCTTGCCGTCCTTGAACACCGGCCCGCCGACGACCACCCAGTCGCAGTGCGCGCTGCCCGAAGACCAGGCCCAGGCGCCGTTGACCTTGTAGCCGCCCTCGACGACCTCGCCGGAACCCATCGGCGCGTACGACGAGGAGATGCGCACGTTCGAGTCCTCGCCCCACACGTCCTGCTGGGCGCGCTCGTCGAACAGCGCCAGGTGCCAGTTGTGCACGCCCACGATGCCGGCGACCCAGCCGGTCGACCCGCAGGCCGAGGCCAGCTTGCGCACCGCGGTGTAGAAGACGGTCGGGTCGGCCTCGTAGCCGCCCCAGCGGGCCGGCTGCAGCAGCCGGAAGAAGCCCGCCTCGGTCAGATCGGTCAGGGTCTGCTCGGGCAGCACCCGCAGCTGCTCCGCCTCGTCCGCACGCGCGCGGACGGCCGGGAGCAGCGCATCGATCCTGTCGAGGACCTCGTGCTGCGGAACCACGCTGTGACCATTACCCATCGGGCTCTCCCCTCTTGCTTGCCCGGCGATGCCGCCGTGGACACTGTCAGACTAGAACACGTTCTCAATCCGGTCGGCGCCAGGCCCACACACCGGACATGACGGTCATTGCTCCCGCGAGGGTGACCACGCCGGTCCCGGATAGTATTATTTCTGTAACCTGTTCTACCCAGAACGTGTTCCTTTGACGGCGAGGAAGTGACACCCATGTCGACCACCGCATCCGATTCGGTACGCACGATCGATGTCGGCCAGGCCCGCGACCGCTACGCACGCGGCTGGCACTGCATCGGGCTCGAGCGCGATTTCCGCGACGGCAAGCCCCACCAGATCAACGCCTTCGGCGCCAAGCTCGTGGTGTGGGCGGACACCAAGGGCGAGCTCAACGTGCTCGACTCCTACTGCCGCCACATGGGCGGGGACCTGTCCCAGGGCACCATCAAGGGCGACGAGATCGCCTGCCCGTTCCACGACTGGCGCTGGGGCGGCGACGGCCGCTGCAAGGACATCCCCTACGCCAAGCGCGTGCCGATGCGGGCCCGCACCCAGGCCTGGCCGACCATGGTGCGCAACGGCCAGCTGTTCGTCTGGAACGACCCCGAGAACGGCGAGCCCGAGGACTACATCCCCGAGATCGAGGGCCCGGGCACCCCGGAGTGGACCGACTGGACCTGGAACTCGCTGCTGATCGAGGGCTCGAACTGTCGGGAGATCGTCGACAACGTCGTCGACATGGCGCACTTCTTCTACATCCACTACGCCTTCCCGACCTACTTCAAGAACATCTTCGACGGCCAGGTCGCCTCGCAGTGGCTCAACACCAAGGGCCGCCCGGACATCGGCATGGCCTCGCAGTACGGCGGGGACACCCTGCTCGAATCGGTCGCCGCCTACTACGGCCCGAGCTACATGATCAACCCGCTGATCAACACCTACAGCGGCTACACCGTCGAGTCGGTGCTGATCAACTGCCACTACCCGGTCACCCAGGACTCGTTCGTCCTGCAGTGGGGCGTGTCGGTCAAGAAGCCCGAGGGCGTCGACGGCGAACTGGCCGACAAGCTGGCCGAGAAGTTCACCGAGGGCATCTCCGAGGGCTTCCTGCAGGACGTGGCGATCTGGCAGAACAAGACCAAGATCGACAACCCGCTGCTGTGTGACAACGACGGTCCGGTCTACCAGCTGCGCCGCTGGTACGAGCAGTTCTACGTCGACCGCGCCGACGTCACCGAGGAGATGACCCAGCGCTTCGAGTACGAGGTCGACACCACCAAGGCGAACGAGAGCTGGGAGCAGGAGGTTCAGGAGAACCTCGAGCGTATGGCGGAGGAGAAGGCCGCGGCGGAGAAGGCCGAGGCCTGAGTCGTGACCGATGCGCGCGGTTGGGCCAAATTCGACCCGATCACCGACCCCTCGGTGGCGGCACAGGTCAGCGCCGCCACCGAGGCGGATCGGCACCGCTACACCCGCGAGGGGATGCTGCCGGTAGAGTGCAAGCGCTGTGGGACCGAGGTTCTGGTGAAGAAGAACACCCAGTTCCACACCAGCGTGCAGTGGCGCTCCGATGCGGTCACCTCGTGCCCGCGACTGGCCGAAGGGGCCCGAGCCGGCACACCGTCCGCTCTACAAGACGGCTGCCCCGATCTGGACGCCTCGATCATGCATGCTGTCAAGGTCGGTGCGATCCCACTGCCCGAAGACCCAGACAGATCGAAGGACGAGAGCGATGCCTGAGGCCGCGAACAACGGCACCCCCCAGCAGGACGGCGGCACCGGACCGGTCGGCAACCACGTGCACACGTTGACGATCGCCGAGGTCGTCGCCGAGACGGCCGAGGCCCATTCGCTGGTCTTCGACCTGCCGGCCGAGTCCCAGGGCCGGTTCGACTACCAGCCCGGCCAGTTCCTCACCCTGCGCATCCCCAGCGACCGGACCGGTTCGGTGGCGCGCAGCTATTCGCTGTCGAGCTCGCCGCTGCTGGACGAGAAGCCGACCGTGACGGTCAAGCGCACCATCGACGGTTACGCCTCGAACTGGATCTGCGACAACCTCGAGGCCGGCATGGAGGTCAGCGTGCTGGCCCCCTCGGGCATGTTCGTGCCCAAGGACCTGGACCGGGATCTGCTGCTGCTGGCCGCCGGGTCGGGCATCACCCCGGTGATCTCGATCCTGAAGTCGGCGCTGCACGCCGGCACCGGCAAGGTCACGCTGATCTACGCCAACCGCGACCCGGAGGCGGTGATCTTCCGCGAGACCCTGCGCGAGCTGGCCGCGGCCCATCCCGAGCGGCTGACGATCGTGCACTGGCTCGAGTCGCTGCAGGGCCTGCCCACCCGGGCCGGCCTGGCCGCGCTGGCGGCCCCGTTCACCGAGGCCGAGGCCTTCATCTGCGGGCCCGGCCCGTTCATGGACGCGGCCGAACAGGCGCTGCGCGAGGATCTGGGCATGTCCCACGGTCAGGTGCACATCGAGGTGTTCCAGTCGATCGAGGGCGATCCGTTCGAGGAGATCGTCATCGCCGAGCCCGCCGAGGACGACGAGCCCGGGGTGGAGCTGACGGTGAACCTGGACGGGGAGACCCACGAGTACTCCTGGCCGCGGGAGACCAAGCTGCTCGACTTCCTGCTGAGCAAGGGGCTCGACGCACCCTTCTCCTGCCGCCAGGGCGCCTGCAGTGCATGCGCGTGCATGGTCCTCGACGGCGACGTCGAGATGCTTCACAATGAGATCCTCGAACCCGAGGACATCGCCGACGGCATCCGCCTGGGCTGCCAGTCGATCGCGGTCTCCGACAGCGTGACCGTCTCCTACGACGAGTAGAAGTGGTGGAAAGCCTGTGAATCTAGCCGATATCTTCGAAGGCCTCGCCGACACGATCGGTGAGCGCGAGGCCCTCGTCTTCGAAGGCCGCCGGTGGACCTACGCCGAGCTCGACGCGGCCGCCAACCGCATGGGCCACGCCCTGGCCGCGGCCGGCGCGCAGACCGGTGACCACGTCGCGATGCACATGCGCAACAGCAACGTCTACATCGAGGCGCTGCTCGGTGCGCTCAAGACCCGCGCCGTGCCGGTGAACATCAATTACCGGTACACCGAGGCCGAACTGCAGTACCTCTACACCAACTCCAAGTCGGCACTGCTGCTGGTCGATGCGGAGTTCACCCCGTTGGTGGCCGCGGTGCTGGCCGACTGCCCGGACCTGAAGTCGATCCTGGTGGTCGGCGAGCCGGCCGCCGATCTCACCGCCGCGGCCGCACAGGCCGGGGTGGCGCTGCGCAGCCTGGACGACGCGCTCGCCGAGGCCTCCGACGCCCGCGACTTCCCGGAGCGTTCGGCCGACGACCGCTTCATCGTCTACACCGGCGGCACCACCGGCCACCCCAAGGGCGTGGTCTGGCGGCAGGAGGACTTCTACTACGCGGCGCTGTCCGGCGGTAACCCCTACGGCGATCCGCGCACCACGATCGACGAGGTCACCGCCGCCGCGCAGGAGATGCCGCCGCTGACCTTCCTGGTCACCGCGCCGCTGATGCACGGCGCCGCGAGCTACTCGCTGTTCCAGGCGTTCTTCCTCGGCGCCAAGCAGGTGCTGATGCGCAACTTCGATCACGTCGAGGCGCTGAAGCTGGTCGGCGCCGAGCAGATCCAGATCATCATGCTCGTCGGCGACGCGATGGCGGTGCCGATGGTCGACGAACTGGTCGCCAACTTCGACGACTACGACGTGTCCTCGCTGTTCTCGGTCGCCTCGGGCGGGGCGATCTGGTCGCAGGCCTCACGGGAGAAACTTCTGGCCAAGCTGCCGAACCTGATGATCCGCGACAACTTCGGCGCCTCGGAGTCCGGGTCGGACGGGGTGGTGACGATGGACGAGGAGGGCGTGCTGCGCCTGCAGGCCAGTGCGCACACCGTGGTGGTCGACGAGCTGCTCGAGCCGATCGAGCCGGGTTCGGATCAGATCGGCTATCTGGCCCGTCGCGGGCACGTGCCGCTGGAGTACTTCGGTGATCCGGAGAAGTCCGCGGAGACCTTCCCGGTCAAGGACGGGGTGCGCTTCTCGGTGCTCGGCGACATGGCCCAGGTCGAGGCGGACGGGTCGATCATCGTGCTCGGCCGCGGCTCGGGCTGCATCAACACCGGCGGGGAGAAGGTGTTCCCCGAGGAGGTCGAGCAGGCCCTCAAGAGCCACCCGGCCATCCTCGACGCCCTGGTCGCCGGCGCTCCGGACCCGAAGTTCGGGCAGTCCGTGGCCGCGGTGGTCCAGCTGCGCGACGGGCACGACGAGCCGAGCCTGGAGCATGTGCGCGAGCACCTGAAGTCGGTGCTGGCCGGCTACAAGGCGCCGCGCTCGCTGGTGTTCGTCAACCAGATCCGGCGCTCGCCGTCGGGCAAGGCCGACTACCGCTGGGCCAAGGAGACCGTGTCCGGCGAGAACTGACCGGGCGCCGGGCGATCCGCTCCCCTCGGGGCGGCGCCCGACATATAGATCGAAGGCCACGGGGCGGACGCTGGATCAGCGTCCGCCCCGCGGCCTTCGTCGTGGCAGTGGCCGATCGGACCGGGGCCTGCCCCGGTCCGGCGCGGTAGGCCGGACCGGGTATGCCCCGGCCTACCGGTCGGTGGTCTGCGCCGCGGCGACGGTCTGCGCTGCGGCTGCGGCGACCCCGGCCCGGCGGCCGGAGAAGATCGCGTCGGCCACCGACAGTCCGGAGACGTACGAGTTCGAGCAGATGCCCACCGCGGCCCGGCCGGCCGCATACAGGCCCGGCACCGTCCCGCCGCCGGTGGTGCGCACCGCGCCGGTCTCCTCGTCGACCACCAGCCCGCCGAGGGTCAGCATCGGGGTCGGGAAGGTCATCGCCGGCGCGGTGGACACGTCCAGCAGGGTGAACGGGGCGGTGCGCACCGGACGGACGAACTCGGCGGGCTTGCCGGCCGGATCGGGCCGGCCGGCGGCCAGGGCCGCGTTGTGCGCATCGACCGTCGCGCGCACCCCGGCCGGATCGATACCGGCCTTGGCCGCGGCCTCCTCGACGGTCTGCCCGGACGTGGCGCGGGTGCGCAGCAGGGTCTCACCCTGGAGCCACTGGAACCACACGGTCTGGGTGCGGGCCTCCTTGCGCGCCTGAGCCATCTGGTCGGCGTCGAGCACCAGCCAGCCGTGCCCGCCGTGCTCGGCGACCAGCTCCCGGCCCATCGCCGCGCCGTAGCGCGACTCGTCGCCGATGCGCTCGCCGGCGCGGTTGACCGACACCGACGACAACAGGGTCGTCGGCGGGGTGATGAACCGCCACACCGACACCTCCCCCATCTTGTCGGTCGCCGCCCCCAGCGACTGGGCCATCTCGATGCCCGAGCCGTCGCAGGCCGCGGTGCCCAGCGGCAGTCCGTGCCGGTAATCCGGGGCGTAGCGGCGCACCATCTCCCGGTTGGCGATGAACCCGCCGGTGGTGATCACCACCCCGCCCGCGGCGCCGATGCGGATCGGCGTGAGGTACTTCGCCTCCAGCGCCCGCAGCCGGCGCTGCATGATCCGCCGCAGATCCTGCTGGTACACCCCCGGCTTGTCGGAGATCCGGGCCAGGCGCGCATAGAGCTTCTGCGCCCAGCGCGGGGCCTGGCGCATCGTCTCGGCCTCCACGCCCATCACCCGGCCGCTCGCATCGGTGACCAGATCGGTCACCCGGGTGTAGGCCAGCAGATCCACCCCGAGCCCGGCGGCCGTGGCGGCCAGTGAATCGAACAGCGTCTGGCCCGACATGCCCTTGCCGTGCGCGCGGTGGCCGCGCGGGGCGGGCACCGCGGCGTCGCGGAAGCCGCCGGCGGCCTCGGAGCCGGAGTAGTACAGGAAGTAGTCGTTGTTCGGGTACGAGGTCTTGTACGGGCACAGCGAGGCATGGAACGGCACCCCGTGGCCGGCCAGCCACTCGATCATCGCCGGCGACTCCGCACAGAATCGGCGCAGCACCTGCTCGGAGACCGCGTCGCCCACCTCGAGCGCGAGATAGTTGTACATCTGCTCGGCGTCGTCGGAGACCCCGGCGAGCCGCTGAACGGCCGTACCGCCGCCGGCGTAGACGATGCCGCCGGAGATCGCGGTCGCCCCGCCCCCGGCGAACCGGTCCACCGCCAGGACCCGGGCACCGGCCTCACGCGCCTCGATCGCCGCAGCGACCCCCGCACCTCCGTATCCGACGATCAGGACGTCGGTGGTCAGGTCCCATTCCGGTGCGGTATCGCTGCCCTGCGTAGTCGCCATCGGGCGGCCCCCTTCTCAAATCGGCTGGTAGAACATGTTTCGATCACACACGCGCCCGACATCGATCGTCGCAGACCAACGCGGATGCGTGACACCTCGAGCCATTCTATAACCTGTTCTACATGAGTGATCTCGAATACGACATCGTCATCGTCGGTAGCGGCGGTGCGGGCATGGCGGCGGCACTGACTGCGGCCCATCACGGACTCAAGGCCGTGATCGTGGAGAAGGCCCCCCACTACGGTGGTTCGACCGCCCGCTCCGGCGGTGGGGTGTGGGTCCCGAACAACACGGTGCTGCGCGAATGCGGCGTGGAGGACACCGAGGAGGCCGCCCGGACCTACCTGCACTCGATCATCGGCGACACCGTCGACGCCGACCGGATCGACACCTATCTCGACCGCGGGCCGGAGATGCTCTCGTTCGTGCTGGCGAACTCGCCGCTCGAACTGACCTGGGTGCCCGAGTACTCCGACTACTACCCCGAGGCCCCGGGCGGGCGCCTGGGCGGGCGCTCGGTCGAACCGGTGCCCTTCGACGGCAACCGTCTCGGCGAGGACCGGGCGAACCTGGAGCCGGACTACGTCAAGGCGCCGAAGAACTTCGTGATCACCCAGGCCGACTACCGCTGGCTGAACCTGATCGCCCGCAACCCGCGCGGCCCGCTGCGCGCCCTGCGCGTGGGTGGCCGCTTCCTGGCCGCCAAGCTGCGCGGCAAGGATCTGCTGGTGCGCGGTCAGGCGCTGATCGCCGGGCTGCGCCTGGGTGTGGCCGAGGCCGGGGTGCCGATCCTGCTCGAGCACGCACTGACCGATCTGGTCACCGGTGAGGACGGCAAGGTCACCGGCGCCACCGTCGCCACGCCCGAGGGCGAGAAGACCTTCACCGCACGCCTCGGGGTGATCCTGGCCTCGGGCGGGTTCGAGCACAACGACGAGATGCGCAAGAAGTACCAGCGCGCCCCGATCGGCACCGAGTGGACCGTGGGGGCCAAGGCCAACACCGGTGACGGCATCCTGGCCGCGCAGAAGCTCGGTGCGGGCGTGGACTTCATGGACGACTCCTGGTGGGGCCCGACCATCCCGCTGACCGGCGGGCCGTGGTTCGCCCTGTCCGAGCGGTCCCTGCCCGGCTCGATGATGGTCAACGACCGCGGCGAGCGGTTCGTCAACGAGTCCTCGCCCTATGTCGAGGCCACCCACGCGATGTACGGCGGCAAGTGGGGCCGCGGCGAGGGCCCGGGCGAGAACATCCCGAACTGGATGGTGCTCGACCAGCGCTACCGCAACCGCTACACCTTCGCCGGCATCACCCCGCGCACCCCGTTCCCGGGGCGCTGGCTCAAGGCCGGCGTGGTGGTCAAGGCCGACACCGTCGCCGAGCTCGCCGAGAAGATGGGTGTGCCGGTCGAGGGCCTGACCGCCACGGTCGAGCGGTTCAACGGCTTCGCCGACGCCGGCCACGATCCGGACTTCGGTCGCGGCGAGTCCGGTTACGACCACTACTACGGCGATCCGCGCAACAAGCCCAACCCCTCGCTGGGCCGGATCGACAAGGCGCCGTTCTACGCGATCAAGATGGTGCCCGGCGACCTGGGCACCAAGGGCGGGGTGCTCACCGACACCGTCGGCCGGGTCACCCGCGAGGACGGCACGGTCATCGACGGGCTCTACGCCAGCGGGAACGTGTCGTCGCCGGTGATGGGACACACCTATGCTGGTCCCGGGGCCACCATCGGGCCCGCCATGACCTTCGCGTACCTGGCCGTTCTGGACCTGGCCGACAAGGCCAAGTCCCTCGACTGACTCAACGGGAGTGAGCTAACCAGTGCCCATCGATCCCTCGGTCGCCATCGGCGCCGAACTTCCCACCCAGGAGTTCTCCTGGACCAGCTCGGACGTGCAGCTCTACCACCTGGGGGTGGGCGCGGGCGCCGCGTTCACCGACCCCGGTGAGCTGCGCTATCTGCGCGACGACGACTCGCAGGTGCTGCCGACCTTCGCCACCGTGGCCGCGACCTTCCACGTCTCCGAGCCGCCGAAGGTGCAGTTCCCGGGCGTGGACATCGACCTGGCCAAGGTCGTCCACGGCAGCCAGGAGGTGACCGTGCACCGGCCGATCCCGGCCAACGGGCAGGGCACCACCCGCACCCGCATCTCCGATGTGTGGGACAAGGGCAAGGCCGCGGTCATCGTCCAGGAGGCCGAGACGGTCGACGCCGACGGCCAGCCCCTGTGGACCACCCGCTCGTCGATCTTCGCCCGCGGTGAGGGCGGCTTCGGCGGCGAACGCGGACCCTCGGACAAGGTCGAGCTGCCCGATCGCGAGCCCGATGCGGTGATCGACGCGCCGATCCTGCCGCAGCAGGCCCTGCTGTACCGGCTGTGCGGCGACCGCAACCCGCTGCACTCCGATCCGGCGTTCGCCGAGGGCGCGGGCTTCCCGCGGCCGATCCTGCACGGCCTGTGCTCCTACGGGGTGGTCGCCAAGACCCTCGTGGACGGTCTGCTCGGCGGCGACGTCACCGAGGTCGCCGGCTACAAGGCCCGCTTCGCCGGGATCGTGTTCCCGGGCGAGACGCTGCGGGTGCGCGCCTGGCGCGACGGCGATCAGATCCTCGCCTCCGCCGTGGTGGTCGAGCGCGAGGAGGCCCCGGCTCTGGCCGATGTGGTCATGACCGTGCGCTGACGGCATACGCCAGTGCGGGCCGCGCCACGCGGACCGCACATCAGACCGGCGGGGCCGGTCGCCTGAGGGGAGTCGA
>Ga0079226_10004099_pt1 | contig 11127 bp, 9 predicted proteins | sample Poulit2014_FD_76345 | JGI IMG/M metagenome (GOLD analysis project Ga0079226, IMG submission 76345) | Agricultural soil microbial communities from Georgia to study Nitrogen management - Poultry litter 2014 | ecosystem: Environmental > Terrestrial > Soil > Agricultural land | place: USA: Georgia...
CACGAAATTATAATACAACAATACTTGATACTTTTTTTCTTCCATTTTGCTTACCACCTATTTTTTATATTTACAAGATACAAAAATCTTGTGGTTTGACATCCCGAAAGCATTGGTGTATCAATAGTTACAGTGTTTCGTCAAATTAAGTTGCCCCAGAATCTGCCCCAGACAAGCTATTTGAGAATGCAGCAACCGTTGATTTTTCCTTCTTGCTAAAGTGATGTGCATAAACATTATAAATCATTTCGAGACTATTTCCCACCCTTTGAGCAATATCTGTTGGAGGAATATTCATGTTAATTAAAATTGAAATATGAGTATGCCTCAATCCATGTGGAGTTATCCTCTTTATTGAAACTTCATCAACCTCTAATGACTTATAAATCTTCTTAAAAAATTCTAATTCATACATATCATGGACCATCACATTATTCTTTAAGTTGATAAATACAAAATCAGTTTCTTTTAAAGGAACACCAAACATAAGTAACTCCTTCTTACTTTCTGTTTTGTATTTACGTAACAATTCAATGACTTTCACATCTACTTCCACATTTCTCATGCTTCTTACTGTTTTTGGTACTCTGTAACCGTGATGATCTCTAGTGCCTTTTACAAAGATGGTGTTACTATCAAAATCAATATCGCGCCATTTTAAGGCATGTGCTTCACCTTTTCTCATCCCAGTGTAAGCTAGAAGATAAGTGAGTGTATATTGAGTAATGTCACCAATTTCTTTTACTTTATCAAGGAAGATTTGTAATTCATCTGGCTCAAGGAAGTTATCCAATACATCATCTTTTGTGATTCTGACTGAACTGAATCGATTTCTATCGAGCATTTCTTCTTCAACTGCAAAATTGACCGCTGATCTAAATACTGAATGGTAACGCTGAACACTGTATGGTGACTTGCCTTTATCTAATTTCACATTGATGAAATCATCGATATAAACAGAACGGGATAATTTCGATACTTTCTTGTTGCCTATTAATGGAATGATGTGTTTCTCCACAACTGTTTTTGTGTTTGTTTTGGTACTAGGCTTCCAGGTTCTTTTTTGATGTTCAAACCATAATTCCATTAGCTGCTGCACTGTCATATCTTCATATTCTAGCTTGTTTGATTGGCTATTGATTGTGAGTGCCTTTACTTCTAATAAACCTCGTAAGGCTTGTTTTTCTGTCTTGAATCCACTTTTCTTTTTCTCTTTTCGTTTACCTGTTGCATCATAATATCTATGACGATACATGAAACGCTTTTCGCCATTCTTCAGAAAATAATAAAATACTTCTTTCTCTTTCGTCTTATTTAACTTCATAATTCCCATCCCTTTCATACATATTGCTTGGCAGCGTATGTAGGGGAATGGGGGATTATTAAAACGGCAGGAACATATCGGAAAAAATAGTAGTGTTTATCACTTTTTTTTCTAGTTTTAATGTTTTTAAGATATTTTCGTATTCATCTTCTTTCTTAGTATCTACAACATAATCAGTAACTATATTGGGTAGCAACTCATTTTCATAATAAGAAAGGAATGCTGAGTCAAAGTTAGAAACTAAATTTATATATATTTCTCTATGAAATGTAAATTGTAGCTCTTCCCTTATATCGGAAAAATTACCAACATCCTCCATGTTTTCGAAAAACACACTAGCTTTTACCGTCATATCGTGAATGGATTCTTCACTGAACATAGGCATGTTTATTTCTTCTTCTAACTTTATAGACAATTCATAAGTAGATTTCATTGTTTTCTTTTCTACGTCCAAGAAGACATCAGCATCAATCTCTTTGATGTTCAAACAACACTTGCCGTCATTCTCTATAACTAAATCATAATCTACACTATTGATTGCTGTCTCAAAACTTATATTAATTGGTAGGTATTCAAAGAAATCTGCAGGAGTTACATTTAAGTACATGCATAGTGTATTTATAGTGTCCAACCGTATCATATCTGTTTCATTTTTTGAAATGTTATTAAGAGTTGAACGTGATATACCTGTGTCTTTGGAAACTCTGGTTATTTTTAAATCCCTTTCTGCCAATAGTACGGATAATCTGTTTCTGATCAAAACAACTTCCCCCTTCCTTCCGTTTGTAGTGATTACACTACAATCATATCACTATACGGTTCAAAAGTATACTTTTTTAGTCATATCGATTAATTAACGATACGTTGTAATTGACTTATTTTAAACGATGATGTAGTCTTATTATTGCAAAATGTATTGGATTCACTACAATCGTAGTTTTAGCGAAACAAGGAGTGTGTGGTGGGGAAAGAGGGATGACGATTGAGAATAATTTAAGATTATTAATGGCAAAGAAAAACATAAACATGAACACATAGTCGAAATTTACCGGACTATCAAGAAGTACAATTTCTAATATTTACAATCAAAAAAGTAAACGTATTGATTTTAAAACTATTACTATATTGTGTGATTATTTTGATTGTGCCATAAGCGATTTGTTTGAAGTTAAATAGAGAAAATGTAGTGAAAGTAGTGTGCTGGAAGGTGGTGAGATGTATGAGTAAGAAAGTTGTGCTTACAAAAGAAGAGTTGAAAATATTAATGTTGAATGTGGCAGCAGAAAGTATAAGGCTATATCGAGAACAAACTAAATAAAAATCCTTGTTGTAATTGAAAGGGGGTGATTAAATGTTACAGGCGGCACAGGTCCAAGTAGCGATTGATCAAGAAGAAGTAAAAAAATATATTCATAAGCAGTTAAATGAAAATATCAGACACGAGTTATTGTTTATCGATATCAATGGTCTTGCTGAAATCACATCATGTTCAAGGCGATGGCTAGAAGAAGAGTTGCTTCATGATCCACGCATTCGTTTATGTGAACGACGCAAGAATCGAAAAAGATTATGGTTGTATGAAGATGTAGTTGAAGCAATCAAAGAAATTTCAGAAGAATGGTAAAAGCTTGGCGGCGTATGTAGGGGAAGAAGAGATTTGTATTGTAAATAAAAGTTTTCAAGAAATTAGCTACAATCACAGACTGAGATTATAGCTATATAGAATGAACGATGTGGTGATAACGAAAATCGGACAATAAGAGATGTGGAAGCAATGGATCATGCTATCAATCAATTACGTGAGTATATGAGAGTGACAGCTTCATTGTATAAGGATTTAGCGGTAGAAGATGTTCGAGAGAAAATGGAGAGTTATGTGGATGTTCTTAACATACAACAATCAATATAAAAGTTGAGGAAATAGAAGAGTTTTTATATGGGGATAAATTTATGCATCCTTTTGTTGCACATAATATCCAGTTATATTTTTTTCAAAAATGGATTTGAAATACTTGTTCTACAATCATAGGGAGAACGAATTGAAAGATTTGACGTTGGATTTAGAAATATACCATACAGACTTCGGTATGAAGTAAAAGATATTTAACAGGATAAATCTTGAGTTAAGCATGATTTGCGATGATTTATGCCCTTTGACTACTAATGATATGGAAGCGGTAATGAAATTAAATGAGTTGCACCATTCACTAAGCATATTAAGTGCATTATTTTCTTATATGTTAATTGTGATTTAGATAAAGTAGAAGAAATCATATACTCACTTTCAGACTATGACAAAAAAACAAAAGATTAAAAAAAGAGAAATTTTATGGAAGAGTAAAAAGGAGATAAAAAAACACCCTAGAACCTGGGCAGGAACAAGGGTAGTTTGGCTAGAAGTGGTGCAATGGTTAGCAGAACTACACCACTTCTTAACCTAATTTTATAGTTAATTATTATAACAAATGTTGTAGCAAATATACAGTAGTAGAGGTGAAGTTGTTTGACAACAATAGAAAAAAAGATAATGCCACATGAATTGATTGAACGTAATCAATGGGTTTTATGGAATTTAGAAAAAATAATTGACCAAAAGACAGGAAAACAAAAGATAGATAAAAATACAGGTGAATTATTGTTTACAAAAGTACCTTACCAATTAAATGGAAACAAAGCATCTTCAACAAATACGAAACATTTTGCTAGTTACGATGATGTTATGTGGAATAAAGGTAAATATAGCGGTATCGGATATGTACTAGTTGATGATCCGTATACTGCAATTGATTTAGATGATTGCATCATTAATGGTGAGATTACGAATGAAGCAAAACAAATAGTCGAATCGCTGAATAGCTTTACTGAAATCTCACAAAGTGGGACAGGGCTCCACATATTTGTGAAAGGTAAGAAGCCCGGAACCAGATGCAAGAACAGTGATAAGGGTTTTGAAATGTATGATAAAAACCGTTTTATGGTTATGACCGGAAATCACTTGGAAGGTACTCCAATTGAAATAAATGAAGCACAAGATGCTATAAATTATTTGTATGATATATATTTATCAAATAATACAGAGGCAACAGAACAATCAATCAAAAGTGATGTATCAAAGAGAAACGAATTGAAAATATCACCTAACTTGACTGATGAGCAGGTGATTAGTATTGCAAGGAAGGCAAAGAACAAACAGAAATTTATCTCTTTATATAATGGTGATTTTGATAGCTATGGCAGTCAATCTGAAGCAGACCAAGCATTATGTAATATCTTAGCGTTCTACACTCAAGACGCTGAACAGATTGACCGTATTTTTTCAGGAAGTATGTTGTATCGTGAGAAATGGGATAGGGATGATTACAAAACAAATACAATTGAAAATGCTATATATGGACTTAGAGCAACTTATCAAAGGCTAGAAAGTAATGCACAAATAATGGTTAATGGAAAAACTGTGCCAACAGGTTATTTTATCAATGAAAAAGAGATGTTGTTTGAAGTGAAAGCTGATAAAGATGGAAATGAAGTTAAGAATCCAATATCCCGAAAAACGCCTTATATCACAAAAGAGTTTCATAATGTTGAATATTCACAGTTGTTTTATGAAATAGAATGGCTTGACTCATATGGAGTGGTAAAAGAAGTGGTACCAGCTTCAACAATTGCAAAACGAAGTGAAATGCTTGAATTAAGTAACAAAGGATTATCAGTCAATGAAAATAACGTAAGAAAAATTATTCAATTTATGGATAGTTACTTATCATGTAATGAGATCGATAAATATTATGCTACTGAAAGAATTGGAAAAATAAAAGGTAAGCTGATACACCCTCTTATAACAAATAATGTGGAGATAATAACCGTTGATCATGGAGAAAAACAATTATTAGAATCATTTGAAGTAAAAGGAACTGTTGAAAGTTGGAAAAATGAAGTGTTTAACTGTATAAAAGATAGCCCGAAAGCTGTTTTTATGGTTATAGCGGCTTTTGCAAGTGTTGTTATAAATGACTTAAACATAGATCCATTTCTAGTAGATTTGAGTGGAACAACTTCGCAAGGGAAGACAACAACGTTAGAAGTAGCTTCAACAGTCTGGGGAAATAGAAATTTAGTAAGTGAATGGAATGCTACAAAGGTTGCAATAGAAAGAAAAGCCGCATTTTTAAATAGTTTTCCTTTGTTGCTGGATGATACACGTAAAGCAGATGAAAGAATCCTAAAGGACATAATCTATCAATATAGTGGTGGTCGTTCAAAGGGTAGGGGTTCAATAAAAGGTAGTCAAAGAGAACTCACATGGCAGAACATCTTACTAAGCACAGGTGAAGTTTCTTTAAATGAGTATGCTAAAGAGCAAGGTGGAGCAGCTGCAAGAATTATAGCTTTGAATGGGCAACCTTTAAAACGTGATTTAAACAATATTATTGAACTTCAACAAGCGATCACTGAAAATTATGGAGCTATCGGAATAGAATTTCTAAACATGTGGACTAAATACAAAGGTGAGGTGGTTCACCAGTATCATAATTTCAGAAGCTATTATGTAAAGAAGTCTAAAGGGAATGAGGTGTTAAACAGAATTGCGAGTTATTATGCTTCAGTCCATTTCACAGCTAGTTTCTTAAAAGATAAATTGAAAATGGATATCGAATTAGATGCTATATCTGTTTTATTTGATGAAATGGCAGAAGAAAATAAAAGTATTGATAAACCAATGCAATTTTTAGAAAAAATACTAATGGATCTAGACAGTGACAGAAAAAGTATTTTTTATGAAAATGAACCATTGCAACGAACTAAAGCCCTTTATAAAAATGAAAACAAACAATTGTTTTTGTTGCCAGCATACACGGATGAAATGTTAGGTGTGGAAGAAAAACAGACAAGAGCTGAATGGCTAAGACGTGGTATAACAATACCCTTCACAAGACAACGTAACGCCGCAGCTAAAAGTAAAACGGTTGATTACAATGTTATAAGTCACAGGGGTAACAAAATGAGTGCAATTGCTTTAAACATGGATGTCGTTAATGAATTAGGGTTTGATTTCTACAAAGATGGTATAGATGGTTAACTAAGGTAATCCGAAAAAACACAATATATTAAAACGGTTTACTTCTACTATCCCTTATTATATATGCGTTTTAAACGATAAGGTAAACAAAGTAAACCAAGTAATCCATAAAATAAAGTATATGTGTGGAAGTTTATGAAAGTAAAGAAATTGTTAATGTTTTTATCTGAAGTTTATGTATAATACATTTTCAAAAAAGTGGCTTACTTGGATTACTGTGTCTGGTAATGTTTATCTGACAGTGTTTGTGGCAGTTATCTTAGGGTAATCCACTATCGTTTATAGCTTACTTGGATTACTATAAATGATATTTATGAGTAGAGAAGTAAAGTTGTCAGAGGCGATACTTCAGGGTGACAAACTACTAATAATAAGCTTGCATGAAAAATTAGAAAACAAAAGCATTCATGAGATCTTGAAAACTTATATTAGAAGGTGATGGGTTGGATAGGTATGAAGGTTCGAAAAAACACAGAAAAAAAAGACACTATAATAGCGGGCAGCTAAGAGTGTCGAAAGAAAAGCTTTATTAACAATTAGTATAACAAAAAACGGCATATATAGAAAGAAAAAACCATGAAATATTGCATGTTTGAATACAAGTATTATCTCACTTTGAATACAGATAAAGATGCTCGATAACGTTGATGTGACAATGTTATCGAGCGTCAAGAAAATATTTGTAATACATTTGCTGGCAGAGTTTGAATACATGCGTACGCATAATGGTGAATTAGTTACTTGAATCTTGGAATTAACAATAAAGCATCATGATGCTTTTAATATAATTAGTAGTTTTAAAACATGTTTTAAAACTGTTATCGGGAGAAATATAAGTAGAATTTGAATGTAGACAATAGCTTTTGAACATTCAAAAATTAACTAAAATAAAAAAGTGTCTTTTAGATAATAGATCACCGTTCAAATTTGAGTGATGAATAAGCTTGTAAATCATATGTAACATGGTTTCATAGCTTGTGTGACAGATTGATTCTTTGGATTTTTAAAGAGTAGTTTAGAGAAGCCAATCTGTCAAACGTAGATTTATACGTTGAAAAAGAATAAATATAAAGATTAATGCGGAGGAATAAAAATGACAAATAAAATGCATGAAGATGCGTGGAAAAAGGATAGAGAGATACTCTACGATTTATACCAGTCAAGGCTGTTAATGGTAGATCAGTTAGCACGTAGGCATGGTTATACAAAAGGTTCTATGTATCACAAATTAAGTCGGTTACGTCATCGAGGTTTTGTTGCAACACAAAATATCAAGGGTTTTTCAAGTCAAGGGGGGTTACAAGGCAAATGCTATAAGATAACAAATGCAGGTATCGGTTACTTAAAGAAATATGGCTATGAATTATCGATGAAAGCAGAGTCGATAAAAGTGTCTGATATGCGTGCACCAACCTTAATTATAACAAATGACTTGTTCGAACAGTTTTCAAATAAAGGATGGGAGGTATTGGATAGCAGAGAGCTGAAAGAGCAATACAATTTGAATAGAAGCTTGAATTTACATGGTATGTTATCAAGTCCTTGTGATTCAAACCAAGGCATCTCAAGTCAAGATATTGAACAAAGAAACTACCCTTTTTATATGTTGTTAGAGGGTACAAGTGATGCATTCATTAAGAGAATACGTGGAGAAGTTGGAAGGTTACAACAATTTAGCGACTTAATCTTCTTCACAAAGAATGTGGATGTATTTCAACGTACATTTTCAGAGATGTTAATGAACGCTGATGTATTCACATATAGAAGTTTTCGAATACTTCCATATGGTTACGGTATGAGATATCTAATTTACTATGATAATTTTCAAGTCCTGTTTCATTATTTGGAGGACCGCTTCGAAATCTATGAAGTTCTCAAGTCCGATAGTGAATACTATCAAAACTATTTTGAAACAGTAGTTGAGTATGGAGGTGATGAATATTACCTTATCAACATGCTCGACTATAACTTAACGAACTTGTATCACATACGCAATTATACGAATGAACGCTATAAAGAAGATGGACGTAAGGTTTTGTTATTATCTGATAGTAAACGTAATGTAAATTATCAGAAGATTTTAGAAGGAATTGGGCATGTTGAGTACTTGTATGTTGATGTAGATGATTTAATGAATTATCCGATTGAAACGAAAGCAGAAGGAGAGATATAAAATGATTAATCAAAATAGAAGCTTAATTGATGCAGAAAGAGAAATTGATCAACTGAGGAGGAGTAATGAGTCTTACCAAAAAATGCTTGAAGAGTCACGAGAAGAAAACAAGAGATTGCAGGAAGAACTGTTTGAAGCGGAAGATGTAAGAAAGCAAATTGATGATTTAAAACGTAAATTAGAGATTTTAGAAAAAGAAGAAAGATACAATTATTTTAACTTTGATTCATTATCAATAATTTATGACTACATTATAAAAATTGAAGAATTACAAACTGAAGCAATGTCACCACTCACATATTCACGTCATATAAGAAACTTACCAAAGGATTCGAGAGGTTATAAGAATTTGTTAAATATAGTAGAAATAGTTAGGAAATGGTGTGATGATTTAGACAAGCAATTAATTGAAGATGCGGAAACAAAAGTAATTGATTTATAAAAATATTGTTAAATGGAAAGCACTGCTGCGAGCGGTGCTTTTTCTATGAGGTTGAACGAAAGGTGTGTTTATATGATAGAATAATTGCAATGATAATGTCATGTAACAGTTACGATGGTGATGATATGAATTTTAGGAGTTGTTCAGAAGCGGGAGGAAATACATTAAGTTCAAATTGAAATGTGATTTGTATTTATTGTAAGACGCAGTGTTGGTGGTTTTAGGTGCATTAGATACACCTTGTATTTAATGATGTATCTAATCGAGTTAATGAATAATAAATTCGAGATGACTAGGTTCATCTCTTTTTTAATGTAAAAATTTGTGTACATGTATTTATTATCGTAAACATAAGCATCACGTCGTGAAATGTTGTCAAGTCAAGGTTGGAAGTGTATTATTTAAGGTGGGTCTATTGTAATTATTATCTATCAATTGAACCGCTTCAAACTAGAAAAAATAGAAATAGACCTCATGTTTATCAACGTGTATTTGTAAGAATTTCAAATTATAAAAGTAAAAAGGAGATTACATGGATGGCAATTAAGAAAAGTGATTTGTACAGTTGGCTATGGAGTAGTTGTAATGAATTAAGAGGAGGGATGGATGCTTCCCAGTACAAAGATTACATTTTAGTATTGTTATTTATGCGTTATGTGACAGATAAGTATCACGGGAGAAATGATGCGTTAATCGTTGTACCAGAAGGTGGGAGTTTCCATGATTTATCTAAGTTAAAAGGAAACAAAGAAATTGGCGATAAAATGAACATAGTCATTCGTACAATGGCAGAAGAAAATGACCTTGTTGGTGTGATTACAGTCGCAGATTTCAATGATGAAACCAAACTAGGACAAGGTAAAGAAATGGTAGAACGTCTGACGAATCTTATTGCTATTTTTGAAGATGATGCATTAGATTTCAGTAAAAACCAAGCAGCTGATGATGATATTTTAGGTGATGCCTATGAATATTTAATGCGTCACTTCGCAACAGAGTCAGGGAAAAGTAAAGGGCAGTTTTATACACCTTCCGAAGTATCTCGTATTATGGCACAAGTCATCGGTATTGACGAAACAGTGACACAAGACCAAACGATATACGACCCTACAGCGGGAAGTGGATCTTTGCTACTGAAAGCAGCAGATGAAGCGCCGAGAGGATTAACCATTTATGGACAGGAAAAAGATAACTCGACTGTTGCTTTAGCGAAAATGAATATGATTTTACACAATAATGAAATTGCTGAAGTTGCCCAAGGAGATACAATTACATCGCCACAATTTATAGAAAAAGATCAATTAAAACGCTTTGATTTTGCAGTGTCAAACCCACCGTTTTCTGTAAAGTCGTGGAGCAGCGGTATTGATCCGAATCATGATTTATATGAACGCTTTGATGGTTATGGTATTCCGCCAGCGAAAAATGGAGATTATGCATTTTTCTTACACTTCTTAAAGTCATTAAAGAGTACAGGAAAAGGTGCGATTATTTTACCGCACGGTGTCTTGTATAGAGGGAATGTTGAAGCGGAGATTAGAGAAAATATTATTAATCGTGGTTATATTAAAGGCATTATAGGTATGCCCGCTAACCTGTTTTATGGAACGGGAATTCCAGCATCAATTATCGTTGTTGATAAAGAAGATGCACATGCAAGGACAGGTATCTTCATGATAGATGCGAGCGAAGGATTTATAAAGGATGGTAATAAAAATCGTTTACGTGAACAAGATATCCATAAAATTGTCGATGTGTTTAATAATCAAGTTGATATAGAAGGCTATTCACGTATGGTATCACATGCTGAAATTGCAGAGAAAGATTATAACTTAAATCTTCCACTATATATTGAACAACATGAAGAGGAAGATGTACAAGATATTGAAGCACATTTACGTGGAGGCATTCCCGAAGTGGATATTATGGCCTTTCAAGAATATTGGGATGTCTTTCCTTCGATTAAAAATGTATTATTTAAATCAATTGAACGTGAAGGATATGTTGAGTTGAATATCGATAAAGAAAGTATTAAAGAGACGATTTTTAATCATGATGAATTTATCACCTATAAACAAAGTGTTTATGATGCTGTTGCAACATGGCGACAG
>Ga0079226_10004100_pt1 | contig 11124 bp, 10 predicted proteins | sample Poulit2014_FD_76345 | JGI IMG/M metagenome (GOLD analysis project Ga0079226, IMG submission 76345) | Agricultural soil microbial communities from Georgia to study Nitrogen management - Poultry litter 2014 | ecosystem: Environmental > Terrestrial > Soil > Agricultural land | place: USA: Georgia...
AGAAGGAGTGAATAAAGTAAAACGGCAATGACCGCGGGAACATAGCCGATACCATGACCAATTGTCGATAAAATTGGAATCATGAGACCAAACATGGCGATAGAGGGGATTGTCATGAGAATGGCCCCAGCGTATAGCACGGGTCCCGCAGCTCGGGGGTGGCGGGTGATATAAATTCCCAATGGAATGCCACATAGAATGGCAAGACCAATAGCAACACCTATTAGCGACAGGTGTTCGCCGGTGCGAAAAAGAATATCATCAAAATTCTCCAGTGCAAAAAACCAAATATCCACACGCCGCTCCTGTAAGAGGTGCTCTACCACCGACATAACCGGTGTTGTCACCATAAGTTAGTATGCGTGCTTGCATGAGCAAGAGTCGCTGCTAATAAGCGTTGCGAAGTATTACGATTCCAAGGGATAAGCCATTGCGATTTAATAGAGTTTGCCCTAGCGTTGGGCATTTTTACGTGGGTGGACGCCACGTGGCTTTGGTTCCCTGGTTGGATGGTTGTACTGGCTGAAATCGCCAATACAAAGCCCGTTTACTGTAAGCGGTAACGGGCCTATAGTCAAATTATGCCTTTGCTATACTGGGTGGGCTATGCGTACGTTGGATATAAAATACTATGCGTTGCTGGACGCAATTGCAGAACAAGGTTCCGTTAAAGGAGCTGCTGCGTCGCTTAGCCTAACTCAGCCAGCAGTGAGTTATCGCATGCGGGAAATGGAACGGCGTTTAGCCATTGTATTGTTTGAGCGCCGTGGTCATCATATGGGGTTAACACCGGCTGCCCATCGTCTACTTACCACCGCACGAGAGGTAATTCCCAAGCTGGTAGCAGCAGAAAAAGATGCTGTGGCATTGGCCAAGTCAAGTGTGCCAGCTATTAAATGGGGGGTAGATGCACACGATACTTTTACCCAGCTTATCTGCCATGATTTGGATTTACTGCAAAAGTCGTTGGACGTATGTCGTGTGACCAACGGCGAACTGACCCAGTATTTGTTGGAAGGGGGTGTAGATTTGGCGATATTAAATGAGCCCCCTTTGCAACGCGGGATTGAAAATACCCTTTTATTTACGGATTATCTTGTGGCGGTAATTCCAGCGGCATCGCCCTTGGCCCAGCAAAGCACGGTGATGCCCGCACAAATAGCGCTTGAGCCCTATATTACTTATAGCTCGCGGCGTAAAGCAGGGTATGAGTTCGACTTGTTTTTTCATCCGGCAGAACAATCTCCTAAAACCATTAAGATTGTTGAGTCTGTGTCTTTGATTTTAGAATTAATAGCACAAACTCAACAGGGGGTGACGATATTGTCGTCCTGGCAAGCAGCGACGCGAGCGGATGATAAACGGTTAGTCTTTCGACCCTTACACAATGTTGAAATACCCGTGTCGTGGTATTTGTCTTGCCAGAGTAGTGTGGTTAGCGAGGAGGCCGTGCGCCGCTTAGCCGCAGTGCTAAAGCAAGCCTCCACGCGGTTCATGCCTTAATTAAACCAGCTGTCTACCAGCGCTTTGTTATCGTCTATCCATTGCTGCGCGCCTTGAGTGGGATTATCGGCATCGTTGACTGCACCGATTAAACTGCCCAGCTGTTCATCATCCATATCCCAGTTGTTCATCCATTGAACCAGCTCGGGGTCGGTATCTGGCAAGCTTTGCGTGCTTAACCAGAAAATTTCTTCTGTTTCCCCATAGATCTTTTTAGGATCTTTAAGGTATTTGAGATCATAACGAGAGAATGCCCAGTGAGGACTCCATAAGGTAACCACAATTGGCTCTTCCTTGTGATAGGCATCATCTAAGGCAGCCATCATGGCGGCATCAGAGGAGTCGAGTAAACGCATTCCCAGGTCGTAGTCTTCGATAACCTGATCGGTAACGCCCATAATCGCGGCACCCGTTTCAATACCAAAAATGGTGGGTTGTCCACGGTATTCTAAGGATTCTTTATAGTCGGGTAACTCCGTAATGCTATCGATATCCATATATTCCGGAACCACCAGTCCAATATTGGTATTGTGATACCAAGCGCCTTGCAAGACGAAATCATCCTTATAACGATCGTAGTAGGGCTTTCCGGTAGTGGGTAGCCACATTTCTAGTGCAATATCCAAGGCGTCGTTAGCCACCCCGGAATAGACCATTTCTAAGCTCATTTCTACCAGTTTTATGTCATAGCCTTTTTCCTCCAAAAGAATTTTCCACATATGGGATGCGGCAATATTTTCGGGCCAACTATTCGTGCCTATTTTGAGCTCTTTTTGGTCCGCAGCTGAGGCGGACAGAGGGATAACTGCACTACATAGCAGCATGGTGGAAAATTTTAAAACTTTATTAAGATTAAATAATTTAAGCATAAAGAAATTGGATGTGAATGGGGAAAATTTATTGAAGCGGCATGAGCGGGACTGGGAGGCGATTACGTAGATACTTGTGTTAGTAAGACATCGCTGTAATGGAAGCAAGACATGCGATGAACTTTTGTTTCACCGACCAAGACTTGCTCTTCAAGTTTGACACCTTCCTTCCCATCACGGTGACCAATATAGGATTCAACACATAAGGTCATGCCGGGTTCAATAATTCCATTGTAGCCAACGGCATCCCAATCCATATGATGGGCAATAATTGGCCATTCGCCTGTCATGCCACAGCCGTGAACAACCGCCAGATAGCGGTTTTCCTGATAGCCTTCTGGAATTTTCCAGGCTTTTTCCGAGTATTCCCTGAACTCCATGCCGGGTTTTAGCAGGTCGATATTGGTGTGGATTTCATCGTAAGCTAGCTGATAGAGCGTCTTTTGTTCTTCGCTAGGTTGTTTGCCGCCACCGGTAAAAAATGTTCGAGAAAAGTCGGTGTAATACCCGTAAACACCAACGGTATCCGTATCGAAGGCTACCAATTCGCCGGGTTGAAGAATACGCTCGGAAGTCTCCTGAAACCACGGATTAGTATTTTCCCCCGACGTTAACAGACGCGTTTCAAGGTATTCACCCCCGGTTTCAATGACTTTTTGATGAAATAATGACCACAAATAGTTTTCGGTAATGCCAGGTTCAATGGCTGCTTCCATGGTGTGCATGGCGGTTTCGGTGAGCTCTACTGAGCGGTTGATCAACACCAGTTCATCAATACTTTTGATCGATTTAGCCACTTCAATGGGTCGTGTCGCATCCGATAAGATGTAGCCCGCTTCGCTTAATGCCGTGACAACCTCTGTTGGCGCACCTTCCACCCCGATGTGTTTGCCGTTACTAGCCGATTGGCCAAGTATTTCTTGGAGTTGGCCGAGAAAATTTTTTACATGACCTGGCGAGTGATCGCCACTGTGTAACGGCATAATCGGACTTGCGTAGCGTACCTCATCTAAGGTGGGCATACCTTCAGCAAGATGCCGGCATGAGCGGTATTCAAATAAGACCACGGGCCCATCGGCGGGAACAATAAGGTAACGAGCCGGGTTGCGCTGCGAGTAAACCTGCATATTTCTTACACCGCAGGCATAGCGAATATTAATGGGTTCAAACAGGATGACGGCATTAAGCTGGTGGCGGGTAATTTGCTCCCGTAATCTGGCTAGCCGATAAAGAGCTACCCGATGTTCCAGCGCTGTATCAATAGGAACACCGCTTAAAATCGCGGTGTCGTATGGGTGTTGTTGAGTTTTTTCCACCATGGCTGTTAATCCGCTAATCCGTCGGAGCGACGCGTTTTTTCTGCGTCTATATGTGCTTGTGTAACACGGCCATAAACATCTTTAGTGCGCTGGACACGGCCAATCATGCCGGGTTCTTTGGCATATCCCAAAATGGCGCAAAGGCGTTGGCCCACCGCTGGGGCTACGCGATGCATGGAAAAACGGCCTTTAAACAATTGCAAATCACCGGTATTCAAGGTGAGTGTTTTAACAAGGTCACGATCACCATTTAGTACCCGTTTTACATCATCAAAATTTTCATTCCCCACTTGCCGGATACCCGGTGCATATTCGAAATCACCCCCTTGTTCAGGGCGTTTGGTCATAAGACTAACAATAAATTCATTGGTGTCGAAGTGCCATGGTAACGTCGTGTTTTCAGGCATAACATTAATCACCAGCCCCGCAATAGGGTCGGCGTATTCGTATATCTCTTCTTCGCTCAGGCAATCGGCAATGAATTGTTTGAATACAGGATTGCGATATAACCTCTGGATTACCTTATCTTCGCCAATCAGGTCTTTTGCCACAAAACCATTGGTAAAGGCTTGGAAGTGACGCTTGGGATGATCCGCTGGCAGTGATTCATCATCAGCACCCGCGTAAGGGGTAACTTTGTTAGCGTGATAATGAGCCTGTGGAGCAAGCGCTTCACTTTCTGCTTGTAGCTGTTGCTTTACTTCTTCTTGGATGAAGTCAGGTACGTGGGCACAGCCATCTTCAGCCAACTGCGCCCGGAGCTTTTGTACGACTGCACTGTAGGCAGCAGAGTCGGGTTGATCAAGGGGATATTCGTCGAAATTCACGATCGTCGCTAGATTATCAATTGCTTCTTGCGGGATTGGCGTCAAGACAGTGTCAGACAATGAAACCTCCATAGCAGTATTTATTACGTTGAGTTTTTAGTGTAGGTAAGTAATTTTCAGGCTTCAAATGAAAAATTCATTGCATATGGTAAGGAAAATTTATTAATATTTTTCTTTGCATATCAATTGGTTATGATAATTTTGTAAAAAGAGGATTTATAATGCACTCTTATAAAGCTTTTTGTTTTGATGTATTTGGCACAGTTGTCGATTGGCGCGCTAGCGTTGCTAAGCAGCTAGATCAGTGGATGCTTGATCATGATATTCAAGGGGTTGATGCGTTTGCTTTTGCAGATGCTTGGCGAGCGCAGTATCAGCCGGCAATGGAAGCGTGTCGCGAGGGGAGGCGGCCATTCACCCGTTTAGATGTGCTGCATCGTGAAAATTTAGAAACGGTATTAGCAGCTTTTAAAGTGCCTATTGCCGATATATCAGAGCAAGCGCTTGAACGGTTAAATCGTGTTTGGCATCGTTTAGATCCATGGCAAGATGCCTCAGCTGGGCTTTACCGGCTCAAACAGCAATTCATCATTGCTACGGCGTCCAACGGTAATATTGCCATTATGGTGGGTCTTGCAAAGCATGGGGATTTGCCGTGGGATGCCATTTTAGGCGCCGAAGTTACTCGTGCTTACAAGCCGCTGCCCCAAGCTTATACACAAATGGCTGCCATCTTAGGGCTTGAGCGCCGTGAGATCTGTATGGTGGCCGCCCATAATGATGATTTGCATGCGGCCCGCGCTCAGGGGCTTGGAACTGCATTTGTGGTGCGTCCAATGGAATTTGGAGCTCAACAAACAACAGATTTAACGCCGACGCAGCAATGGGATTTTATCGCAAACGATTTTCTGGATTTAGCGCAGCAAGTCGGGTGCTAAGGGGATAGTAGCCTATTCGAATAGACGGCGATGCTAAGCGTTTGCCCCTTTATGATGGACTTAAACATGACATGGCTAATTCATTAACGAGGAAAATAGAATGAATATAAAAACGCTGCTGTTTACCCTGGGGGTGGCGCTGGGTGCTGGATCATTAAGTGTGGCACAAAGCTTAGATGATTGGATGCCCTCCTTTGAGGGCGGGGGTGGCAATGTACTTCAATCATTAGAGCAGAATTTTACGACGGCGCAAGGCTATAAGCAGATAGATGATGAGGAGGCGTTAAGTACTATTAATGAAAAATTAACCCCTGCCAGGCCAGATTCCGTATTTCTACCCAGTAGTGATTTAGATCCCTTTGTTATGGCAGTACTAATGTTAGAGCTCCACGAGCCATTATTGGAGCGCGTGCGTTATCGACTTCGTTACGGCATGGTATGGGCTGAACTTGAAGAAGGCAAGGCACCCCTACCGTTGAGCCTGGTGCAGCTTGATCGGTTTAATCTGGGACCCGCAATTCGGGACACTGTGGTGGAATCCATGGGCGCTGATCATGTTGCACCGCCGGAAGAGTTTGGCGTGGGGCCGCATACCTCGTGGCGTTTGATTACACGTCCTATTATGGGACATAGTGCCATGCCATTAGCAATTTCTCACCAGGAGATTGGTGATGAGAAGGCCGCAGCAGCCACGTGTTTTGAACAGTCTTGCACTTCCTTAGAGGCCATCACAGAAGAAGCTGCACAATGGCGTGGTGAAGCTAAAACTCCTGTTGCACCTGAAGAGACCAGCTATGAGGTGATACGTAATCGCGTGCTATCGCCAGCGGCAGCAACAGAAATGTTAACTGCAGACTTAACTCGAAACTTAATGAGCGAGCCACGTGAGTCGGCTTACGATGGACGGCCTTTTATTGAGTTAGTCATTGAGACAGGTTTAGGCCAAGACAGCGCTCTTAGTGCCGCCTTGCATGATACGGCCATGATGGATGACTCTATCAAGGCTTATTGGGAGTTACTACAAGCGATGCCAGGAGCTCAGGAGGGTGAGCTTATGATGCATGGTGATACGGCTTATGAATGCCGACGTGGGGGTTCAAAGTTTGCACCGCCGGCATCTTATTGCCCTTAATAATATTGAATAGAATTAAGCTATCTCAATTATAAAAATAATTCATTTTACCTAATGCTTAGTATCTACTAAGCTATAGGCATTAAGACATTTATTCAAGGGAGTTAGCCTAATGAGTATGAGCAAAGTAACCACCGTTAACCTAGGCATTGATGCCCAGAAACAAAAACAAATTGCAGAGCAATTGTCTGCGTTTCTGGCGGATTCCTACACCCTATATTTAACCACCCATAATTTTCATTGGAATGTGACAGGGGTCATGTTTAATACCCTGCATGACATGTTCATGGAGCAATATACGGAGTTGTGGCAAGCCATCGATGAAATTGCTGAACGCATTCGTATCTTAGGTTTCGAAGCTCCAGGGTCCTATCAAGCATTTAGTAAGTTGTCCTCCTTGCCCGATGCTCCTGTGAACGCGCCAGCTGCAATGGAAATGGTCCGTTTGCTACTTTCTGGCCATGAAGCATTAGCCGCCAGTGCACGTAAATTGGTTGATTTGGCAGCCGATGCTGGTGATGAGTCTACCGCGGATTTATTAACGGGACGTTTGTCATTGCATGAAGAAACGGCGTGGAAGTTGCGCTCATTATTGCAAGGTGAGGATTAAACTTCTAGTAGATTTGTGATAGCATAGATTGAAACATGACGAGTTGGGTTTATCCCATGCCAACCTGTAACCCGAACAAGGTGGAAAAATCATGTGGCTTTGAATAAAGCAATTAACGGGATATTAAAAAAGCCCGCAGTTGCGGGCTTTTTTTATGGGCGATTTATACCGACTTGCTGGCCCAGCTTTTTTTCTAACAGCTAAATAGGAGATTTCATTGACTTCCCCGCCTTATTCCTCATCGGCACCAAGCTGCCATTATCCAAGTTTTAGTGCTGAGTTTTTCCCCCCGCGGGGGATTCCTGCGCAAGAACGATTATTAAGAACAGGAAAATCCCTACAAGGATGTCATTTGGATTTTGTTAGCGTCACGTTTGGAGCGGGTGGTTCCACGCAAACCGGGACGCTAAAAACCTTGCAGACGCTGAAAGCACTCGGCTTTGATGTGGTTCCGCACATTTCCGCCATAGGTTGTGATGGTCTTGAGCTTGAAGCATTGCTACAAACCTACAAGGATTTGGGGGTGCGGCGCCTTGTTGTATTACGGGGTGATGCGCCTTCCGGCATGGGAGCGTGGAGTGGCCAAGAAATGCGCTATGCCAGTGATCTAGTTGATTTTATTCGTCACCACTTTGGCGATAGTTTTTATATTACGGTAGCCGCCTATCCGGAAAAGCATCCGGAAGCCGCGTCATTGCACGAAGATCTCAGCTACTTTGTTCAGAAAATGCGTGCTGGCGCCAATGCGGCGATCACTCAGTATTTTTTTAGTATTGAAGCGTATGAAAACTTTGTGGATCAGGCCATAGCAAAGGGCATTGAGCAACCCATCATTCCAGGCATTATGCCGATTACCAATGTGCGTCAATTTTTACGCTTTTCAGACAGTTGTGGGGCGGAAGTGCCGCGTTGGATTCGCCTGCGTCTGGCCGAGTTGCAGCATGATCCAGCCTCGGTAAAGGCGTTTGGATTAGATGTCGCTACGCGTCTATGCGATCGACTCCTTGCCATCGGGGCGCCAGGCCTGCATTTTTATACGCTTAACCAGTCTCGTGCGACGTTACATGTGTTGCGTGCATTGGAGACAACAAACACACAATTAGTCGCGTAAAGCAATTATTCCAAATCAAATTCATTTATTAAATAACGGAGCTAGTAATGGCAATTAATCACAATCTTGGCTTTCCCCGTATTGGGAAGCAGCGCGAATTAAAACATGCTTTAGAAGCCTATTGGAGAGGTGATAGGTCGGCACAAGCATTGATGGAAACTGGTGCTCAATTGCGTCACGAGCATTGGCAGCAGCAAATAAATGCTGGATCGGACTGGCTGACTGTGGGTGACTTTGCATGGTATGACCATGTGCTGGAATTAACCACCTTGCTCGGTGTGATACCCGAGCGCTTCCAGGCGTTACCCAGCCAAACCCAGGAAGAACAATTGGCGTTGGCTTTTGCGCTGGCGCGTGGCTATAAAGATGACAACCGCCAGGCCGTCGCCAGTGAAATGACAAAATGGTTTGATACCAACTATCACTATATTGTCCCGGAGATTACGCCAGAACAAGATTTTTCTATTCGTTCTTCATCACTGTTTGAGCAGGTTGAAGAAGCGCAAAAACTGCATGATAACGTTAAAGTGGTCTTGCTTGGTCCAATTACCTGGCTGTATCTTGCCAAAGGGAGCGCTTACGAAAACGGCCCAGGTGATGAAACTAAGCTCACCTTGCTGCCTAAACTGCTAACGGCTTATCAGAACATTATTAAGGAGCTACAAGCACGTCATGTTGGCTTGTTGCAATTAGATGAGCCCATATTAGGGTTAGATATTTCCGATGCCTGGCTAGACGCTTTAGAGCAAGCAGTTACGGCCATAGCCAAGGGTGGCGTACCCGTATTATTAACTACTTATTTTGAAAGTGTGGCACGCCACGCAAAGCGTCTGTTGGCATTACCCATTAAAGGCATTCATATCGACTTATTGCGAGCGCCCGAGCAGCTATCGTCTTTTAGTGAATTGCTTGGCGATGAGCAAGTGTTATCAGTGGGCGTGATTGATGGGCGCAATGTATGGCGCTCTGATATCGTCGCGATAGCTAATGCTTTACAGGAATCGCATGATCGCCTGCAAGATAGACTGTGGCTTGCACCTTCTTGCTCATTGCTACATGTTCCGGTAGATCTTGAACAGGAAACGCTTTTGGATCCTGAACTACAAAGCTGGTTAGCATTTGCTACTCAGAAACTGCAAGAGCTTGCACTCATTAAAGCCCAGCTAAATAACACAGTAACGTCCGAACAACAGACACAAATTAATGCGGCAAGCAACGCATTAGAGGCCCGTCGAACCTCAACTCGTATTCATCGACCCGATGTGGCTAAGCGCCTGGCTAAATTGCCTGACTTAGTGCGTGACCGAGAAGCGTTTGCTACGCGTCGGGCACGTCAACAGGCCCATTTGGATCTGCCACTGTTTCCTACGACAACGATTGGTTCCTTTCCTCAAACTTCAGAGATCCGTGCAGTACGTAAAGCGTGGCGTGAGAATAATTTGAGTGATACAGCCTACCAAAAAGCCATTCAAGAGGAAATTGAATCCGTTATACGCGCCCAAGAAGATGTGGGTTTAGATGTGTTAGTACATGGCGAAGCTGAACGCAACGACATGGTGGAGTATTTTGGGGAGCTGCTTGGTGGTTTTGCATTCACGGCCCACGGTTGGGTGCAGAGTTATGGGTCCCGTTGTGTGAAGCCTCCCATAATTTATGGCGATGTTGTACGCGCAGCAGCCATGACTGTGGCATGGGCTCAATATGCGCAAAGTCTTACAGATAAAGCCGTTAAAGGGATGTTGACGGGTCCGGTGACTATGTTGCAATGGTCCTTTGTACGCGATGACCAACCCAGGGAGACCACTTGTCGACAAATTAGCCTGGCGTTGCGCGATGAAGTATTGGATTTGGAAGCGGCTGGCATTCAAGTAATTCAGGTGGATGAGCCTGCGATACGCGAAGGTTTGCCATTACAGCGCGCAGATTGGGAAGCCTATCTTGCCTGGGCGGTGGAGTGCTTTAAGATAGTGACCGGGGGTGTCCAACCAGAGACGCAAATTCATACCCATATGTGTTATTCAGAATTCAATGACATTATGGAGTCGATTGCAAAGCTTGATGCAGACGTAATCACGATTGAGACTTCTCGCTCTCATATGGAATTATTGGAAGCGTTTGAAACCTTCCATTATCCAAATCAGATTGGGCCTGGCGTGTATGACATTCATTCACCTCTGGTGCCAACACAGCAGGCGATTGTGGATTTAATTGAGCGTGCAACAGGGCGTATCCCGGTGTCCCAGCTTTGGGTCAATCCTGACTGTGGCCTGAAGACCCGGGCGTGGAAGGAAACGCGACCGGCTCTTGAAGCCATGGTGAATGCAGCAACAACGCTTCGTGAACGCTTTGCGAATCAAGCCTCAGTGGCTGGCTAATTACAAAACAAAGCGGGCTGAGAGTATCCAGCCCGCTTTGTTATTTTGCCCTGAGTAACCCCTATGTTTTATATATAAGAGTGTCGTTGCTCCGTTAACGCAATATTTTCAGCAAGCTTTTTGGCATGTCGTCGAATACGTCGAAAGGTTTGAGCATCAAGAATGGCTGATTCCATAACGGGCAGCCATGCCTGATACGGCTTCAGCGCAAGTTCGGCCCAAGAGCCAGTTGGGTTTTCATCGTAAATGGTGTGGCTGTCAATATCGTAGCTGCCAATAAACCGACCATCGTTTTCAAGATAAACATGAACACGCGAGGATCCGGGTTTGGTTTTACCAATGAAGTTGTGACCAGCAACATGAAAAGAAAAAGACATAAGATATCCTTTTTAGCTGTTTAGCGTACTGCCGGGCCAGCAAGTTGGTTAATAAAGCGCCCA
>Ga0079226_10004102_pt1 | contig 11121 bp, 8 predicted proteins | sample Poulit2014_FD_76345 | JGI IMG/M metagenome (GOLD analysis project Ga0079226, IMG submission 76345) | Agricultural soil microbial communities from Georgia to study Nitrogen management - Poultry litter 2014 | ecosystem: Environmental > Terrestrial > Soil > Agricultural land | place: USA: Georgia...
AGCCCTACAGCGCCGATGGTACTGCACCGGGGACGGTGTGGGAGAGTAGGACACTGCCGAACACAAATTTGATAACGCGTGTGGGGTCTGTTGGTTTGTCACCGACAGACCCCACACGCGTTTTCGTGCTTTGTAGAAGATCGCGGACATACCTGGCGGGAGTACCTGATCCCAGGCGGACAGGAGTGGGGGAGACTGGCTGGCGTGCTGGTACTTCGGTCATGGATGCAGGTCAGCGATCTGCGCGCGTTCCTACCGGCCGATCCTGGGCGGAGCCGGCTGGTCAAAGCACTGACCACCGCCGTTGCGGTCGGTGTGGGACTCGGCGCGATGTGGGGTCTGTCGCCCCTGCTCGACGGTGGACGGCAGATGCTGGTGGTCGCCGGATTCCTCGCACTGCAGGCGATGCTCATGGTGCGCGACCGCACGATGAACGAACGCCGAGTGACCACGGCGTTACTCATCGTGCCGGGCATCGTCGCCGGGGTGCTGAACGCCGCGGTGCACGGATCGGCCTACGGCCAAGACGTCGTGTTCGTCGCTATCGCCACCGGGGCGGTCTGGATCCGCCGCTACGGCACCCGTGCCAGTGCGGTGGGGATGATCGCGTTCTTCGGCTACTTCTTCGCGCAGCTGCTCGGGGTCGATATGCACACGCTGCCCGCGTTCTGCACAGCCGTGGTGTGCGGTCTGGGCGGTACGGCCCTGGTACGCACCGTGGTGATCCGGGAGATGCCCGGACGGCGCCTGCACCGGATGCGCCGGGATCTGGCGACCGCTGCTCTGCTGATGATCGACACCGCATGGTCGGCCCCGCGCAGTGCACAGGACAGCGGGGGTTGGCGACGGCGCACCGACCGGTTCGCCGCGTGCGTGACCGCCATCCAGGAGTGGCAGGCCCAGTACACGACGGACAGATACGTCCAGGCGAGCGAAGAGGATCTGGCTCAATACCTGTTCGGCCTGCAGACCGGGATCGAAGAGCTGTGCGAGGAACTGTGGGCGATCCCCGACGGCACCCCGGCGCCCCCGGAGCTGGGCGCCACCGTCGGCAGGATCCGCTCGGTTCTGCGGCGCCGAGCCGGCGACGATGCGGATGTTCCTGTGAGCCTGCAACGCATCGGCGGCGCGCCCCGGTCGGGGACCGCGGTCGCCGGTGGATCGGGGGCGCTTCCGGCCGCGCGGCAGGCCGAGACCGCGGTACGCACCCTGGCCGCGGTGACCGAACGGCGACACCCGGCCCGACAGGCCCGGGGGAGCGGTCCACGCGCAGGTGGGGGCGGACCCAGCGGCGCAGAAAATGGCGCGCGGGACCGCCGGGGCCCGTGGCGGCAGATCGGACGCTGGGACGCCGGTGCACGCGCCACCGTGCAGACCCTGGCCGCGACCACGGTCGCCACGGTCGTCGGGCACCTGATCTCCGACGACCGCTGGTACTGGGCGGTGCTGACCGCGTTCATGATCTTCTACAACACCGCCAGCCGCGGGGAGATCCTGGTGCGCGCACGCCACCGGATCACCGGCACCGCCGTCGGCGTGGTCGCCGCGCTGGCACTGGTGGCGCTGGTCGGTCACCACCGGCCGGTCGAATACGTGGCGCTGGTGGTCTGCGTGTTCGCGGTGGTGTATTTCGGTCCGCTGTCCTACACCGTGCTGACCTTCTTCATCACTTTGCTGTTGGCGTGGATGTACGAACTGATGGGCATCTTCGACCTGCGTATCCTGGAGTGGCGGGTCGAGGAGACCCTGGCCGGTGCGGTGATCGGCATCGGCGCTGCCTTCCTGATCACCCCCACCCACACCACACCGATCGTGGTCGAGCGCATGTCCGCGGTCCTGGACCGCCTCGAAGACGTGACCGATCAGGTACTGGACGGCGCCGGGGCGGGACTGTCGGCGCAGGTGCGCGGCTTCGACGACGCCCGGGCCGCCGCCACCGCTGCAGCCGGCACCCTGGTAGGCGGGCTCTCGCCGCGGCGGATCCGCACCGGGCGCCGGCTACAGCGGGATCTGCGCGAACTGACCTGGAGTGTGCACTCGGTCGCGCGTACCGCAGCCGACCCGGTCGTGGAGGGACGGCCGGGCGATGATCAGGAGCCGGAACAGGCTCGGTGGTGGGCCGGACAGGTGCACGCCTCGGCCGACCGTTATCTGCAGGCGTTGACCGCGGAGACCCGGCGGGTGGGCCGGGGCGGGCCCGGCCCGGCCGGCGACGAGGTGACCGGCGCGGGCGGGATCGATCAGACGGTCAAGGCGCTGCGCGGCCTGGAACGGTGTCTGCAGTGAGCGCCGGCGGACAGCGCCGACTGCTCCGCACAGTGCGGCCCCGCCACGGCGAGGGCGAGCAGACACCCGAGCGGCCGGCCCGCAGACTCGGGTCCGCGCGGTGGTTGCGGTGGGCCCGGGTCACCGACCCCGGGGGACTGCGGCTGCGCAGCGCGGGCACCACCACCGTGTCGGTGCTGCTGGCCGGGGCGGTGCTCTATCCGCTGCTGGGTGTGCTCGGGTTGGCGCTGCCGACCGGGCTGCTCGGGGTGATGGTCGCGATGCACTCGGCCGCCGCGGTCAAAGACACCGATCATCGGGCGCGCGTGGTCACCACGCTGTGGGCGGTGCCGTGCAGTACCGGCGCGGTGGTCACGGCCGGCCTGCTGCAGGGCAGTGGCGGCTGGGGTCGGGTCGGCTTCGTGACGATCCTGGTGATCGCGGTGTGGGCGCGCCGGTTCGGCCCGCGCGGGACAGCGCTGGGCATGGTCACCGTGATGGCCTACTTCTTCACCCTGTTCCTCGAGCCCGCCCCGACCCAGATCCTTCGGCTGGTGGCCGTGGTGGTGACCGGCCTGGCGGCGACGCTGTGCGTGCGCACGCTGATCCTGCCGGACCGGCCGCGCCTGGAGATCGGTCGGCTGGCACGCGCCCTGCGCGGCGGCTGCGCGGCCGTGCTCGAGACCGCTGCCCCCGGACAGGTGCGGCGACCGGTGCGGCTGCGTCGCCGGTTGGCCCGCCTGGCGATCACCGGGGTGCGCATCGGCGACTGGCTCGACCGCAACCGGGCCGCTGCCCTGGTGTCGGTGGATTCGAAGACCTTCGCCCAGCGCGCGTTCGAGGCGCAGATCTCCAGTGAAGAACTGGCCTCGGCGCTGTGGAACCTGCCGGCCTCCCGTGTGCCGTCGACCGAGCTGCGCGACGGGCTGGCGGCGGTGGACGTGGTGCTCACCGACCAGGCGGGACCGGAGGAACTGCGCGCGGCACGGTCGCTGTCGGTGGCTGCGATGCGCCGGGCCGACCCGGCCACCGCGGAAGGGGTCGCGGTGCGGCTGTGCCGGCGGGTCGTGCAGGCACACAGCGCCGTGCACGCCATCGATCGGCGCAGCGACGGACCGGTGCGCGCCCCGCGCACGATGAGGCACGTCGAGGCCTCGGCCGGGACGCCCCCGCCCGCAGACCCGGTGTCGGCAGATCCGGCGCCCGCAGAACCGGTGGACAGCGGACAGGAGACCGGCCCGCAACCCGCGCAGGAAAAAACGGGGCCGCTGCTGCGCGCAGCCCGGGCCCCGCGGCGGTGGCAGTCCAGTACACGGCTGGCACTCCAGGTCGGCATCGCGGCCACCGCGGCGATGCTCATCGGCGGCGTGATCTCCCCGGACCGCTGGTACTGGGCGGTGCTCACCGCGTTCGTGGTGTTCAACGGTGCCGGCAACCGCGGCGAGATCCTGGCCCGCGGCGGCCACCGGATCGTCGGCACGGCGATCGGTGTGCCGGTCGGTGTGCTGGCTGCACTGGCCACCGGCGACCGGCCCTGGGCGCAACTGGGCGTGATGGTGGTGTGCGTGTTCTTCGCGTTCTATCTCGCCCGGGTGGCCTACCTGCTGCAGACCCTGTTCATCACCGTGCTGGTGGTGGTGCTGTACGCGATGATCGGCGGATTCAGCACCGAGGTGCTCTCGGTGCGCCTGGCCGAGACCGCGGTGGGCGCCACCGTCGGGATCGCCGCGGCCTTCGCGATCGTGTCCACCGGCACCCGCACCGAATACCGCGACCGGGTCGACGGGCACCTGGCGGTGATGGCGCGACTGATCGACCAGGCCGTGGCCGCGGTGCACACCCCAGGGGTGCCCAGCCCGGTGTTCGCCACCACCCGTGAACTCGACACCGCACTGCAGGAGGTGCTCGAGGCGGCCAAACCGCTGCAGCTGGTGCCCGCCAGCCGCATCCGGCGCTCGGTCGACCGGCAGCTGCGCTGGCTGCAGAACGCCAACCGATCGGCCCATGCGTTGGCGCGCGCCGGAGCCACCGCGGCCCGCACCGAGGCGCAGGACGGAGCGGGCGCGGAGGCGGCCGCGCGGTTGTCCCGCGCCGCCCAGGTGGTCCAGCGTGATCTGCTGCGCGCCCGCCGCGCGGTGGCGGGCCGGCGCCCGGGCCGGCCCGCCGATCCGGCGGAGCTGCGCGCCATGGTCACCGACGTGCAGACCCCCGGGGTGCTGCGGCTGGCGGTGCGCTCGCTCAGCCGCATCGACCGGGCGGTGACGGCGCTGCACCGCTAACGGTTCGGGGCTACGGCCGCGGGATGTTGCGCAGGTTCGACCGGGCCAGCGCCACCGCCTCGCCGATCCCACCGGTGAGCACCGTCTTGCTCATCGCCAGGGCGAAACCGCGCAGCGGCTCACCGGTCACCGTGGGCGGCATCGACAGTGCGCGCGGATCGGTGAGCACCTGGACCAGGGCCGGACCGTCGGTCGCCAGCGCCTCGGTCAGTGCCGCGCGCAGATCCTCCGGCCGCTCGACGCGCACCGCGTGCAGACCGGCGGCGCGGGCGATGCCGGCGTAGTCGGCCTGCGGGACGTCCACGCCGAAGTCGGGCAGACCGTCGACGAGCATCTCGGCCTCGACCATGCCGAGTGTGGAGTTGTCGAACACCACGATCTTCACCGGCAGCTCGTACATGACCGCCGTGAGCAGTTCGCCCAGCAGCATCGCCAACCCGCCGTCGCCGGACACCGAGATCACCTGCCGGCCCGGCTCTGCCAGCTGGGCGCCGATCGCGTGCGGCAGGGCGTTGGCCATCGAACCGTGGTTGGCAGAGGCCAGGAACCGGCGCCGGGCGCTGGCGCGCAGATAGCGGGCGGTCCACACGTTGCACATGCCGGTGTCGGTGGTGAACACCGCATCGTCGGCGGCCAGTTCGTCGAGCACCGAGGCCGCGTATTCGGGGTGGATGGGCACGAACTTCTCGGCGTCCTCGGTGTAGGCGCCGACCACCTTGTCGAGCATCTGCCGATGCCGCTTCAACCACCGGTCGAGAAAGGCCCGATCGTTCTTGCGCGCGATCTTCGGCAGCACGGCCGCGACCGTGGCCTGCACGTCGCCGAGCACCGGCAGCTGCACCGCGGTGCGCCGACCGAGCCGGGCCGGATCGATGTCGACCTGCACGGTGCGCACCTTGCCCGGCAGGAACTGGGCGTAGGGGAAGTCGGTGCCGAGCATCAGCAGCAGATCCGCGTCGTGCATCCCGGCGTGGGCGGCGCCGTAACCGAGCAGCCCGGTCATCCCCACGTCGTAGGGGTTGTCGTATGCGATGAAGTCCTTGCCGCGCAGCGAGTGACCGATCGGGGCGCCGATCTTCTCCGCCAGCGCGATCACCTCGTCGTGCGCGCCGCGCACCCCGTAGCCGGCGAAGATCGCGACCGTCTCGGCCGCACCGATCTCGGCGGCGAGCCGGTCGATGGTCTGCGTATCGGGCACCAGGCGGGCGGTCCCGGGCACGGCCGGCGGAAGCACCGAACCCGACGCGGGTTCCATCGCCACATCACCGGGCAGGGTGATCACCGAGACCCCGCCCGCGGCCATGGTGGTCTGCAGGGCGGTGCCCACCACCCCGGCGGCCTGCGCCGGATTGGAGATCAGCTCGGTGTAGGCGGAGCATTCGACGAACAGCCGATCCGGGTGGGTCTCCTGGAAGTAGCCCTGCCCGATCTCGCTGCTGGGGATGTGCGAGGCGATCGCCAGCACCGGTGCGCCGGATCGGTGCGCGTCGTAGAGCCCGTTGATCAGGTGCAGGTTGCCGGGCCCGCACGAGCCGGCACACACCGCGGGCCGGCCGGTCAGCTGCGCCTCGGCCGAGGCGGCGAAGGCGGCCGCCTCCTCGTGGCGCACATGGATCCAGTCGATGCCGCCGGCCTCGGCGCCGCCGGTGCGGCGCACAGCGTCGACCACCGGGTTGAGACTGTCGCCGACGATGCCGTAGATCCGGCGCACCCCGGCGTCGACGAGAGCGGTGATGAGTTGATCGGCGACCGTGGCTGCCATGGTGATGCTGCTCCTTGCGCTCGGGGACGCGCCTGATGGTCCGGGCCGCCCGACGGACTGGGTCGACCGTAACCGGCCACGGTGCGCTGCGTCGTCGATAGTCACAGCGACGCCGCCTCGGCGCCCGGACACGGCCACTGGCGCGGTGCGGCGGCCCCTCCCACCCCGACGGAGGACGGACCGCCGCGGCCCGAGCGCTGACTCAGCCGCCGAGTTCGGCGAGGGCCGCCGACAGGTGGGAGGCCACCTGCCGCAGCTCCTCGTCGGACGGGGCGGCGCCGAGCTGAGCGGCGAGCGCCGCACGCGAGATCACTTCCATCCCGGGCGTGCGTCGGGCTTCCTGATCGATCGTCGCGGCGCCCTCGGCCACCACGAGGGTGGCGGACTCCGGTGCCTCCAGCAGTGCGCGAAGATCCTTGGCGTCGATCATCGTGGCGACTCCTTCCGGGCCATGACGCGATGGTGCGTGCAGGACGGTGATACCCGCAGTGCCGAGGACCGAAACGTAAAGGCCCGGCGTGTGCCGGTCGCCGGGGGCGGGTATGCGAGGCGACGGCGGCCGAGGGCTCAGGCCTACTGAGGACGACCGCGACGACGAGAGGAGTCGGCCTGATGCAACGCGGCAGCGACACCCACGGTCCGGGAACCGACGACGATCCTGATGTGCGCGGCCGGCGTCCGTCAGGACCGGAGACGCAGAACGGTTCTTGACCGGCGGCCCGGCACCGGCACTGTGGTCCGGTGCCGGGACACAGGACTACACGGCGCTGAGCCAGCTGTCGGGGCCGAAGACCTCGTAGCGGATGGCCTCGGGCGCCAGATGCCGGGCGATCAGACCCCGGCGGACATCGGCCATGAACGGCTGCGGCCCGCACAGGTACACGGTCGACTCGACCGGGATCTCGATCCGGGACAGGTCCGCCCGCCCGCGGTAGACCCGTGCGGCGCTGCGCGTGCCCAGATCCTCGTACCAGCGGTGCATCTGGGCCCGGGGCAGCCGGGCGACCAGGTCTTGCAGCTCGGCGCGGTGCGCGTGATCGGCCGGGGACCGGTCGGCGTGCAGCACCGAGACCGGCCGGTCGGTGCCGGTGGCGGCCAGGTGGTGCAACATGCCGATGATCGGGGTGCAGCCGATGCCCGCGGAGACCAGCAGTACCGGACCGTCGCCGTCCTCGAGCACCAGATCGCCGAACGGGTGGGAGACCCGGACGGTGTCCCCTTCGAACAACTCCCGGTACAGGTGGTTGGACACCTCCCCGGGGTCCGTCTCGGTGCCGTCGGCCAGCCAGGTCGCGGGCACGACCTTGACGCTGATCTGCCAGGTGTCCGCGCCCGGCACGCCGACCAGGGAGTACTGGCGGATCTGCTGCGCCCCGTCGGCCATCGGCACCTGCACCGAGACGTACTGGCCGGGCCGGTACGTCGGCAGGGCCGACCCGTCGGCGGCGGCGAGTTCGAACGACACGGTGTCGGCGCTCTCCTGGGTGCGCCGCCGCACCACCAGCTCGCGCCAGACCCGGCCGGGGGTGAGCCCGGCATCGGCGTAGAGCCCGTTCTCGACCTCGATCAGCTCGTCGGCCATCTGCCAGTACAGCGCGTCCCAGGCCGCGACGATCTCGTCGGTCAGCTGCTCGGCGAGCACCTCGCCGATGGCGTCGAACAGGTGGCGGTGGACGATCGCGTACTGGTCGGCGGTGATGCCCAGCGAGGCGTGCTTGTGGGCGATGCGCGACAGGATCGGCCGGGCCTGGGCGGGATCGTCGCCGGTGACCAGCCGGGCGTAACCGGCGATCGCGCCGGCCAGGGCCTTCTGCTGTTCGCCCTGCTTCTGGTTGCCGCGGTTGAACAGATCGCGTTCGAGCTCGGGATGAGCGGTGAACATGCGCCGGTAGAAGTTCGGGGTGATCCGGTCGATGGCGCCACCGACGACCGGCAGCGTGGTGCGGATCAGGTCCAGGGTCGTGTCATCAAGGCTCATGACTGGGAATCTAGGCAGCCCGAACGGGGAAGTCAGCAGAGTGTGAGTAACAATACTACGGACTGTAGTGGTGATTAATCTTCGCGGAATCAGGCCTGTTCAGGGGTGGTTTGCGATGATATGAAGGATTGTTGTCCGGCGCTGCTGGGCAGGGTGGATTCGACCGGGGTGAGCAGCACGGTGGGGACGCCGCGACCGCGCAGCCCCACCGCGCCGACATCGGTCCACCGGCGCTGCTCGGCGGCCTGGGCGCGGGCGTAAACCGAGCCGGAGGCCAGGACCGGCAGGGGATGTTCTTTGGCGCGTTCGGACAGCCGGGCCGCCTCGTTCACCGGATCGCCGATCACCGTGTACTCGTAGCGGCTGTGTGCGCCGATGTTGCCGGCCACCGCCGGTCCGGCGCTGATCCCGATCCCGGCACGGATCTGCGGCACCTCGGCGGTGAGCCGGGCGTGCATGGTGCGCGCGGTCGCCAGCGCCGCCCCGGCCGGATCGTCGAGCGGGCGCAGCGCGCCGAACACCGCGAGCGCCGCATCGCCCTGGAACTTGTCCACCGTGCCGCCGTGTGCGTGGATCTCGTCGACCACCACCGCGAAGAACCGGTTGAGCACCTCGACCACCTCGGTGGGGCTGGCCTCCATGGCCATGGCCGTGGACCCGATGATGTCGACGAACAGCACCGCCACCTCGACCACCGAACCGCCGAGCTCGACATCGCTGTCCATCGCCGCCTGGGCCACCTCGGTGCCCACGTGCCGGCCGAACAGGTCACGGATGTGCTCGCGTTCGCGCAGTCCGGCCGCCATCCGGTTGAAGCCGCTCTGCAGGTCTCCCAGCTCGGTGCCGTCGAAGACCACCACGTCGGCGTCCAGGTCCCCGGTCTCCACCGTCGCCATCGCCGCGCGCACCGTGCGCACCGGGGCGAGGGTGGCGGCCGCGATCAGCCGGGTGGTGAGCAGTCCCACCAGCAGGGTCGTTCCGCCCAGGGCGAGCATCGGCACCGCCATGTCGGCCGCGGTGTAGTCGCCGTAGGTCAGGCTGAACACCGCGATGATCATCGTGCCGGCGACCGGGATGCCGCTGCCGATCATCCAGGAGAGCACGATCCGTGCGGTCACCCCGGTGCGGGAGCGCGGGATCGACGACGAGGCGGCCAGGGCCTGGGCGGCGGCCGGGCGCAGCGAGAACTCGGCGAACAGATAGCCCAGGGTGCAACTGATGGTGCCGGCGAACACCAGGGTGAACCCGACCATGAAGTACAGGATCGGGTCGCTGCGGCCGTAGAGCAGGGTGAACAGCACGGTCGCGATCGCCCACAGTGCGGCCTGGACGCCGGTCATGCGCCAGGGCAGCGACAAGGTGGCGCGCAGGTCGCCGCGCTCGGGCGGCCGGTCGAGGATCGCCCAGCGCAGATCCCGCAGGGCCATCCGGGTGATCCACACCAGTCCGATCACGAAGGCCACCAGCACGTAGACCGGGACCAGGACGAAGTTCTCCAGCCGCAGCGCCGGCACGAACACCGTCGGGCCCGGCACCACGGCGGTGATCATCGCGGCCGCGATCGCCACCGCGATCGCATTGGTGGTCAGCAGCATCACGGTCAGCAGCAACTGGATGCGCAGACGCCTGCGCCGGGGCGGCTCGTCCTCGGGCCCGAGGATGCGGGCGCCGAGAGCAGGAATGTGATCTGGCTGGCGCATAGGCCTCGACACTAGGCCGGATCCTGCGGGGAATGAAGGGACACGCAGACACCGGACCGCGGGGGCACGTCGTAGGGTTGTCCGCGTGCGACTCGTTATTGCCCGCTGTCAGGTCGACTACGCCGGCCGGCTCAGCGCTCATCTGCCCATGGCCAAACGGCTTCTGCTGCTCAAGTCGGACGGTTCGATCAGCGTCCACGCCGACGACCGCGCCTACAAGCCGCTGAACTGGATGTCGCCGCCGTGCGACCTGGTGGTCGACGGCGACGTGTGGACGGTGACCAACAAGGCCGGCGACACCCTGCGGATCCAGATCGAGGAGATCGAGCACGACTCCACCCACGAACTCGGCGTCGATCCCGGACTGGTCAAGGACGGTGTCGAGTCGCACCTGCAGGAACTGCTGGCCGAACACGTCGACACGCTCGGTGACGGCTACACCCTGGTGCGGCGCGAGTACCCGACCGCGATCGGCCCGGTGGATCTGCTGGTGCGCGACGAGGCCGGGGCGGCCGTGGCGGTGGAGATCAAGCGGCGCGGGGAGATCGACGGGGTCGAACAGCTCACCCGCTACCTCGAACTGCTCAACCGCGATCCGCTGCTCGCCCCGGTGACGGGGGTGTTCGCCGCCCAGCAGATCAAGCCGCAGGCGCGCACCCTGGCCGAGGACCGGGGCATCCGCTGCCTGGTGCTGGACTACGATGAGCTGCGCGGCACCCCCTCCGACGAGTTCCGGCTGTTCTGATCGCCGTGGCCAAGGGACGTCGTCGATCCGCCCGCCGGTCCGCCGGCCGGCGGGATAAGCAGTTCCGGCCGGTCCCGCGCGATCTGAACCTCGACGGGTTCGCGCAGGTGGAGTCCGGCCCCGGCGGGGTGGACCACTACGTGCGGCGCATCCCGGCTGCGCGGGCGAACAAGGTCTACCGGTGCCCGGGATGCGATCACCCGATCGCCGCAGGAACCGCCCACCTGGTGGCCTGGCCGGAGGAGGACTTCGGCGGGGCCGGGGTGCGCCGACATTGGCACACCGGCTGCTGGGGCGGACGCCACACCCGCGGCGTGACCCGCCGCTGGTCCTGACGACCGGGCCCGATCCGGACTAGGCCGAGGCCGTCTCCGTCGCGGTCTCTTCCCCGG
>Ga0079226_10004103_pt1 | contig 11116 bp, 13 predicted proteins | sample Poulit2014_FD_76345 | JGI IMG/M metagenome (GOLD analysis project Ga0079226, IMG submission 76345) | Agricultural soil microbial communities from Georgia to study Nitrogen management - Poultry litter 2014 | ecosystem: Environmental > Terrestrial > Soil > Agricultural land | place: USA: Georgia...
AAATAAAGATTATGGAATTCATTCTACCAAATGAATTAAGTTCTCATAACCTTCTTGTTTCATATCATCCACATGTATAAATTTTAGTGAAGCACTATTTATACAGTATCTTTCTCCGCCTTCTTCTTCAGGTCCATCATCGAAAACATGACCTAAATGAATATCACCAACTCGACTTCTAACTTCTGTATGGTCCATATTAGCACTATTGTCTTTAGAAACATTGATTGATTCAGCGTCGATTGGTTTTGTAAAACTTGGCCAACCACAATTAGCATCATACTTTGTATTACTTGAAAATAAAGGTTCACCAGTTACAATATCAACATAAATACCAGGCTCATAAGTATCCCAATATTCATTTTCATAAGCAGTTTCAGTACCGTCTTCAATTGCAACATTAAATTGTTCTTTTGTTAATTGATCTTTAATCTCTGATAAACTTGGCGCTTGATAAATATTTGAATTTATTTTCACTTCATTTAAAACTTCTAAATTAATATGACAATACCCATCAGGATTTTTCTCTAAATAGTCTTGATGCATATCTTCAGCAAGATAAAAGTTTTTAATAGGTAAAACTTCAGTAACTATTTCTTCATCATATTTAGATTGTTCTTTTTTAACGGCATTTTCAATGATAGTTTTATGACTATCTTCCTCATAATAAATACCTGTTCTGTATTGGACACCAACATCATTTCCTTGTTGATCTTTTACAGTAGGATCAATGACTCGGAATAAATAATCTAGTAATTCTTCAACAGATACGCGGTCAGGATCAAAATTAACTCGAACAGTTTCAACAAAACCCTCTTTACCACTCATAACAGAATTATAAGTTGGATCTGTTCCTATTCCATTTGCGTAACCTGATTTTGTTTCAGAAACACCGAAGACACGTTCAAAATAAGCATCAACTCCCCAAAAACATCCACCAGCAAAATAAATTGTTTCAAGATTACTATTTGAAAAATCAACATCTAAATTAGGATTTTCTATGTTAGTGACTTCGCCTGTGCTTTTCTCAGAGTTTTTTTCCCCAGTTGAATTGCTAGAAAGAAAGGAATTTTCTTCAGTTGAACAAGCAGAGATAATCATAATTATTAAAATTAAAATAAGAAATTTTATAGACCTCATCATAAGAACCTCCTTAGCTATTATTTTATCACGGAAACTTTAAAATAAACGAAAAATCCAAAAATAAATTAACCTGTATGAAAAATTCAGAACGATGATATGATTATTTAGTTACTTTCTAAAAATACAATGTGATTCAAAAGAAAATCTTAAATCTTGATTCGAAGTCTCTTCCATCGTTAAATACTTGATTATTAGGCCATAAGTTAAAGAATAGTTCATTCATATATTGTTAAGATTATTTGTGAAAGTAACTTGCACTTCATGCTTAGTAGATACAATAATAGGTTTTGAAAAACAAGCACTAATTAAAATAATAAATAAATCTATTTTAATTATATCGTTATATTGTTATAATAAACACTAATCATATTTGTCCTAGTAGCTCAGCTGGATAGAGCAACGCCCTCCTAAGGCGTAGGCCGCAGGTTCAAATCCCGCCTAGGACATTAAAATGAATCCTTTCTAGTTTAATTGATAAAATTCGGGGTATATACTAACTAACGTAGTTATATAAAGTATAAATAAGCAGTAGAAAGATTGTTTCAATAAAATAAAGCGATAGTTTAGTGACTATTGCTTTTTATTTTATCAAAAATGAAAAGAGGGTTTTAAAAATGGAAATATATACTATTGGTCATTCGACGCTAGCTAAAGAAGAGTTTTTAGAAATGTTACATGCAGCTGAGATTGATACACTTGTAGATATACGTGCATTTCCAGCTAGTAGAAAATTTCCCCAATATAATCAAGAAGAATTTAAGGGTTGGTTAAATGAAGACAAAATTGAATATGTTTACGCACCATTACTTGGTGGAAGACGAAATAAATCTCGACTTATCCAAGAAGAAGTTAATAATGGCTGGGAAAATCAATCATTTCATAACTATGCAGATTACACATTAACAAAAGATTTTCAAGAAGGTATTAAACGCTTAAAGAAAATCGCTAACAATAAAAGGGTTGTTTATTGTTGTTCTGAGAGACATCCTGCAAAATGTCATAGGCTATTAATAAGTAATTGGTTGTCTGCACAAGGTTGGAGTGTTTACCATATTATTAAACAAGGTAAAAAGAATATTCTTGAACCACATGAATTAGGTAAGTGGGGAGCAATGCCAATTATTGTTGAAGATGGGACAGTTGCGTATCCAAATTTTTAATTACAATATAAATTAAGTAAAACTAGGGTGCTTATCCTAGTTTTTTTATGAGCAAATAATTTCTCATAAAAGATACCCTGAGGTTAAAGTATCAGGGAATCGATTGTTTAACACAATCAACCATTTTTTATAGATATTTGGTTACAATTAAGATACATTTAGATTAAGTTCGCAGTATACTATCATTTTTATCTTAAATTCCGTATAATATATAGGAGTTAAGATAAATATGAATTTAAAAGAAAATAAAAAATGCAATGTTTATTAATTAACACACAACATAAATAAAACATTAAATAAAGTGGTAAAGAAAGAGGGAGATCTTTTGTCGAGATTAAAGTTTTCACAAGATATAGGAATTGATTTAGGTACGGCAAATACATTAGTATTTGTTAATGGTAAAGGTGTGGTAGTAAGAGAGCCTTCAGTTGTGGCTGTTAATAATGATACAGGGAGTATCTCAGCTGTAGGTAAAGATGCAAGAAGCATGATCGGTCGTACGCCAGGAAGTATTAATATTATACGTCCAATGAGAAACGGTGTAATTGCTGATTACGATACAACGGCAACAATGTTGAGTCACTTTTTAAAAGCGGCACGTAAAAAACGTTCAACATTTTCAAGCAAACCTAATGTTGTTATTTGTGTACCAACAGGAATTACAAAAGTCGAAGAACGTGCAGTAGTAGATGCAGCAAAACAAGCAGGTGCAAAAGATGCATTTACAATAGCAGAACCGTTTGCAGCAGCAATTGGTTCAGATTTGCCTGTCTGGGAACCAACTGGAAGTATGATTGTAGACATTGGTGGAGGGACAACTGAAGTTGCTGTTATCTCTCTAGGTGGCATCGTAACAAGTAAATCAATTAGAACTGCAGGAAATGATCTTGATGCGTCAATTACTCAATATATACGTAAAGAATATAATCTAATGATTGGTGAAAGAACAGCAGAAGATATTAAACAAGAAATAGGGTCTGCCAAGTTAGTAGATGATATAGAAGATATGGAAATTCGTGGGCGTGATCTGCTTACGGGGTTACCAAAAACAATAACAATTACTTCAGAAGAAATCACTGGAGCCTTAGAAGATGAAGTAGAGAAAATCGTAGATGCTATAAAAGTTACCCTAGAAAAGACACCACCTGAATTGTCTGCTGATATTATGGACCGAGGTATTGTACTTTCTGGTGGTGGAGCATTATTAAAAAATATAGATACAGTAATTAGTGATGATACAGAAATTCCAGTATTTATCGCTGAAAACCCTCTGGATTGTGTTGCTATTGGGACTGGAAAATCATTAGAAAATATTCAACATTTCAGAATTAATCCAAATGTATCTTCACAAAGAACAATTGACTAAGTAGGTGTATACATGTCGTTTTTTAGGAGAAAGTCATTATTTATCATTCTCTTAGGGATTATCTTAATGGTTGTCTTAATAGGATACTCATTAACTAACAAAGATAATTTATCTAAGCCAGAAAAATTCATTAAAGACTCTGTTGGTTGGGTTCAAGGGATAGTTTATAAACCAGTGGATTTAGTCGTAGGTTCATTGTCCAGCGTAAAAGAACTAAAGAACACATATGACGAAAACAAGTTATTAAGAGAAAAGAATTCAGAATATAAAACACTCGTTTTTGATAATAAAGCATTAGAAAAAGAGAATAAAGAGTTAAGAGATGCACTTAAGGTAAATGAATCAAATCGAGATTTTAATTCTATTAATGCGACGGTTATATCACGTTCACCAGAGCGATGGCTAGAACAAGTCACAATCGACCGTGGTAAAAAGCATGGTATAGAGGATAATATGGCAGTTATTACTGCTGATGGTATGATTGGGAAGGTCCAAAAAGCATCTAACTTAACTTCAACAGTCCAGTTATTAAGCGGATTTGACCAATTTAACCGAATTTCGGCCATAGCAAAACGGAAAAAAGGAAAAGACGTTTTTGGGTTAATTGAAAAATATGACGTAGAAACGGACTCTCTTGTTTTTAAAATTATCGAAGATTCAAAAGAAGAGTTAAAAAAAGGTGACACGATTGTATCATCAAATGTGGGTGGCTCATATCCAGCTGATTTATTAATTGGTGAAATAGAAGAAGTTGTACCTGACCAATACGGTCTGACGAAAACAGCTTTAGTAAAACCGGCTGCAAATATGTATGAATTGAATAATGTAATAGTTGTTGATCGCAGTGCACTGACATCAAAAGAAATTAAGGCTGATGAAGAAGCAAACAAAACACCTGAAGAAGATGAAGAAAATGAAGAAAACAAAGAAGTAGATGAGATCTTAGATGACGAGGATGAAGAGCTATGAGAAAAACGTTATTAATCATAGCTTTATTTTTCTTATTAGTGCTAGAAGGCGTTGCACTAGAGTTATTACCAGAAAACCTGCTTAATCTATCTATAATCATCATTCCACATTGGATTTTAGTGTTTTTAATTATGCTTAGTTTCTTTTATGAAGAAAAAAATCCCCAAGATTTCATTGTCTATGCTATCGTTTTTGGTTTATTAGTAGACATAGTCTATACAGATACATTAGGCGTTTACATGTTTTCATATGGTTTAGCTTTATATACTGCTATTTTACTAAAAAGGGTATTACAAGAAAATATTGTCATGACAATATTTACGACCATTATCTCAGTTGTTTTAGCTGAGGCTATTATTAGTGGTATCTACACAATGCTAGGAATTACAAGTGTTTACTGGGTGGATAATTTAACGCTACGTCTTCTCCCAACAATTATTGCGAATATAGTTTTTCTTCTAATTATTTATCCATTTGTAAAAATGATATTGCCAAATTTTAGAAGGTAATTACACAATTTATTGAGTAAAGAAGGTGAATAATCGTGTCCACTCATTTAATAAATATTAAAGGAACAAGGAAAGGTATCATTTTAACTTTGGACGATGAAGCGGTTTTTGTCGATGTTTTTTCAGAACTTAAAAGCTTCCTTTCAGACAATCATTTAAATATGAAAAATGATAATGTGCCAATCACTGTTAAATTAGGCTATCGTTATTTAAAAAAGTTCCAAGAGTCCGAGTTAAGAAGTTTACTAGAAGATGATTATGAATTACATATTGAAAATTTAGAGTCAAAACTAGCTTTAAAAAGTAAAATATTAGAAAGTTATAATAAATCACAAGTAAAAACATTCAGTCGCATCGTTAGGTCAGGGCAAACGATTAAAGTAGAAGGTAGTTTGTTATTAATTGGTGACGTTAATCCTGGAGGACGAGTAGAAGCTAGCGGGAATATATTTATTTTAGGCGAGTTATTAGGTATTGCCCATGCAGGAATGAATGATAATAATCAGGCGATTATTACAGCTTCTTTTATGAATCCAACTCAACTAAGAATCGGTGAATACATAAGTAGAGCTCCTGATTATGATTCTGAAGGTGTTTATTTAGAACATGCATCTGTTCACATTGACAATAAAAAAATTGTTTTAAATAAAATAAAGGCGTTTCCTCGTATTGAAAAAGAATTAAGTGAGTTTGAAAGGAGTTTATTGAATGGGTGAAGCAATTGTAATAACTTCAGGAAAAGGCGGCGTTGGTAAAACTACAACAACAGCTAATATAGGCACGGCACTTGCATTGATGCATAAAAAAGTCTGCTTGATTGATACTGACATAGGTTTAAGAAATTTAGACGTAATTATGGGTTTAGAAAATAGAATTATTTATGATATTGTTGATGTGATTAATGATCGTTGCCGATTAAATCAAGCTTTAATTCAAGACAAACGATTTGAGTCTTTATCTCTACTCCCTGCTGCACAAACTAGCGATAAGTCAGCTGTTACAAAAGAAGGCATGATTAAAATTGTAGCAGAATTAAGAAGTGACTTTGATTATATTATTATTGATTGTCCTGCAGGAATTGAACAAGGATTTGAGAATGCTGTCGTCGCAGCTGATAAAGCGATTGTCGTTACTACACCTGAAAAATCAAGTGTGAGAGATGCTGATCGAATTATTGGTTTATTAGAACAAGAAGAGCATATTGAACGTCCGCAGCTTCTCGTTAACCGCATAAGAAATCATATGATGCAAGATGGAAATATGATGGCAATTGATGACATAATTCAATTACTTTCCATTGATTTAGTAGGTATCGTGGCAGATAGTGATGATGTGATTACTGCATCAAATAAAGGTGAGCCTATAGCGTTTCAACCTGATTCTACAGTTTCTATTTCTTATCGCAATATAGCTAGAAGAATCCTAGGCGAAAATGTTCCCTTGCAAAATCTTACAGAAGAAAAAAGCTTCTTTAAAAAGTTGAAAGGTTTTTTTACTAAATAATCAGTTGTGTAATTATATAGGGTGTGTTATAATTATTTTGTTATTCATTCGTAGCACCCGTGCTACAACCGCTCAGATAAGGTTTTAATTACAAAACGTAATACCTTTATGGCGAGTCTTAGATAATATAGGAGGTGCAAGTTAATGTACGCAATTATTGAAACAGGTGGCAAACAAATTAAAGTAACAGAAGGTCAAGTAATTCAAGTCGAAAAAGTAGTGGGCGATGCTAATGATACAATTACTTTTGATAAAGTATTATTCATTGGTGGCGATTCAGTTCAAGTTGGTGCTCCATTCATAGAAGGTGCAACAGTTACTGCTAAGGTTGATCAACAAGGTCGCGACAAAAAGATTACTATCTTTAAGTATAAACCTAAAAAGAATTACAGCCGTAAGCAAGGACATCGTCAACCATTTACTAAACTAACAATTGATTCAATTAATGCTTAAGGTGTTAATTAGATGATTAAAATTAAAATCTATCGAAAAGAAGACTTAATCACAGGATTCGAACTGTCAGGCCATGCAGAAAGTGGTCCTTATGGTTACGACTTAGTATGCGCAGGTGTTTCAGCAGTCTCTTTTGGTTCAGTTAATGCCGTCAACTCCTTATGTGATATAGATTTAAATATTACTATGGCAGAAAATGGCTATTTAGAAGTATTGTTACCAGAAAATATTTCATCTGAAACAGAAAAGAAAACACAGCTTATATTTGAGGCTATGATTATTTCTCTCATAACGATTGAAAATGACTATAAAGAATTCATTACAATAATAGATAAATAAGGGGAGGTGCCTCAATTATGTTAAAATTAGACTTACAATTTTTCGCAACTAAAAAAGGTGCGGGAAGTACAAGAAATGGTCGTGACTCTCATTCACAACGTTTAGGAGCAAAACGTGCAGACGGTCAGTTTGTTACTGGTGGCTCTATATTGTTCCGCCAACGTGGAACGACAATCTATCCAGGTGAAAACGTTGGTTTAGGTAGAGACGACACATTATTTGCAAAAATTGACGGTATTGTTAAATTTGAAGCAAATGGTCGTAAAAATAAAAAAGTTAGTGTTTATCCAGAAACTGTAGAAGCATAAACTTAAAGCTAAAGACTCCACTCCATTTTGGAATGGAGTCTTTTTATAATCAAACTAAAAGAGGTGAATAATATGTTTATAGATGAAGCAAAGGTATTTGTAAAAGCTGGAGACGGCGGAGATGGGATAGTTGCATTTCGAAGAGAAAAATACGTACCTGAAGGTGGACCTGCTGGCGGTGATGGTGGATCAGGCGGTGATGTTATTTTTAAAGTTAATGAAGGCCTTTCTACATTAATGGACTTTCGTTATAATAGACACTTTAAAGGTGAACGTGGGCAAAATGGAATGAGTAAAGGAAAGCATGGAAGAAATGCTGAACCTTTAATCGTAGAAGTACCACCTGGCACAACAGTCTATAATGATGACACAGATGAAACGATTGCTGATTTAACTGATAATAAACAAGAAGCAATCATCGTTAAAGGTGGAAAAGCAGGTAAAGGTAATATGAGATTCGCCTCAGCCAGAAATCCTGCTCCTAATATTGACGAAAATGGTGATTTAGGAGAAGAATTAAATATCAGAGTAGAATTAAAAGTTATGGCTGATGTTGGTTTGGTCGGATTCCCAAGTGTAGGTAAATCTACATTATTATCAGTAGTAAGTGCAGCAAGACCTAAAATTGCAGATTATCCATTTACGACACTTGCTCCCAACCTAGGTGTTGTTACAGTCTCTGATGGTAGAAGTTTTGTTATGGCTGATTTGCCAGGTTTAATCGAAGGAGCTCATGAAGGCGTTGGGTTAGGATTTCAATTCTTGCGTCATGTTGAAAGGACGAAGTTAATTGTTCATATGATTGATTTGGCTCCATTAGAAGAGGATAGGGACCCATTTGATGACTACCAAAGGATTAATCATGAACTGGAGTCATATGGCTCACATCTAATTGAAAAACCTCAAATCATTGTAACTAATAAAATGGATATGCCTAACTCAGAAGAGAAGTTAAATAAATTTAAAGAACAATTACCACCGAACACAGAAGTTATTGATATATCAACATATACCAAAACAAATATTGATAAATTACTTTATAAAATAGCTGATGCATTAGCTGATATTCCGTATGAACCAATTGAAGAAGAGAAAGTAACGATTCGTTATGAAGAGAAAGAAAAACCATTTGTTATTTCGCGATCAGATGATGGAGCATTTGTTTTATCTGGCCCTGAAATCGAAAGAATATTCCATGCAACAGACTTTGAATATGATGAGTCTGTACAGCGATTTTCAAGGCGCGTACGCCATTTAGGAATAGATAGTGCCCTACGTAAGAAAGGTGCTAGTGATGGTGATACCATCCGTATATTAGATTTTGAATTTGAATTTATTGAGTAAAATAAAGTATAATATAATAAAATTTATTAATATAAATAAAAATTAAGACTGATTTAAGTAAGGTCTATGGGGGAGAACATATTGTCTATTAAAATTGGCTATTTGGGACCAAAAGGAACATTTACTAAATTAGCTGTTGATACCGCGTTTAATGGTGAAGAAAAAGTTGCTTATAAAACAATACCACAAAGTATCGATGCTGTAGTAAATGGTGAAGTAGACGTTGTCGTCGTCCCTATAGAAAATGCAATTGAAGGTACTGTCCATTTAACGATTGATTATCTTGTACACCAAAAAAGATTGCCGATTAGTGCTGAGCTTGTTGTACCAATTAAACAAAACTTATTAATTAATCCAAACTTTGTAGGTAATTTAACAGATTTAACCGAAGTACATTCGCATACACAAGCGATTGCTCAATCTCAACAATATCTTCATACAGAGCTACCAAATGCAGTAATCGAATATACGGATTCTACAGGTAGTGCAGCTGAAATTGTGAGTAAAACGAGTGAACCGATAGCAGCGATTGGAAATGTTTTGGCTGCTGAAGAATATGGTTTAACAATTGCTGCAAAAAACATTCATGATTATCCGAATAATCATACAAGATTTATTGTCTTAGCACAGGATAAGTCTCTTGTTAAAATAAACCAAGAAATAGAAGCTGAGAAAACTACATTACTTATCACATTACCAGAAGACCGCGCAGGTGTACTTCATCAGGTTTTATCGGCGTTTGCTTGGCGTAAGATGAATCTATCTAAAATAGAATCACGTCCAATGAAAACTGGTTTAGGTAATTACTTTTTCATTATTGATGTGAATGAACCATTTGATGATGTTCTATTCCCAGGAGTGAAAGGTGAACTGGAAGCATTGGGATGTAAAGTGAATGTATTAGGAACTTATCCAGTCTACAATTTGGACGTATAAGTAGATCGTCTTTCAAAAGAAAGACGATTTTTTATGACTACTCAAAATAAATATTTTTTTATTTTGTCTATCAATGATAGAATATAGATACTGTCTAAGGAGTGATAAGGGTGGAAGAACTTACAAATAATATGGTTGCTTGGTTAAAAAAACAAGTAAAAGACTCACATACAAAAGGACTTGTTGTAGGCTTAAGTGGTGGAATTGATTCTGCTGTTGTTACGTATTTAATTAAGCTTGCTTTTCCAGATGATTCGCTTGCAGTTGTGATGCCGATAAAAAGTAATCCTGCTGACATGAAAGATGCTAATACCATTATTAATGAAAGTGATATAAATAGTTTAACAATTGATTTAACAGATTCTCAAACTGCATTATACGAAGAAATCTATCAACATATAAATAACCGTAATGAATGGCAAGAGGAAAAAGCACAAATCAATGATGCAAATTTACGAGCACGCATAAGAATGAGCACGCTATATTCTGTAGCAACTAATTATGAATATCTAGTCGTTGGTACAGAAAATCTAGCTGAATGGCATACAGGATATTTCACAAAATATGGAGACGGTGGAGCAGATATTCAACCACTTATCGAGCTAACAAAAAGTGAAGTAAAAGAGCTCGCAACTTATTTAGGCGTGCCTAATAATGTTGTTCATAAAATTCCTAGTGCTGATTTATGGGAAGGTCAAACAGACGAAGCAGAAATGGGAACTTCTTATGAGAAGATTGACGCTTATCTGAATGGTGAAGATGTTCCTAAGAAGGATAAAGAATTAATTGAAAATCTTCACAAAAAAACAGAACATAAACGGCAAATAGCAACACAATTTAAATTTAAAGAATAACAGGAGGAATTAATATGGCAGGACATTCTAAGTGGCATAATATTCAAAGAAGAAAAGGTGCTCAAGACGCCAAACGTGGTAAAATATTTATGTATCATGCTACAAATATTTATACTGCAGCTAAAGCAGGTGGAGATCCTGATATGAATCCTGGTCTTCGCTTAGCAATAGAAAAAGCTAAAAACGATAATATGCCTAATGATAATATTGATCGCGCAATTAAAAAAGCAAC
>Ga0079226_10004104_pt1 | contig 11115 bp, 12 predicted proteins | sample Poulit2014_FD_76345 | JGI IMG/M metagenome (GOLD analysis project Ga0079226, IMG submission 76345) | Agricultural soil microbial communities from Georgia to study Nitrogen management - Poultry litter 2014 | ecosystem: Environmental > Terrestrial > Soil > Agricultural land | place: USA: Georgia...
AAAAACCACATTAAGAATATTTAATTCCTAATGTGGAGCTTTCTAGTTACTCTGGAGTTTAAAGGGTTTCAACTGAACACTATAACATCAATCTTTATAGCTAGATGGTAATGGTTTGTACTAAATTTTCACGCATACACCTATGCTTTATGATAAATTTAAATTATTCATTCATATAAATATATTATAGACTTTTAAGGTATTTTAAGATATCTTGAAATTCATTTTTGTTTTCTGGTTTTACGCTATTATTTTCTAGTCTATCTTCTATTGCGCTTTTCAAAAGGTAGTTTCTTTTCCACTTTCCAACTACTGTTTTGACTGTGAATAAATGAATCCAGGAATTATATTTTGCCTGAATTATTAAGTATTCATAAGCTTTCTCCCAATTTTCTAAATTACTGTATATACTAACTAAATAGTAGCAAACATTAGTTTTGACTTCACTTTCATTCATACCTAACTTCTTACCAGCGGCAATTAATTTTTCAACACAATTATCAAAAAATATTTGGCCCATGCCTTTAGCAAAATCAGAATCATGCCATGCTTCATTAAGAATATCATAATATAAATTATAAATTTTATTATTTAATTTTTTTTCTAAATCTTTATTTCTTTTCTGATTTTTTTCTATTTCTTTTGCGTTCAATTTTAATTCATTTTCTTTTATTCCTAATTCTTTTGATTCTGAAAACAACTCATTTAGAGCATTTTGAAAAACTTTATTGAATTCATTAAGTGACTTATCGTTGGTCGATGTTGTATTAGAAACAACAGGAGATATTTCCTCATCAATATCTAGATAAAATTCTTTAGCTATATATCCTGATAATAAATTTTTCCCTTTTACAGTTTCATACTTCGTCCATATATCTGTTTTATTAAAGCCTGACAATTTTTCATAAGTTGATTTTGAAATAAAAATATCACTATTTGCAACTACATCACTAAATTTAGATGCATAATTAGTGCTATCTCCAAGCCATACTAAGTCATAATCAGGTGTTTCTTGGTCTTCATTCTTTCCTCTCATACCTACTTTGGTTAACGTAATATATCCCGTATGAATACCTATCCCACAAGACATTTTAAAAGAAAACTTTTCATATAATGATGGATTCAATATTTTATTAACTAAAGTTGTAATATATCTAGCGGCTATGACTGCTTTATCCTCAGAATTAGCTTCGTCAGTATCAATAAATGCTGCTAAAACACCATCTCCAGTAAAATTTCTAACGGATCCGTCATTGTATCTGATAGACTGGACGAGTATTCTTATAAAACTTCTATATATTTTTATTATTTCATCATAATCATGATTTAGAGATAGCTTAGTTGAATCTCGCATATCAACAAATAGAATAGATATTTTTTTAGTATAAACTGTGTTGCTATCGGGAATTTCATCCACCTCGGGTAGCTCTCCAGTTAACTCATGTTTTTGTATTTCTGCATTAATAATATTAGTAACTGCGTTTTTTGCAAGTTTCACTTCCGATTGTGAAATTTTAGTAAACTCCATCACTATCTCCTTTTTTTAATAAATAAATTAAGGTGTATATCCTGAATAATTATAAATTTTTATCAATCCATTCATCAAAATCTGTTTTTATAACTGAAGCCTGATAAAATTCTCCTATATTAGGTTCATATTTTTTCTCGAAAAAATCATTAAATTTTTCTTCACTTTGTTTTTGGATATACGGCTTCTTTAAGTTGTAATGAAAAGTAGGCGAGATTAACAACGGATCATAACTGCCATTATTAGCTAAATCAGATAATTTCGATGCAATAGAAACAGCTTTTCCAATCCAAACTATTCCATTTATACCTGATGATTTTCTTCCAGCCTTAACAGCAACTGTTTGAGCTGATGCCATACCTATTCCCGCCTTAATATTTGGCAGCTCTCTGCTAGTTAATAGTTTATTATACATTTTCATATATGTATTAATATACACTCCTCTATTCCAAACCTCATATATATCATCAGTAGTTGGGGTTGAATAGATTGCATACACACAGTCACCGCGTACCCCTATCTCTTCTAATTGGTTTTCGGTGTTTTGTCTCAATATTTCTATGATTTCAGAGGTAAATCCTCGAACTACTTTTGAAGCTTCTATCTCCTCTTCTTCATTATCTACAGAAAATAATTCAGTAGAATTTCTAATGTCAATAAAAATTGCGGTCGCCCAAGCTTTATAGCCATTAGTATAAGTGAATTCGTCTTCTTTAGGAAATTCTTTTTTAACTTCTACTTTATCAGTGTTATCAAGAATCTCTTCCACTTGCTGCTTTCTTTCTTCATAATCATATGATCCAAAGTCCATATTGGCACCCCTTAAACTAAAATTAATTATTAAAAATGATAAAACTTAATATTACAGAAATAAAAAGAAGTATAATAGCTTTCGCCAAAAATTTAACCCCTCTATTATAATTTCTAAACTTCATAGTAGTAATATGCGACTTGATCATTATTTGCGAGGTTAGATCTTTTAAGTAATCATCTTTATCGGTTGCTTTTATTTTTTTTATATATTCATCATTAGAATCAATTTCATCTATAGAGGAGAAATGGAGCAATGAATTAGTTGCAATATCTTTTTTATTAATAGTTTTAGTGTCTATATTTGATATAAGTACCTTTGCAAGAAAAGTTATACTTATAGCGAGTAAAAGTATTGTTAATGCAACTGTGAATAAATATATCAAATTAATCCAATTCATATTGTTTATTGATTCCTCAATATTTATAACTAATTTTGATACTGAATCCGAGGTTATGAAAATTGTAAGTATAATCCCAACAACACCTAAAATAACCGATGTTTTATTGTCACAGTTTTCTATCCAAAACATTATATTTTCTTGAATCTTTAGTAAATCTTCCTTACCTATTCCTTCTATTTGTCCATTAATATACTGAAACTCTTCTATACTAGTACCTTCTATAGTTTTATCATTCTGCATTTCTACGATTTCTTCTTCACCTCGATCATTGACATAAAAAGAATATATCTTAATTCGTCTATCTAAATCTATAAAAACTTTGTCATAGTCTAAATCTTTGAAATCTTTAAATTCGTTTTGTGGATTATAGTCGTCTGGTAATACCACAATAATATTATTTTCATTTTCTTCATAAGAATAACTAGAGACATAACCATAATCTATAAGTTTATCGTTGAAATCATATATATATACAAATAATTTTTTGTCTTTTTTCTCTTCAAAAAAAGAAACAAGTGAATTTTCAAAAGATCTATAGCTTTTTTTATTTTCATAGTAGCTACTAATTATTAATTCAGATAACTTTTTAATTGAAAATAGTATGATTAATTCGAATATTATTGATGTCACAAAAGAAAGAATCATTACTGACATAGTATTCCAATCAGTTCTTTTTTCAACAAATTGATACGTAATAACATTCATGAATCCCAAAAGAAGAATTAAGGTACCTTTTTCATCTGTATTTTTATTATTAAAAAAATGGAATAAATCTAACTGATAAAATAACCAATAATTAATAATTCCTAACAACCCAGATATAGTTAATATAGATATTTCTTCATTTAATATCATTATTCTTTATCCTTCTTTTTAGGTGCTATTGTAGGACGACTACCTTTTTCAGGAGTGGGTCTTTTTGTCGATCTATTATTATAGTCTTTGGATTTTTTAGGATCATTCTTACGTATATTGTCATTTTTATTCACATTCTTACCTCCTTAGCTAATTTATTTCTTCAATTAACTTCTCATATAACTCTAGTAGCATGGCTACACTGTCACTCTCAGTAGTATCTCCTACTGACATATTGTAAGCTTCCATAACAGCCTTATCATTTTCTTGATGAGCTTTTCTTAATTCTACTGGCATGATTACTTCATCATACAAATCTGCCAGCGAACTCTCTGGATATAGAGCTCGAGCATCCAATATTCCTTGAGCGGTAGTTTTTATACGGTTCTTTTGATTTTCATTAGAATCAGGCCATGGAAAAGTATTATAAACTAAAGTTGATGAATAACGATAATCACTTTTTAATCTTCCAGCCACTGTGCGCATCCATCCCATATGTACATTTGAAGTAATAATGCCAAATTCATACAATGTCGCATTAGGTATAAGCTGAACTGCATCAGTTACGATATTTTCTGAAGACATAAATCCAATTGGTACATACCTTCGGTTTTCAGAAGATACTCGTGGTACTAATAAATAATTTGTGTCAGGTTGAGCGTCTTGTTTAAACCTTGTCGGGTAGTCTGCATATTTATTAGTGGACTTTGCTTTACTTTTAAGTCTATATTCTCTAACCTTTTGGACACGATCACGTACCATAGGTAAAGAACGAAGATCATGAGGTGTGGCATCTTTTAACCATAAACAATATCGTTCTTTATTATTAATAAATTCGGCCGCCCCGTAAACTCTTCTTACAAATTTTTTGACATGCGGTTCCTTAGAAAGTAGTTCATTTTTTTCTTCTGGTGTTAAAAAGAAAAAGCCACCATCAGTAGGTTTACTGCCATATATCATAGGTGGAACATCACTCAGATTTTTTCTCGTAGATTCAACTATTACTACAGGATCTTCTATTAAATATGGATTGATTTCGTATACAATTTCAAATTTATTCGACTCATAAAAGATTTTTTTAGATTTAGAAGTGACACTATTATGGCTAAAACCTATTATCACAACATGGACTTGAGCTTTTTGAGATGACTCATTATCCCACTTAAAAGTTTTATATGCAAAATCAATCTCAATATTAAATCGATCATAGAGTGGCTCCCAAACTCCAGCTACCTGTTCTCCCTGTGTAATAGAATTAGTTGAAACTAATGCAACCCTAGTATTTGTGTTTTCAATAAATTCAGCTGCTTTAAAAAACCAACTTGCTACATAATCAATTTTTCCTGCTAGCCGATATTCTTTACCCAATAAATCAACATATATACTTCTCATTTGTTTTTTCTGTTCAGAATTTTGCACTGAATGTCCCACAAACGGAGGGTTACCTATAATATAATATAATTTAGTTCATATCTATCAATTACATCACTCCAATTCATCTCTAGAGCATCACCTTCAATAATATGGGTATAAGATTTTATTGGTAGAAAATCAACTTCTGAATAAATTAAATCTTTTGTTTGTTCGAACATTTGACTTTCTGCAATCCATAAAGCTGTCTTTGCCACTGAAACAGCAAAATCATTAATCTCAATCCCATAAAATTGATTTAAAGTTACTTTTATCAAATCTTCATCTGTATCTAAAAGAACCTTATCCTCCATTATTAATAATAGAGCTTGATTTTCTAATTCTCTCAAAGATAAATACGTTTCAGTTAAGAAATTGCCTGATCCACAAGCTGGATCAAAGAAAGTCAAATTTGCTAGTTTGTTTTGGAATGTTAGAGCATTCCTTTTTATTGCTGCATATTGTTTAAGTTGTTTGATTTCATTTAATTCTTCTTTTAATTCATCTAAAAACAACGGATCTATAACTTTATGAATATTTTCAATGGAAGTATAGTGCATTCCGCCTTGATGCCGTTGTTCAGGATTTAAAGTACTCTCAAATACTCCACCGAATATCGTAGGACTCATTTCGGAACAATCAAATTCACTAGTTGCATTATCTAAAATAAGCTCCCGTAAATGATCAGTGAATTGTGGTATTTCAATATCCATATCTTCAAATAAACCACCGTTTACATATGGAAAGTGAGCTAACCTATCGTTTAAATATGGATCTCTCTCCTCGATCGGTGTATTTAACACATGGAATAATTCTATAATTGCATTTCTGAAATAAGGTGTGGTAAAATCTTCCAAATAATCATGAAAGACACCTTTTTTACCGAAAAGCCCTGCATCTTCTGCATAAAAACAAAACACTAATCGAACAGAAAGTTGGTTAATACTTTCTAAAGTAAAAGGATCTTCAGGATCTTTATACTGCTTGATTAACTCATCATAAATCTCACCAATCAATTCTCCCGCTTTTAATGAAACTTGTGTTTCTTTTGCAATTTGAGTATTCGTCTTATCAACTAAGATTTCCATACGGTAATAATCAGTTTCTAATTCCTCTAATTTTTCAACTGAAGGTTCTGAATTAGGTTTTTTCTATATCATATATATAAAACTCTTTGAAATTACTTGTTATAATCCAGCGTGGCCTTTTAGAATATGGTAATGTTGCGGAGTAACGTCGAGCTTGTTGAAAAGGTGTTAAAAGACTACCGTCAGACTGTCTTATACCTTTATTTAAATCTTTATTTTTTCTTTTTGTTCAATTAATACATTTGTTGTTTCTATGTAACCATCTATATAACTCGTAGAATCCATCATATTTGATACAGAATCTTCAAATGAAATGTATTCTACTGGATTCTCAATGCCATATACTGTTTGTAACAAATTTAACCAGAATGATTAACTATCTTACTTTTCATTCCCTCGACCAGACCATCTATCAATAAATCCCCTTGCAGCTCTTTTACGTTCTGATACTTTCATCGCAAAAATTCTTCCTAATTCATTGTGAATCATATGTAATTATTAAAATTATTCTGAATTATTGTAATCCCTTTAATTATAACATTGATATGTCGTTATCTAAATTAGTTTTTAATTTTTTGAATAGATTGATGATTATTATGACACAACTATCTATTTATAAGTATAAACACTTTTGTTGCGAACATTTAGAGCGTTTTTCAAATCCACATCAAAAACAAGTTGTCTATTCGAATCACAGTAAATCACTGACTAAAAAACGTTTAACACTATAAATTTATCCACTTCAGTAATTTCCAGAAAATTACATTAATTACTTATCGAAATATCTTCAAAAAAATAAACCATACCATCATTTTTTTAAATGACAGCGTGCTACTTCATTAGTATTATAAAGAAGCGTATTTCTTAATACTTATGAGTTAATTTGTAACACTAGTTTCTAACGATTATACTTCAACTTCCGATATTTTACTTATAATTTTTAAAGGTATTTTATCAAACTTATTTTCAGTTTTCATGTGGTAAAAATCAATGAAATCTACATTGTCATTGAGGGCTTCAAAGGAAATTTCATATTTAAACCCCTTCTTGATTCCGCCTTGTATGCTTCTAACGAAGATATTTATAGGATTACCTTGTAAATCTTCTGCTGCATCAGGATTAAAACTGCTGTTATACATATTTTGCTTCTCAAATTTAATATTAACATCTTCTTCATTTGCATTAGTTGCTATTAAGAAAATAGAGCTTGGTTCAAAAAACCTTTTTGCAACGACAAAAAGACTAAACTTATTTTTATTTTCTCCTAAAATATATCCTTGTAAATTATTATAAGCAGGATATTCTTTTTCTGAAAAATCTTTGTTTATTAGCTCTATTATTTGTCGTAAAGTAATATCAAAACCGTTAGTATACATGTCCAAATAATTTAATGACGATAGTATCATAGGAATCTCTGAATCATCACATTTTATAGTAATAAATTGAATGTCTCTTTTACTCTTTTCCTTCAAAGTACTAGTCCATTCCAATGTTACCATCTCACTGGTAAGGCTATCTTTACTCATAAATAAAAAGAAGAATTCACAATTTTCCAGTCCTTCATTCATTTTTTCAATAATATTTTCACCAGGTCGGATGCTCCATTCGTCAAAGAAAATATTATCTTGACCGTATTCATTACTCAATTCATTAGCAAGAGGCCCTACAAAATCTTTATCGTTATAATTATGACTTAAAAAAATCATTTTTTTGACTTGCTCCTATCTAATATTATTTTTCTCATCTTTTATATAATTTACAATATTATCTGAATTTGAAAATAAGCGTTATACACACTAATATTAATCAACACACTGAAAATATTTTCTTTGTTGTTTACTTTAAGTATCACACTACGAACTATTTGATCCATATTATAAATATTGTTTACAATATAAAAATATTAAGTTCATAAAATTTCAAATACAATAAATGCCACATATAAATTGCTTTAATTATACTACACTAAGATGAAAAAATCCCGATAGCTTTAGCTATTAATGCTTTTGTATAGGTCTGTTTTGCTAGGGCATGTAAAGTAGCAGAGCAGATACATTTTTTATAGCGAAGATGATATGATAGAAAAGCTATTTCATGCCTGTACAAATTATTTTCTATTCCAATTTTTTTGAATTATTTTACCAATTTTTATCTCAGATTTTTTGTAGAATTCATTCAGTATTTTTCTATTTCACTAACTGATTACACAAACTTTTTAATAAAATAGCATCTTTGAAAGTTTTAGATCGTATAAAAGTAATAGATTTAAATGTTTTAAATAGAATTTAGACTTCCTCCCATCAAATTAGGATTTTTGACGTATATTAACATTGGCAACTTATCCACAAAGGGGGGGGTCGCTCATGTCAAAAGAGTTAATCTCATTAATAGTCGCATCTATTATAAGAGGGGTTGCTTTAAAGATATTTGTTTGATAGTAGACAAGCAAGATGATGATTGAACAGGTTGCTTTTAACCCACACGCTTGTAGTCACAGTAAGTGCATAAAAAAGCCTCACCTACGGACATAGGTGGGTTTTTGTGTTGCTCGTCAGAGCTAATCTCACTTTGCACCTTTATTGTAACTTTTAACTTAAAATTTTACACATACGGTAACTACGCTTTTCAGAGACTCTCACTCTAGACATAGCACATGCCCGTCATACTTAAAAAGACCTCTCTTATTATAGAGAGGCTCAAAATCGGATATAAATTATGTAATACCTGCAAAAGAATAATGCTCACAGATCTTTTAGTAATATTTAAATATAAATCATTTCAGACTTGACCCTTAAGATATATTATAATTTTATTTCTGGCGGCAATTCGTATAACCAAAGAGGTTCCACTTCTCGTCCATCTAACACAAATTCTTCATGGGAATCTTTCATAGTCGTAAAATTATAGATAATTTCTAATCCGTCATACCCGACTAAATAGTCATCTAGATCAAAGCCTTCATCTGTTAAAAATACACACATACTTATTAAAAGATAGTTCTCTAGCTTCTCTTTTTTATAAATAACATCTTCTTGCACATGTTCAAATAAAGTAGTTAAATGTTTTCTCTCCCATTCATTATCAAAGATAAAACTCTTATAATCATTCAGCAGTTTTTCCGAATCAATAAATGAATATTCATCCGTTGAAGAACCGTTATTTGGTTTTCTAAAATCACCGGTAAATAATGTCTCATTTTCTAATATAAAACAAAGCTTATAGTTATATTCTGGATTTAAATATTCGATCAAATCCTCCAGTAACACTATTTCTTTATATCTCATTTCTTACTCCTTTACATTATATTTGTTTATCACAATCATTATAATTATATCGCAATCCTCTAAAGAAAACACTTACATTTTACATATATTTAATAAATTATACAATAACCCCCCATATGAATAAGACTTCTAGACAAACAGATAATCCACTCTACACACTGCAGTGAGTATTGCAGACGATCTCACCTGGTTTTCGATGAATACACATTGTAGCCTTATATTTCAGCGCATAATTATGATAGTGTTCATTGAAAGTTTGGTAAACATAAGGAATTTTTTCTACACTTTTTGCTTCTCGTACATACTCATTATGCAATAAAGTTAAGATAACATTTGGTTTTGCTAATTCTTTGTGCATATTCTCAAAATCCATCAGGTGTCGTCCGCTATTTTCCTGTTTCTTTTCAGGATAAAGAAAATCTTCCAACCATGGATCAGTGATTCCTTCATCCAAAGGGATGATTATTCCTCTCTTTTCCGCAAGTTTAATCACCTCCGTTACTTTTTGTCGTGAGTGTTGTGTAATCGTTGCTATACTTCTAAGCGATACACCCTCACTATGTAGCTCCAAGATCTTTCGATGCTGATTGGAGTGTTACTTTATTTACTGCGGGTATTTTTGCAATAGGTGTAATAGCATGGCATCCATTAATTACGTTTATGAGCGATGATTCAGAAAAATATTAATTAAGAATTAAGGAATTTTAAAGTGAATAAAAAGTTATTTTGGACGTTGGCTATTGGTTTTATAGACATATGCTAATAACCAACAAAGAGAAGTCAATTTTAAGATTATCAACCTTTTAAAGTATCTTAGAATAACAAATATCATCCTTCTAATAGTGATAAGCATAGTAGTTCCAATAATTAGAAGTAGTATTATGGATCTAATAATCGCTTTCGGAATATTTTTATTTGGAGTAATCGAATATATTAACTACTACAGGTTCAGGTTAAGTTACGGAAAATCTGGGTTTAACCTTAAAACTCTATTTAATACAAAGTTGTAAAAATCAAATATCCACAAGTTGATTATTAAATAGCCTTCACCCATTACCTTCTTACTAATAGTAATAGGTATCGCTAATGGTTTGTAATATAATAAATTACAAGGAGATGTATATTTTGATTAGAATAAAACGTAACACTGGGATTCCTGGTTCTCTTGGTAACATCAAAATCGATGTAAATAATGAACAAGTAGCAACTATTAAGCAAAACCAAAATATTGAAGTGGAATTACCTACTGATGAAGCAAAAATAGCTGTTTCTCAAGCAGGTACACGCATTAATGAATTAGTGGTTAAAGAAGGACAAGTATTCGAAATCACAGCCTCTTTAAGCTACCATCTCTATTTAATCGTATTTGTTATAGCAATGGCTATCGTAGGTCTTCTATTACCATATGAATACAGAATAATTGGTTATGCTATTTTAATAATCATGCCATTTATCATTAACTATTTTATAGAGGGGTAAAAGCTTAGGGTTATTTACCCATAGACGATCTTATTTAGTGACTCTTTATAGATGATGATTAGCATCTTAAAACAGAGACACTCTTTCAGAACCATTACTAAATAATAAAAACTACTACGATTTTTTGGAGTAGTAATGGAAATGGTAATGGTTTATAGCAATTGTAAGCAATGTTTAGAAATTAAAAAAGCATCCCACCAGCCTTTAGAAGCTGGTGGGAAACCTTAGTAAAGCTATAATGGAGTTGAGGGGGCTCA
>Ga0079226_10004105_pt1 | contig 11110 bp, 10 predicted proteins | sample Poulit2014_FD_76345 | JGI IMG/M metagenome (GOLD analysis project Ga0079226, IMG submission 76345) | Agricultural soil microbial communities from Georgia to study Nitrogen management - Poultry litter 2014 | ecosystem: Environmental > Terrestrial > Soil > Agricultural land | place: USA: Georgia...
GACCATGTTATGAGCACAACCCATTCATCTTTTAATATGAGTCATTTAAAATTCTATCATCCTATAACTGTTTCAACTTACTATATTACCATTTTCAGAACACTTTTGCACCATATAAAAAATAACATTGGGGGCAACCCTTGAGGAACTAACTGTTAAATTTAAAATACCCCATCTGCCCGTGGCACATTCATACTACTTTTTCTTTAATAATTCCCGTATTGCCTCGGTCCGGTCATCGCCTACAGACTCTTCACCATAGCGAGTCTCTTCGTAAGCATCCTTCAAATTTTTCACTGTATCTCCATCAATAGAAACAGTAGACGTCACTTTATCTAAAGTTTCTCTTGGCGTATCAGCAGTTTTATAGTCAAATTTTTCTTTTTCACGGATCAGTAGTTTTCGATAGACAAAACGCACTTTTTCTTTATTAGATAAGGTATGCCATTTCGGATCACGTTTAAATGAGTTGAAAATTCCTTTTGCTTTTTGTTTTTTTTCTTCTTTCCAATCCTTCCAGCTGAAAAGGTTTTCCTTTTCATCAATATACGACTTATTTTGATCCTGATTACTATTCCCTGGTGTCATTTGTTTTAAAAAGTTAACAAAAGCATGAAACATCTTTTTAATTCGTTTCCGAGCTTTCTTGAAGAAAAGCATTACTATTAACACAGCTGCAATTACAGCTACAACGATTATTGCATATAATGCAATCTTTTCGAATATATCAGAAACAACCCCAGGTTCCTTGTTTGCCCCTGGAGAAACAGGAGCATCATCCATAGGCGGTGGTCCAGTGTCGTCAGGGCCTTCATTATTGGATGATTCTCCCCCTGTCAACCACTGCACAATGCCTTTAAAACCATTCCACAAACTGTCTTTAATCACTGTGAGACTAGCTATACCGAAAATTATTAAAAATGTAATTATAATAAACAACCGATTTTTAGTTTGAACATCCCTGTCAACACTTGAACCTTTTCTTGATTCTTCTTTATCTGAAAGTGATGCAGATTTCAGTCGATTGCGATTTGTTGCAAATAAAATCAAAGCAACTAGTATAACAACTCCGTAAGTAACCACTTTCAAGTATGGACTGAAAGCATTCGTAAAACGATATATAAAATAAGCGACAAAATATATACCAAGACCAATCACCCATAAATAGGAAACAGGCAGCATGCTTTTTTGTGTGTCATCAACATACATCATACCACGATAGACAAATATGGCATGAATGATTGTCAAAGGAATAGCAAGCATCCAGCTATCTGTAAAAACAAACCCGATTAGAATCCCTATACCTAATGATACAAAAAAGTACAACCACCATTGTTGTTTGGAAAACAAACCTCTAAAAACAATACCTACAACTATTAATATGCCAAGATTTAAGAGCCATATCCACAATAATGACGTATCGATAATAAAATAACCGGTAATAATCAACAACGGAAACAGCATCACATATTCAATCGCTCCTTCAAACAAAGCTGACATCACATTTTTTTTCGTGAACATAATATATTATTGCCTCCTCATCTTCTTGATTAATACGATAGATCAGGCTTGTTTCCGTTGTTCATCCATAATACCGTCTTCTTCTCTATCATTTTCCAAAATCACTACCTTGACAGAATTACCAAGTCTTTCAAGTTCACCTACATGTTCCTGCATTTTATCTGTCATAATTGCTGTTATCAGCAATATGTCACTTTCTTCTCTTTTTTGATCGACATCTTCTTCGAGAAAGAAATTAAAGCTTTTTTTAGAATCAACTTGCAATCTTGCCATTGTTTCAAAAAGATAATTGAGTTGTTGATTGCTATTTTCTGATTCAATCCGAATCGATTCACTTGTTGCATTCCCAGTATAATAACTGTTGCACCCAAACCCGGTTGGTATACCACGTGATATCGCATAATCGGCCACTGTTGCTGCATATGAAAGAGCCCTTTCTATTAATGCCTCATCGGCTATCGGCTTCCATACATCACCTGTTTGGTTAAAGTTAACATAAATCATTAAATCATGATCAGCTGTAAAGTCCTTTTTATCCACTTGTAATTGATTTATTCTTGACGTTGCCTTCCAATTAACCATGTCCATTGGATCCCCATATTCGTATTGACGACCTCCGGCAGTCAAAAAAGGGTCTTCCATTATCCAACGTCTAACTGTTATGTCTCCAAGCCAGCTATGAACAGGCAGTGAAATCTCATCCAATGGAATCAGACGCGGATAGACGATAAGTTCTGTAGGCGAAGATACTGTCTTGAATGTTTCACTGAAGCCAAATACATCACCTGTTGAAAGTGCTACCGTTTTAAGATAATATCGACCCCTTTTTGCACATGTTAATTTGTGTCGTCGTTTAATTTTCTGATAGGGCATTAAACTGAACATGGTTTGATGTTTACTCCCGTGTTTAATCTCGTTATTATTCTCTCCCTGTTGTTTAAATACCAAGTGCTCGCTCATGCTTGCCTCAAGACGAATCCAGGGAACTGGAAGCAATTTCTTATTTGAAATAACATCAACCATTTCGATTTCTTCACCTTCAAAGACAGTTTTCTCACTGAAGGTGCGCGTATAAACGATGCGTGACAGTCCCCAACGACTGTAGACAAATATTTGCATGATAACAATCACTAATGTAATAACAATAAACCATGCGATACTCATTTATCCACTCACCCTTTTTCAGCTAAATTTTCAGAAGGAACTGGGACCTTGTTTATTATGTCATCAAATACAACATCTATTTGGTTCTCCTTAGTTTTTAATGCCTGAGACAAAATAATCCGGTGTCCCAACACAGGTTTAACCATTGCTTTGACGTCATCTGGAATAACATAATCCCTTCCTTTCAGCAGCGCATACACCTGAACCGATCTTAACAAAGACTGGCTGCCGCGCGGACTGACGCCCATTTCAATATCTGTGCGTGAGCGGGTCTTTTCTACAACATCCATAATATACCCAAAAAGATCATCACTGACATGGACTTGTGAATAAATACGTTTGGCTTCTATAATTGTCTCCTTATCAATCACTGATTCTATAATCTCCAATGGGTTTTCTTGTTTAAACCGCTTTAAAATGGAAATCCCCTCTTCTGTAGAAGGGTAATCCATACTAATTTTCAGCATAAAGCGGTCAAGTTGTGCTTCGGGAAGGGGGAATGTACCTTGGCTTTCGACAGGATTCTGTGTTGCAATAACCATAAACGGCTGTTCCAATTTATGTGTTTTCCCTTCAATAGTTGTTTGAACTTCTTCCATAACCTCAAGCAAGCTTGATTGGGTTCTTGGCGTTGCCCGGTTGATTTCATCAGCCAGCACAATATTTGCAAAAACGGGTCCAGGCCTGAATTCAAATTGTCCTTCTTGCTGACTGAAGAAGTATATTCCTGTCACATCTGACGGGAGTAAATCGGGCGTAAACTGAATTCTGCTCGACGTACATGACAGGGATTCAGCCAATGTCCTTGCAAGTAATGTTTTACCTGTGCCTGGTACGTCCTCAAGCAATACATGACCCGAAGATATGAGTGCCACAAGCATCTGATCTATCGTTTCGTCCTTACCAACAATAACCCGCTGCACATTCTCTTTGACTTTATCCGCTAAGTTTTTGATTTCCTGTAATTCCATTTTATTACCATCCCTTCATAATCCGCCAGACAAAAAATAACAACCATAGAATTTGAACACTACGGTTAACCTAAAACCGGCGATAAAATTGATTAAAAGTTTTTCCTTACTATTTCCTTTCAATAAAATGTACTTAATTCTAATTTCATATCTATTCCTTCAATTCCTATCACGTGTCCTAAACAATAAAAACCACAACGCAAGTGAAATATTGCGGTCTTCTCTATTCTCAGACCGATCATGGAGCAATAAGATATTTGCAGTTATTTAGTTTTATAAAGACATTTTATATGTTCAATAAAAATCACGGACAATGGCAAATACTTTATAATGACTCTTATTCATCATGAAAATTCAGCTTCCATTGATGTTGTCGCTTCATAGTTAATAAAGGCTTTCGACGCTCCCCAAGTGAGAATTTGTGCAGGCACACTGCCACCGTAAAAAATCAATAAAGCAGGGAGATTAGCAATTGTAAAAGTATAAATGATCAAAATACCAATCCCCATAAAAACGGTAAGTAAAGGATGAACAATACCGATAATAAATGGCCACTTAATATACTGCATAATAGTTAATCTAAAATGCGCGAAAACAGGGAATACATATAACAACCCTATAAAATAAAGAGCAAACAAGCCAAGAAGCACTAAACTCGCTATTAAATACATCTTACTCTGTTGTGCCAAAAGTATTTTCATTTCAACAACCATCAGATATCCAATCAATCCAAAAATGTACCCTATAATATTCGATTTAACGAATTCTGTTTTATAATTATGCCAAAACGTTTTAAATATAGGAACATCTTTATCTCCCGTAACCCACTTTCTGACAACGGTAAACATCGCAGCCGTAGCGGGCATAAGTCCGAAGATAAATAAACCCGCAACCGTGAAAAGTATCCATAGAATGTTCAGATAAGCAAATCGCATAACACGAATACAAAACCGATAATAACTCATTGCAAAATTATTCAAGTCTATACCTCCTCGTAAACCGGTTTATTCTTTTTTTCATCCCTACTCTTTTACGGATCCAATCAAAACGCCTTTCATGAAGAACCGCTGTAAAAAAGGATATGCAATCAATAAAGGTAAAGTAGATACAATGATGGTTGAGTACTTTGTTAATTCTGCTGTTTTAATTTGTTCCGTAAGCGACTCCGTAGTACCTCCGCCAAAATTGTCTTCCAGTGCCATTTCATCAACGATAAGAATCTCTCTTAGAATTAATTGTAATGGGTACATCTTTCTATCACTTAAATAAATCAAAGCATGAAAATACTGATTCCATAAACTTACGGCATGGAAAAGCGCCATTACCGCCACAATTGGAAGTGATAAGGGAAGCACAATTTTCCAGAAAATACGAAAATCAGATGCTCCATCAATTTTGGATGCTTCTACAAGACTATCTGGAATAGTTTGTTCAAAAAATGCTTTGGCAACGAGCACTGACCATGCACCGACAAGTTTCGGAATAACCATTGCCCATACCGTATCAAGCATTCCAAGATTTTGAACAACCAAATAGTTAGGTATCATTCCACCACTAAAAAGCATGGTTAATAATATATACCAGATAATAAACTTTTTTCCTTTTACTTCTTTTCTGGATAGAGCGTATGCTGCAGGGAGCAGTACAAATAAATGAATGAATGTCCCTAAGAGTGTATAAAAAATCGTATTGCCATACCCTCTCCATATCTCGCTATTCTCAAATACTCGACTAAAACCTTCAAACGTTATATCGACAGGCCATAACCACATATTTCCTGTAGTGACGGCACCTGGATCACTAATAGAAGCACTAATTACAAATATCAGTGGGTATAACACTATTAAGGTAATTAATGTAACTAGAAAGGTATTAATTATCCCAAACGTTTTGTCGGACATCCCGCGAGTTTGCATGTTGTCAGCCTCCTACCATAAACTGTTGTTACTCACTCGTTTGGCAAGGTAATTTGCACCAACGATCAATATAAGATTAATTACCGAATCAAATAAACCAATGGCTGTAGCAAAGCTGAATTGGCCCTCTAATAAACCAGCCTCATATACAAATGTCTGTATGATATCAGAGGTATCTGAATTAAGACTGTTTTGCATTAACAAGACCTTTTCAAAACCAACGGTCATAAATTTACCAAAGCTTAAAACAAATAAAACAATAACCGTCGGTAATATGGATGGGATATTGATGTGCCAAATTCGTTGCAGTCTTGTAGCGCCATCTATCTCAGCAGCTTCATGAAGATCCATATTAACTCCAGTCAAGGCAGCTAAATAGATGATTGTACCCCAACCCAACTCTTGCCATTCACCTGACCAAACATAGAGATGCCTAAACCAACCAGGTTCAGTCATAAAACTTATGGATTCTCCCCCAAGCGCCGTTATTCCCTTATTAACAAGTCCAGTAACGGGATCCAAAAAGACAACAAGCATGCCCACTACAACAACTACGGAAATAAAGTGAGGTGCATACGTCAGTGTCTGCGTCCACTTTTTAAACATTCCATTTTTCAATTCGTTTAACATAAGCGCAAATATGATGGGGATTGGGAACAACGCCAGTTGGTAAACTGCCAGTAATACTGTATTTTTAAGTATACGCCAAAAATAGTACGACTGAAAAAAACGTTCAAAATGATCGAATCCTGTCCATTCGCTCCCCAAGATACCTTTTGTTGCGACATAGTCCTTAAAGGCTATTTGAAGACCAGACATTGGTATGTACTCGAACACGAAGAAATAAATCATTATCGGTGCCAAAAAAGCGTATAATTGCCAATTTAACAAGAAATTCTTTTTAAACCGCTGGAATCTTGTCTTGTTCCCTGCTGTTGTTGAATCTACTTGCATCCGACAACCTCCTTGCTGTCATCCTGAAATGAAGGGTAGCTCCCTTTTAACGGGAGATACCCAAAGGCCAGTCTCTCTTTACATTTACTCTCCTATATTATCCTTATAGCGTTCATAGCCCTTTTGATGGATTTCCTTCAATTCATCAAGTCCCATGGATTCTATCTGTTCCACATAATTATCCCAGTTGGAAAAAGGCTCCTCGCCGGCTATAAACTTATCACGCATTTCTGTCATATATGAATTGATATCTTCCTCTAAGGCGGCAAGCTTCTTGTTTTCCTCAATTGTAAAAGGAAATTTCGGCATTATTTCATCTATGATATCCGGTTCCAGTCTTTCAGCTGCTTTTAATGACTCCTCTTCAGCCTCTGCCCCGTCAAAATACTTCTGTTCAACAACGGCTGGGTAGCCCCCACCAAGCCAGGTGATATAGGGTTTCAAAGCTTGTTCTTTTGTCTTGCCATCAGGATCATTTTCGATTTCATCCATATATTCCAGCTCTCCATCATCAGTTTCTTCATAAGTTACACCTTCTTCACCCATGAAGAAGTCAGTTGCACCCTCTTCGCCGTAAAAATAATCTATCCATCTTGCTGTTGCTGCGGGATTCTGATTTTTATCTGTGATGACAAAAGCATCACTATGAGGAACAGGGTTTGTCAGATACACCCAGTCCTTATCGCCATTCGGTCCTTCCAATTGTGGCATTCCCTCATAAGAGTCACTATCAAATCTTGTTTTTGGGGATGTCGTAACAGTACTGCCGTATGACTCATCAGCTCCCAATTCGTGGAACTCATTGGTTTCAATTGTAAAAATATTTTCATCTATAAGGCCCTCGTCATATAGTTTATGAACGTATTCAAGTAATTCTTTATAACCTTCTGATGTTGGATAAAAACGCAGTTCATCCTCATTGTCAGGATCAAGATCAAAGAGTTTGTGATTACGGCCGATATTCCCTATACCGAACGAACCTTTCAAATAGCTGAATAATCCTCCAATGTCTGAACCTCCATACGGAATGCTACGTCCATCTTCATTCAAGTCAGCTTCTTTAGCAGCTTTCAGGAATTCGTAGAAATCATCTGTTGTTTCTGGCATATCCATATCAAGTTCATCAAGCCATTCTTTATTAATGAAAGGTTTGATATTACCAATTAAAGAGGTGAACTCTGGTGAATAGATGGTTGGTACAGAGTAGATTTTTCCATCCGCATTTTTTAATGCACCTTCAATTTCAGGGTATTCATCCATCCATGCCTTCAAGTTAGGCATATAATCATCAATAAGATCATTCATTTCAATAAATACGCCATCTTCTCCATATTTATTTACATCCTTATCCCCAAATTTTGATATATAAAAGGCTTCAGGATAGTCACCACCAGACAGGGAAAGATTTGCTTTCTCCGAAAAGCCTTCTGTCGGAACAAGACCCCAGTCGATATGAATGTTTGATTTTTCTTCATAGTTCTCCCAAAACAGAACATCGTTATATTCGTTTGCTGTTGTTGGTGGCTTTCGAGTCATGAATTCAATTGTTATCTTATCGTCTACAATCGGAAAGCCCTCTTCATTCAGATTTTCCAGTGCTTCTTCCTCAGTGACTTCTTCGCTATCGTCGTCACTACATGCAACCAAAAACAAAAATGGAACTGCTATCAACGTAATTGAAAAGAATTTAAATTTCATTGCTTACCCCCCTGGGATTTGAGTTTGTAATTAAACCTTGAACATAATGCTACGGAATGCCAGTAATCCCCCTTTCCACTTATGATAGCGCTTTCTATAAGAGTAATGGTTCAATTGTTATTTTTAAATATGTTATTTATGGTATGTTATGTGAAAAATGACAAAGTACTATTTTAATGTCCTTTTTTCTTATTATAATAGTTTCTTGCATAATTGTGTTTATGCTTACTGAATCATTAACTCTGTCTAAAACATCTCTTTTAATTGATATTTTTCTAAAAATTAAATTTGCAGGTATTATAGCTCAGATGAAAAAATATTTATTAGTTAGTCCAACTCATCTTCATTAAATTTGAACGAAATCTTATTTGCTAAGGATGATGGTAAATCAAAATTCACTTGCAGTTCATACTCGCCACTATCTGGTACATCAAAAACTAATGGGCCGTGGTCTTCCTCGCCCTTTTCAGTTTCACCGTTCCACCCATCTGAAATGTCATCAAATTTTTGCCATACAGTGCCTTCATCTTCACCGTCGACTGCCAATTCCGTGCTGTTAAATAATTCATTTGCTCCAGGAACTGTTTCTTCTCCCGTATTTTCATACGAAACTTCTGCTTTGATATAATGTCCGTTGTCAGCCTCATCATAATCGGCATCGTCTACTTTCTCCACGGATTCCAATGTCATATCAACTTTATATTCATCCATTACAATTGTGCCGGTATCACCAAGGCTCAAGTCCAAATCATCCTTTTGATCCACTTCACCCTCGTTCTCATTATTATTATTTGCGTTATTACCACTGTTATCGTCATCGCACGCGGAAAGAATCAACAACGATAAAAGAATCGTAATAAACGCATATAATGCCAGTTTTTTATTGTTCATTTATAATGTCCCCCTTTACATACTGTACTGTGCCAATTTATCCTTACACTTTGATGCATCCAGCATCATGTCTGAAATCATTACCCATTTCTTTGTAAAACCCCCATTTTGTAATCAATTAAGGACAAGTATCTAATACTCTCTCATTTTTAAATACTAATCCACTTTATAAATAATCACTAACTTCAACTTTATCAGGTAAGACAAAGATGTATATGTGTAGTTTTTGAATAACCATGTAATATTTGACAAAACCAACCGTTCCGCTCTCTTACAACGCATTTTTAAATACCTGGATGATTTATTGATACAGTTTCCAAAGCAATTATAAAAATCCAAATCATGCCAACGACAAACAATAAGCTCCTATATCATATCCAAGTTTTGCGACCTGATCTTTAAGATGATCTGGTAATTTATAAAACTCTTTTTGCGCTTCAAACGTGAAATCTCCTTCATAACCAATTTCAGATAAAACAGGCATAATTGAATGCCAATCAACATTCCCGTGAAATGGAAACATGTGCTCATCCGCATTCCCATAATTATCATTTATATGTGTTGCTTTTAATCGTTTCCCAAGTGTACGAAGGGCAATCCGTTGGTCGGGATAAAGACGGTTCCCATGACCGAAATCCCAGCAGGCGCCTACCTCGGGAACACCAAAAGCATCCACAAGTGCTACTAATTCACCAGCGTGACTAGAAAAGCGTCTTTTATTTTTAGAATTTTCTATCATGTTTTCAAAAGCTATACCCACATTATGCTTAATAGCTAATTCCACAACATCTCCGTGGTATTTCATATTTTCCTTAACATTTGCTTCCGTATCAAATGCTGTTTTTTCTTTTTCTTCAAGTGGATGTAGAACAGCCCATTTAACACCCAGCATAGAACTTGCAATAATTGATCTGCGCATCAGTTCATTATAATTTTCTTGCGTATCGGCGGGGTAATCTTTAATATGTCCCGACAAAAAAACGGGATGAGATTGCGTGAATTCAATTTCCAGCTTCTCGGCCTCGTTTCTCAACTCATCAATCAACGCTTCCCAATTATCTTCAACCAAAACTGTTTCACCATTAATGGCTTGGCAAAAGTTTACATCCATAACATTAAAACCTACCGCTTTACATCTCTTTATGGACTCTTTGAATGAGATAAATTCTCTATCTATTGAATGGGCAAAAAAATTTGTAGATGTTGATAAACGCATTATTTCATCTCCTTAATATAATAGCTATTTCAATAGAATTGCTATCCTTGAATAATATAAAAAATTATTATGCAAATTTCACCCCCGTTGTTCATCTCTATTATGGTTTTCTTATCCCATATAATGTTCTATAACAATAGAAGACCCATACTTCAGCTAAACGCATTCAAACTCTTTTACTATAAAAAGTACATATTTTAATCTCATCATAATTTATCACAGTATTTATGGAATATAAATATGTATTATTTGCTAAGACATGTGGAATATTACAAACATTAATCACTTACACATTATTCATCGCCTCATCGCCAAAGTCAACGAAAAGTAATTTGTAAAATATATTCAAACTCAAAAGGCCCACTTGTAAAAAGTGGGCATGATTGCTTTTTAAGTTTGTTTCTTTTTTCATGTATGGTAGATTCCAACGCTGGCCGCCAGAGCTGAAAATAGGATGCCGATTAATAACCATGTATACATATTCGTTGCTGTTATTAGTAGTTTACTGCCGTTAGCCTTTATCAGATGAACCTGATTCATCTTCGGCAGTGACAGGTGTACCATTCTCTTTCAAATCGTCATCTTTTGTCAACGACTATAACTATGATAGTTTCGGTTGTTGCTTGTTCATCACTGTCTGTTACTTCATATATGTGACCTTATAGATGCATCTATTTGTCAAAATCAATTTAATTCAGATTACTATGTCTTCCAAATTTATATAAAAAACACCTGTTTTCCTACGAGACCATATATCTTTTTATATGGCGTACCTATCC
>Ga0079226_10004106_pt1 | contig 11110 bp, 10 predicted proteins | sample Poulit2014_FD_76345 | JGI IMG/M metagenome (GOLD analysis project Ga0079226, IMG submission 76345) | Agricultural soil microbial communities from Georgia to study Nitrogen management - Poultry litter 2014 | ecosystem: Environmental > Terrestrial > Soil > Agricultural land | place: USA: Georgia...
AAATAAATAAATGGTGAGACATTGTTTACATGTCCAAACATATCTGTTTCAGAAAAACGTACACGAATAGATGTATAAAAAGAAAACTCCTCTTTCCATTTTTTATAATCATCAATATATGTAGCCGATTTCATTTATTCATCTTCCCTTCCCTTTTTATTTTATTATATAGGAATGCCCCTTACCTAAAATGGTGAGGGGCATTATAAAATATAATAACTATTAATGAGCATTATCACTGCCAAAGAAATTTTTAAATGCTTGAACCGTTGTTGCACGGTTAACCGCAGCAATGGATGTCGTTAACGGAATACCTTTTGGACAAACTTGAACACAGTTTTGCGAGTTTCCACAACCTGTAACTCCCCCGTCTTCCATAAGAGCTTCTAAACGTTCGCTCTTATTCATCGAACCTGTCGGATGAGCGTTATATAACCGTGGTAATGAAAGTAATGCTGGACCGATAAAGTTTGACTTCTCGTTAACATTCGGACAAGCCTCTAAACACACACCACATGTCATACATTTAGATAGTTCATAGGCCCATTGACGTTTTTTCTCAGGCATACGTGGTCCCGGACCTAAATCGTGTGTTCCATCAATTGGAATCCAAGCTTTAATACGTTTTAAGTCATCAAACATCCGCTCACGGTCAATAAGCAAGTCCCGCACAACTGGGAACGTGCTCATTGGTTCTAATCGAATTGGGTGCTCTAACTCGTCAACTAACGCTGAGCATGATTGACGTGCTGTTCCATTGATTACCATTGAACAAGCACCACATACTTCCTCTAAGCATGCCATATCCCAGTGAACTGGATTTACTTTTTCCCCATTTGCATTCACTGGATTTTTTTGAATTTCCATCAACCCAGCAATAACATTCATGTTTCTACGATACGGGACATGAAATGTTTCTTCGTAAGGAGTAGCGTCTGGACCGTCTTGGCGTGTAATTATAAACGTAACTGTTTTTTCTTCAGCCATGTTTACTTACTCCCTTCGCTTTTTTTAGTATAATCCCGAGGTCTTGGTTTAATTAATGATGTATCTACTTCTTCATATGTTAATTTTGGTGCATTGTTCTTTTCATCATAAGTAGCAATCGTTGTTTTTAACCATTCATCATCATTTCGATCAGGAAATTCTGGTTTATAATGAGCACCACGACTCTCATCACGGTTGTAGGCACCAAGTGTAATAACACGCGCTAAATGTAACATATTTTTAAGTTGGCGAGTAAACATGACACCTTGGTTACTCCAACGCGATGTATCGTTAATGCTAATATTCTCCCAACGTTCTATTAATTCTTGAATCTTTTCATCAGTCTTTAATAAACGTTTGTTTTCACGGACAACTGTAACGTTGTCTGTCATCCATTCACCAAGTTCCTGATGAAGTTGGTAAGCATTTTCGCCACCATCCATCTTCATCATATCTTCAAATTTCTCTTCTTCTTTCTTAACATAACTATCGAATAGCTGTGAAGACATATCTGCTGCGCTCTTATTTAATCCTTCAAGGTAATTAATTGAGCTTACTCCAGCGACATCTCCACCATAGATGGCAGATAAGAGTGAGTTAGCACCTAAACGGTTGGCTCCGTGCTGTGAGTAGTCACACTCTCCAGCTGCGAAAATTCCTGGAATATTAGTCATTTGATCATAGTCAACCCATAGACCACCCATCGAGTAATGAACAGCTGGGAAGATTTTCATTGGAACTTTACGTGGATCTTCACCAACAAATTTTTCATAAATCTCAATGATTCCACCTAATTTAACATCTAATTCTCTAGCATCTTTATGAGATAAGTCTAGATAGACCATGTTTTCGCCATTTATACCGAGCTTCTGATTGACACACACATCAAAAATCTCACGTGTAGCAATATCACGTGGCACAAGGTTTCCATATGCAGGATACTTTTCCTCTAAGAAATACCATGGTTCACCATCTTTATATGTCCAAACACGTCCACCTTCTCCGCGAGCAGATTCACTCATGAGACGTAGTTTATCGTCTCCTGGGATTGCCGTTGGATGAATTTGAATAAATTCACCGTTAGCATATTGTACCCCTTGTAAATATAATGCGCTCGCCGCTGATCCTGTATTAATAACCGAGTTCGTTGATTTACCGAATATAATACCTGGACCACCTGTGGCTAAGATTGTAGCGTCAGCAGGAAATGCTTTAATTTCATGAGAATTTATATTTTGAGCAACAATTCCTCTTCCGACACCTTCTTCATCAATCACAGAACCGATGAATTCCCAGCTTTCATACTTCGTAACTAAACCTTCAACTTCAAAACGACGAACTTGTTCGTCTAATGCGTATAGTAGTTGTTGACCTGTAGTTGCCCCAGCATAAGCTGTACGATGATGTTGCGTACCTCCAAAACGACGGAAATCTAAAAGTCCTTCTGGTGTACGGTTAAACATAACTCCCATACGATCCAGCATATAAATAATACCTGGCGCTGCATCACACATCGCCTTAACAGGTGGTTGGTTAGCTAAAAAGTCACCACCGTAAATTGTATCATCAAAGTGAATGTCTGGTGAGTCACCTTCACCTTTCGTATTTACTGCACCGTTGATACCACCTTGGGCACATACAGAGTGAGACCGTTTAACTGGCACGATGGAAAATAGATCAACTGGAATACCTGCTTCAGCTGCCTTAATTGTTGCCATGAGACCAGCGAGTCCACCACCAACAACAGCAATTCTTTGATTACTCATAATCAATACTCACTCCCTTTAACTTTATAATTAAATACCATATGCAAATTTAACGATTGTTCTAAGACCGATATAACTTACAATTACAAAGACAAATACAGTCGCATATGTAACAATAAGTTGTGAACGCGGTGATTGAATAATTCCCCAACTAACTGCGAAACTCCACAAACCATTTGCTAAATGGAATACAGTTGAAAGGACACCAACTACGTAAAACCAGAACATAAATGGTTCTGATAAAATACCTTCCATTAAGCCATAGTTTAGCTCTGTACCTAATGCTACTTGAACACGTGTTTCCCATACATGCCATACAATAAAAATCAATGTGATAATCCCAGTAATGCGCTGTAAGAAAAACATCCAGTTACGGAAAAATCCGTATTTTCTAGTGTTATTTCGCGCTTGTAAAACGATATAAACTCCAAGTACTGCGTGAAATAAAATTGGTAAGTAAATAACAAATGTTTCTAGCACCAACACAAATGGAAGGTTTGCCATGAAATTAGCCGCTTTATTAAAGCTATCTTCTCCATATACGGCAAAGTGGTTCACTACTAAGTGTTGTACAACAAAAATTCCAATTGGAATAACGCCTAACAGTGAGTGTAATCTTTTGTAGAAAAACTCGCGATGTTCAGCCATCTGTTGCCCCCCTTATACGATTAGTCTTGTTATATTTGGATTTGCACATTATTCTTAACAACAAAGCACAATAATATTAAAGGATAATTTCATTTTTTGTGCTTTGTTCGTGCAGTCTGCAACACTTTTATTGTACTTGTATCTACAAAAACCGTCAAGAAAAGGACACATTTTATAAAAATACACATAAATTTTACCTAAAAAAGGAATATAGTCAGTAGTGCTTGCACATTTTCATAATTATATACATAATAAATCTAGTAATCTATGAAAAATAGTAGGTATGTTGTCAACAGAAAGGATGTCATCAATGTCGAAAGACCAACAATTACTACCTATTTCAATACTTGATGAGCTTGATCCACATAGTGTTGGCCATGATTTGTTACGATACATAAGCCTTCCACAATTATTAGGACAAGAAGCTGAAACGTTACTTTACTACATGGGTAAAAATCTCGCTCGGACATTGGATATTAAAACATTAGAAGATATTTATTATATTTATGATAAATTAGGTTGGGGGCGATTAGAGCTTATTAAAGAAAGAAGAAGATCATTAACCTTCTCTTTAATGGCTGACACAGTTGTACGGCGTTTAAAAGCCCCTTTTCATACAGATTTTCGTCTTGAAGCGGGATTTTTAGCCGAAGCTATTCAAATTATTTATGGATCTGAATGTGAATGCACAGAAAAAGTTCATAAAAAAATCCATCAAATCCAATTTAAAGTCGTCTATACGACGTAATTTTTATTATTTCTAAGGTGCTTCTATCTATATGATAGGGCACCTTTACTCTTTTGTCGTATTTAAATGATTAGTAATGGCTTCAGCTACATTTCTTGGTATACCTAACTTTGTAATGTCTTCTAAAGAAGCTTTCCTAATGTTTTCCAATGATTTAAAGTGTCTTAATAATAATTTCCGGCGTTTTTCACCGACACCTGGTATTTGATCAAGTTCAGATTGAAATAATCCTTTCCCGCGAATATGTCGATGAAATGATATGGCAAATCGGTGTACCTCATCTTGAATACGTTGAACGAGATAAAACTCTTGTGATCGCCTCGAAAGTTGTATTACCTTTGGTGGCGATCCATATAATACATCACTTGTTTTATGCCGCTCATCTTTTACTAAACCACACAACGGAATATCTAATCCAAGTTCATTTTCAAGGATATCACGGGCTGCGCTCATTTGTCCTTTACCCCCATCGACCATAATTAAATCAGGTAATGGCAAATTTTCTTTTAAAACTCGTGTGTAACGTCGCCGAATGACTTCACGCATCATGTCATAATCATCCGGCCCTTCGACTTGCCGAATCTTGTATTTTCGATATTCTTTTTTTTCTGGACGCCCATCAATAAAAACAACCATTGCTGACACAGGATCTGTCCCTTGAATATTAGAGTTATCAAAAGCCTCGATCCGATGTGGTGTTTCAATGTGCAAAGCTTTTCCAAGGCGCTCTACGGCTAAAATCGTCCGTTCCTCATCTCTTTCAATAAGTGCAAATTTCTCTTTAAGAGCAATAGATGCATTATTCATTGCCAATTGAACGAGTTTCTTTTTTTGTCCGCGAAATGGTGTGTATGCATGAACTTCTAATAATTCTTGTAATATGGCAGCATCTGTTCCGATCGGTAGTAATATATGGTTAGGTTTTAAATGATTTTGATGCAAATAAAAACGACCGATATAACTAATAAATGCTTCATCAGCTTCGCCAAAAAACGGAAATATTGCAACATCACGTTCGATAAGTTTTCCTTGCCTAATAAAAAAGACTTGGACACACATCCAGCCTTTATCATAACTGTAACCAAATATATCCCGGTCAACTCGATCTTTTAAGACCATTTTCTGTTGTTCCATGACAATCCCACTGTGCTGTATTTGATCACGTAATTCTTGAGCACGCTCATAATGTAGTTGTTCACTTGCTTCATACATTTTTTCTTTTAATTCTTTTTTGACCTTTTCGTAGCCACCTTGTAAAAAGGATGTAATGCTTTGAATGATTTCTTTATATGTTTCAGTTGATGCAGGCTCATGACTACATGCTAAACATTGGCCCATATGATAATACAGGCAGACACGCCCTGGTGGATTATTACACTTACGTAGTGGATACATACGATCAAGTAATTTTTTTGTTTCACGGGCTGCAAGAACGTTTGGATATGGTCCAAAATATTTACCTTTGTCACGTTTCACTTGTCGAGTAATAAGAAGTCTTGGATGGCGTTCAGAAGTAATTTTCAAATATGGATATGATTTGTCATCTTTTAACAATACATTGTACTTTGGATTATGTTTTTTTATTAAATTCATTTCTAAAATAAGTGCGTCAATTTCAGAAGATGTTACAATATATTCAAAATCAACTATTTCTTGTACAAGCCGTTGTGTTTTCCGATCATTCGCCCCTGTAAAATATGAACGGACTCTATTTCTTAAGGCTTTAGATTTTCCTACGTAAATGACTGTATTGTGTTTATCTTTCATTAAATAACATCCAGGCTTTGTAGGAAGTACAGCTATTTTTTCTTTAATAATAGAGTTCATGTGCGTTGCCATTCCTTTTGATAAAATAACAGATGATCCCTTGTCATATGAGTAAACAAGGGATCTTCTACAATATCCGTTCTATTATGCATGTTTGTTAATTAATTCAGCAAGTGCTTCTTTTGGTTGAAATCCAACCACTTGGTCAACAACATTACCATCTTTAAATAAAAGTAATGTTGGAATACTCATGACACCGTATTTTCCAGCAGTTTCTTGGTTATCATCGACATCAAGTTTTACGATTTGTACTTTATCGCCCATTTCTTCGTCAAGTTCTTCCAATACAGGGCCAATCATTTTACATGGGCCACACCATGGTGCCCAAAAGTCTGCAAGTACGAGGCCTTCGGAAGTTTCTTTTTCAAAATTTTGATCAGTCACATCTAAAATTGCCATTATATATCCTCCTCATTTGTTGACTCTCGCTTGAATTATATCACCGTTAGTATATCCTTGCTAATACTTTGCTTATACACAAATAACGGATGTCTAATCCATAAAAAGACCCGTCAAATGACATTTTTTGAAAAACACCATTTCTGACGGGTCCTAAAGACTTAACTCTTTTTATAGTCTGATTCGATTAACATCATAGTTGATATATACTATGTAGTAAGTGCTAAGTTTTTTCCGCTGCGGACCGTTGCTTTTCCCGCAGGATTCAACGGTTCTCCGCTTCAAACAACTATCATAAAATGTGTGTTTTAGGCTAGAATTTAATCTTAAAAGTAGTAACCATTCATTGCTCGGTATAACGGATCACAGCACAGACATCATTGACAAATGTCAAAGATAAAAGAGATATAGTACTCTCAAGCGAAGGAAAAATACGAAAACTCCTGTGGGAGGTCGGCTAAGATCGGTCCCGTCCTAGGACCAACGCCGACACTAGAACGTCCTGTTCGTCGCTCGGCCTAGATGAGACCCCGCAGTGCGTAGCACGCGGCAAGTTAAATGCGCGACGTCAATAGCAACACTTGCACTAGTACGTCCTGTACGTCGGAGGCTCATCAGCCGCCCACGGAAAGCGTAGTATTTTTCCGTAGCGTTTGGTTAGCAGATATCATCAAACGAATACACTTACTGCGCAGTTTATTTATATTATATAACAACCTATTAGGTAACAGCCAAAGTTAATCATTTTATTCTTTAAGCTTTTTAATTTCTTCGATTAATAGTGGAATAACTTCAAATAGATCTCCAACAATACCGTAGTCTGCAATGTTGAAAATATTCGCTTCTGGATCTTTGTTAATTGCTACAATTACTTTTGAATTTGACATACCTGCCAAGTGTTGAATAGCACCTGACACTCCGGCAGCAATATATAAATCCGGTGTAACTACTTTTCCAGTTTGACCAATTTGTAAGGAATAGTCACAGTAATCTGCGTCACATGCCCCACGTGAAGCACCAACGGCTCCACCTAATAAATCCGCTAACTCATATAACGGCTCAAAACCTTCCTCACTTCTTACCCCACGTCCCCCGGCAATAACTACACTTGCTTCAGACATATCGACGCCTTCTGACGTTTTACGGATGACTTCTTTAATAACTGTTCGTAAATCTTTGATCTCGACTTCCTTTTCTTCAATATTGCCTGTACGTGCATCATCACGTTCTAACATCGGAATGTTATTTGGTCGGATCGTAGCAAACATGAGACCATCCGTAATCACTTTCTTCTCAAACGCTTTACCTGAATAAATTGGACGGGTAAAGACAATTTGATCTCCATCTGTTTCAATTTCAGTTGCGTCTGACACAAGACCTACATCTAGTTTACTGGCAATTTTCGGTGTCAAATCCTTCCCTATAGCTGTATGACCCATGACAATACCATAAGGTGACTCATCTTCAATGACCGACATAACTGCTTGCCCGTATCCTTCAGACGTATATGCCTTTAAATCATCATGTTTAACAGTAATGACCCGGTCAGCCCCATAATAAATCATTTCTTCAGCTTGGCTGTTCAAATCTTGGGCGCCACAAAGGACCCCAACTATTTCACCATCTGATTTTATTTTTTTTGCTGCTGCAATTGCTTCAAATGTAACATTACGTAATTCGCCGTCTCTTGATTCCCCGATTACTAGTAATTTATCGCTCACAATGGATAGCTCCTTTCTGTTGTAAAGTTTTACAGTACTTTCGCTTCGTTTCTAAGTAACGACACAAGCTCTTTCACTTGAACTTCAATGTCACCTTCTAGGATTCTTCCAGCTTCTTTTTCAGGTGGTAAAAATACGCCAACTGTTTCAGTTTTTGGTTCAACATCTTCTTCATCTAAATCTAGATCATCTAACTCTAATTCTTCAAGAGGTTTATTACGTGCTTGCATAATACCAGGTAGTGACGGATATCTTGGCTCATTTAAGCCTTGTTGACAAGTAACGAGTAATGGTAGAGATGTTTCAATTTTTTCAACATCACCTTCAACGTCTTTATCAATGTTCACTGTCTCTCCGTCAATATCTAATCCTACAATTGTTGTGACAAAAGGAATATCTAAACGAGTTGCTAGTCTTGGCCCAACTTGACCGCTTGCTTCGTCAATTGCGACATTCCCGGCTAAAATCAAATCAACTTCCTTATCTGCAAAATATGCTTCTAAGATTTTTTCAGTTGTATATTGATCTCCCTCATCAAGATCATACTCTGTATTAATTAGAACTGCTTGATCAGCACCCATCGCTAGAGCCGTTCTTAATTGTTTCTCCGAATCTTCATCACCAATTGTAACAACTGTGACTTCACCACCATGTTCATCTCGTTGAACAATGGCTTCTTCGATGGCATATTCGTCATATGGATTGATAATAAATTCTGCACCATCGTCTTCAATTTCCCCATCAGTAATAACAATTTTGTCTTCTGTATCAAATGTTTTCTTAAGTAATACGTAGATATTCACATGAAACCCTCCTTAGTCTATTTATCTTGGAAATTTGGCTTTCTCTTTTCAATAAATGCTTGCACACCTTCTTTAGCATCTTCTGTTGAAAATACGGTAGCAAATTCCTTAGCTTCAGCTTGAACACCTTCTGAAAATTGGCTTGTTTTTGCATAAGGTATTAACCTCATGACGCTTTCAATTGAAGGTTTACTTTTTTCAGCAATTTTACTTGCTAATTTTTCAGCTTCTTTAAAGACCTCTTCCTCTTCTGTAACCGCTTTATTTATTAACCCAAAATGATAAGCTTCCTGTCCACTAATTGGTTCACCACTTAATATGATTTCATATGCTTTTGCTAAGCCGACAAATTGTGGTAAACGTTGTGTACCAGCAAATCCAGGGATAATTCCAAGTGTCGTTTCTGGCAATCCAATATGAGCATCTTCTGTAGCAATACGCATATGACATGCCATCGCTAACTCTAATCCTCCACCCAAAGCCGCTCCATGTATAGCCGCTATGATTGGAATATGATAATGCTCAATGCGATCTAATAGTCGTTGTCCTTTTTCCGCTAACGTACTATAATCAGCCTTTTCTTGTAAAGATGTAAATTCCTTAATATCAGCACCGGCAGAAAAAAATCGATCTTCACCTTTAATGATAATCGCTTTTATCGTTGAATCTTTTTCAATCGCATCTAATTGCTCAGCAAGATCTTGTAATAAAGCGCTTGATAATGCATTAGCTGGCGGGCTATCAATTGTTAATGTTGCTACATGTTGATTTACTTCATAAACAACTTTACTCACATAACCTCCTCCTTCATAATTATATCTTAACAGAATTAGTATTTTGATTCATATTCTACCTTTTTATTGTAATTTTTTATTACGTTATTCGTGGTTTAATAGAAATGCCATTAATCATCAATTCATGAACATCTTCTGCTTGTTCAACGAGTCCATATCGATGATCTTTCATTACCCACGTTGTAACTGTTTCATCTAATGTACCAAAAATCATTTGTCTAACTAACGGTAGATTTAAATCATTGCGAAACATTTTTTCTTCAATACCTTCGTTAATGATTTCATCAATAATCGCTAAATAAGGTTTTAATACATTATTAATCTCGAAGCGCAACGCTTTTTTTGATTGTCTTAATTCCAACTGAGTCACTACAGCTAAATGGTGATCTTCTGCAAGTTGTTGAAAGTGCATCTTTATTAACGTCAGTAGTTTATCGCTTGCGGTCGGCTGTTGGTCGATACTTTTTTTAGTTCGCTCAATAAATTGACCCATCTTTTCCTTAAACACAGAAACTAATATGTCTTCTTTGTTTTTAAAATATAAATATATCGTTCCATCAGCTACGCCCGCTTCGGTCGCAATTTTTGAAACTTGCGAAGAATAAAACCCATTCTCTGCAATAACTCTAACAGCTGCTTCAATGATTTGTCTGTATTTTGGCTTATTTTTTTTCATAATAATCTCCTTCGTTACACGCCAGCTCAGTGAATGAATGAACGGTCATTCATTATTATAGTAACTGAACTCTTTGCAACTGTCAATACAGAGCCCGTCTCATTTACAAATAAAAAAGAGAAAGAGCTATTCTGCTTTATCTTGTTGCTTTTGAAGGTCTTCCTCGACAAGCTTTCGTCGTAATATTTTTCCGACTGCTGTTTTTGGTAATTCGTCTCTAAACTCATAAATTCTCGGTACTTTAAAAGCTGCTAAGTGTTTACGACAATATTTGTTTAAGTCGTCATCACTTACGTTATAATTATCCTTTAAAACAACATATGCTTTAACTGTTTCTCCTCGATATGGATCAGGCACACCTGCAACAGTTACTTCTTGAATGGCTTCATGTTCATATAAAACTTCTTCGATTTCTCTTGGATAAATGTTATATCCTCCAGCAATAATCATATCACTTTTTCTATCAACAATATAAAAGTAACCATCTTCATCAACGTAACCTAAATCACCTGTTAATAGCCAATCTCCTTTTAGAACTTCGGCTGTCTCTTCTTCATTGTTCCAATATCCACTCATCACTTGCGGACCTTTAACTGCAATTTCGCCAACTTCTCCTTGCTCAAGTTCTTCAAGTGTACCTATCTTAACAATTTTTGCATCGGTATCAGGCCAAGGAACGCCAATACTACCATTGACTCGTTTTGTCCATAAAAAGTTAGCATGTGTAACTGGAGATGTTTC
>Ga0079226_10004107_pt1 | contig 11107 bp, 11 predicted proteins | sample Poulit2014_FD_76345 | JGI IMG/M metagenome (GOLD analysis project Ga0079226, IMG submission 76345) | Agricultural soil microbial communities from Georgia to study Nitrogen management - Poultry litter 2014 | ecosystem: Environmental > Terrestrial > Soil > Agricultural land | place: USA: Georgia...
CGATTTATTTTATCTACAAAAGGTCTGAGTTCTTTATACACCATATTTCTATCTAAATTTTTATCTTCGCTATTGTCCATTTTTTTAACTGCATTTTTTATAGGCTCCATTATATGTTTAGTTGCATAATAAGAAATCGCACCAAAGGTTATTATTATAAAAATCAAAATCGGTATAGTTATAATAAGCCCTGTATATATGAGATTTCTACTTTGACTTTTAGGTTGGCTTACTTGAAGAATTTTTCCATTATTTAATTCTTTATTATATATATAATAATTTTTATTTTCTTTTTTTTCAGAATTTAAAGATATTACTATATTGTCTTTAAGATGTATACTTTCGCCAATTTCTTTATTATATATACTGTCTTCATAAGCATAAGAAATGACTTCTAGTTTATTTACAATATTATCTTTTAATAATACAGTAAAAGTATAAGATAATAGAAAAACTGTAACTAAAAAAGTAATAAAGCCTATTAAAAACATACTTCTATATATTTTTTTCTCCATAATTATACCTCTAATTTATATCCTACATTTCTAACTGTATGAATTATTTCCCCATAGGATTTTAATTTTTGTCTTAAAGATCGAATATGAACATCTAAAGTTCTACTTTCCCCTTCATATTCATATCCCCAAACTTCTTCCATTATCATATTTCTAGTAACTACAATATTTTTATTTTCAAATAAATATTTTAATAATTCATATTCTTTATAAGTTAAATCTATTACTTCACCATCGACTATTACTTCTCTACTATCTAAATTTATAATGAGTTTATCTTTTTCTAAAATATTATCTTCTTTATCGGTATTGTCATTATAACTGCATCTTCTCAGTAATGCTCTAACTCTAGATAAAAACTCTAATACACTAAAGGGTTTAGATATATAGTCATCTGCTCCCAAATCAAGTCCCAATACTTTATCGTATTCTTCAGCTTTAGCAGTCAACATTATTATAGGAAGTCTTTTTGTTTTATCATCTAGTCTTAATTTTTTTAAAATAGATAGCCCATCTTCCCCTGGTAACATAATATCTAATATTAAAAGTTGAGGTATTTTTACATCTAAAGCTTTTTTTAATTCTATACCATCTTCAAGTCCTAAAGTTTCATGTCCTTCACTTTTTAAAGCGTAAGAAATTAATTCCTTTATATTTTTATCATCTTCCACTATATATATTAAAGCCATATTTAGCACCTCTCTTTTAATCGTTATTATATCATAGTAAATATACATAAAAAAATATTGAAAGCCTCAAGCCTCCAATATTTTATCTTAAATATTTTTTATATTACTTCCATTAGGCATACTTCCTGTAATAGAGTAAATTACCCAGTAAGCTATATTCTCAGCATGATCGCCTATTCTCTCTAAATACTTAGTAACCATAAGCATATCCATAGCCTCTTCGCCTAATTTTTTATCTTTATGAATTAAATCTATAAGCTCATTTCTAACTATTAAAAATAATTCATCTACTTTATCATCTTCTTTAATTACTTCATCAGCAAGAGCTAAATCGCCATTTACAAAAGCTTTTAAACTCTTGTCTACCATATCGATAGTAAGAGCTGCCATCTTAGGTATATGAGTTGCATTTCTCAAAAAGCTAAGTTCATCAAAATGTAGACTTATCTCTGCAATATCTGCTGCCTGATCGCCTATTCTTTCAAGGTCTGTTGTCATCTTTAAAACTGCTGTTATCAACCTTAAATCACTTGCTACAGGATGTTGTCTTATCATCAAAGTAAGACATTTACGTTCTAAATCTCTCTCCATATTATCAATTTCATCATCATTTTCAATAATTTTTTTCGCAAAATCTTTTTCATTATTTTCAAGAGATATTATCGCGTCATTTATAGTCTTTTTTACTTCTTTACCCATGGCAATTAATTGTTCATTTAAAGTATCTAATTCTCTGTCTATTTCGTATCGCATAAATCCTCCTATCCAAACCTACCAGTTATATAATCTTCTGTTCTTTTATCTTTAGGAAAATAAAATATATCTTTAGTTGCCCCTGCCTCTACTAATTCTCCAGATAAGAAAAATGCCGTCTTATCAGAAACTCTAGTAGCTTGTTGCATATTATGTGTAACCATAACTATTGTATAATCTTTTTTTAATTGAAATAAAAGCTCTTCTATTTTAGCTGTAGATACTGGATCAAGAGCTGATGTAGGCTCATCTAGTAAAAGTATATCTGGATTTACAGATAAAGCTCTAGCTATACAAATTCTCTGCTGTTGTCCACCTGAAAGTTGAAGTGCTGATTTATTTAAATTATCCTTTACTTCATCCCATATAGCTGCTTTTTTTAAAGATTCTTCAACTATACTGTCTAATTTTTCTTTAGATTTAACACCATGAGTCTTAGGTCCAAAAGTAATATTGTCGTATATACTCATAGCAAAAGGGTTTGGTCTTTGAAAAACCATACCTACATTTTTTCTAAGCTTTTGTAAATCTATATCGCCATATATATCTTGGCCATCTATTAATATCTTACCTGTAATTTTACAGTTCTCTACTAAATCATTCATTCTATTTATACATTTAAGTAAACTCGATTTACCACAGCCTGAAGGCCCTATAAAAGCCATAATTTCATTGGCATCTACTTTTAAGTTTATATCTTTTAATGCCTGTTTTTCGCCATAGTATAAATCTAAGTTTTCTATATTAATTTTTGTCATTTACTCTCTCCTTTATAAGTTTTTGTGATATCTTATTTGATAAAAAGTTTATCACTAATACAAAAACTAAAAGAACAACAGCTGTAGCATAAGCTTTATCTCTATTTATTCCTTCTGTTATTAAACTATACATGTGTATTGTAAGCGTTCTGCCTGATGAGAAAATTCCCTTTGGTAAATTTGGAACTGTTCCAGCTGTATAAATTAAAGCTGCCGACTCGCCCATTATCCTACCAAAAGCTAATACTATTCCAGAGAAAATTCCTGGTAAGGCTGTAGGTAAAACTATTTTAAATATCGTTCTAACTTTACTTACACCTAGAGCATAACTTGCTTCTCTTAGCGAATTATCTACGCTTAATAAAGCTTCTTCTGTAGTTCTTATTATTAAAGGTAAAACCATAATAGCCAAAGTTACCGAACCTGCTAATAGTGAAAAACCCCAATTTAAATAAGTTACAAAAAACAATAAACCAAAAAGTCCATAAACTATAGATGGTATACCTGCTAATGTCTCTGTTGCAAGTCTTATAACCTTAATTAAAAAGCTTTGATTGTTTGCATATTCTACCATATATATTGCAGAAAATACTCCTATCGGTATAGCTACTAAAAGACTTATCAAACCTATTATAAATGTCGTTATCAACGAAGGTAATAAAGATAGATTTTCAGTAGTATAATGTAAGCTAAATAAGTCTAAATCAATATGTCCTATGCCTTTAAAGCCTACATACCCTATAATTAAAAGTACAAATCCAAAACTTATAACAGCCCCTATATGAACTAAGGATTTTAAAACTCTATCCATCTTACGACCTCCTCTTTAGTACACTTAAAATAATATTTAGTAAAAGAGTAAACAAAAATAAAAATACTCCTGTAGCTATCAATGCTTCTTTATGAACTCCTGAAGCATATCCCATTTCCATTATCATATTTGTCGTAAGAGTTCTAACTCCATCTAATACGCCATTTGGCAGATGAGGTTGATTTCCAGCTACCATTACCACAGCCATAGTCTCGCCTATCGCTCTACCTATACCTAGAACAATAGCTGAAAGTATACCTTGTTTTGCAGCCGGTATTATAACTTTAAATATCGCAATTTCCTTGCTAACCCCTAAGGCAACAGCCCCTTGGTAATAAGTTGAAGGTACTGATTTCAAAGCATTTTCTGTTAAGTTTATTATAGTTGGAAGTATCATTATACCAAGGAGTATAGATGCCGTAAGTATGCTATGTCCTGTACCACCAAAGATATCTCTAATAACTGGTACTATAACCATAAGTCCAAAAAAACCGTAGATTATAGAAGGTATCCCTGCCATTAAATCAACTATCGGTTTTAGAAATTTATACATACTTTCTTTTGCATAAAAAACTAAATAAACTGCTGTCATTATACCTATCGGTACACCGACTATTACAGCGCCTAGCGTTACATAAATACTTCCTATAATCATCGGGAATATTCCATAACTTGCCGGTACATCTGTAGGCGACCAATCCTTGCCAGTTAAGAAATCTATAATGCTTATATCTTTAAATACTGAAAGACCATTTTTAAAGAGAAATGCTGAAATCATAATTAATACAAAAATCGAAATCATGGCATTTATAAAAAATACTCTTTTCATCGCTTTATTCAATTCCAACTTCCTCCCATCTAGTTATTTCTTCTGTAAATATCTTTTTCAAATCTTCCAACTTAATATCAGATATTTTTTGTTCTTTATTTACTACTACGGCAATTCCATCATTTGCTATTGGAACTGTCATGAGTTTTTATTTCTCTTTTTCTTTTAACTCTCTAGAACTAAGTCCTATATCTACTGTTCCATCTATCGCTGAAGTTATACCAGCAGAAGAACCTGTCTGTTGTATTTCAATTTCTACATTAGGATTTATCTTTTGATATTCTTCACCTAATACTTCTGCTAAAGGATATACTGATGTAGAACCTGCTAAAATTAATCTACCACTCAAATCTTTTTTCTCGTATTTTTGGCTTTTTTCGGATAAACTAATATAATTTCTAGAAACTATTTCGCTGCCTTCATCGCTAAAAATAAAATCTATAAAATCTTTAGCTAAAGGATTTTCATAATTTTTTAAAACCATGTTAAATTTTCTAGCTAGTTTATAATCTCCATTTTTTATATTTTCACTATCTTGATAAACTCCGTCTACAGATAAAACCTTTATAGAATCATCTAGTGAACCTGTTGATATATAACCTATGCTTTCTTTATTTCCCGAAACTGTTTGAATTACAGTTTCTGTCTGCATTTGAACAATTGAATTTTTACTAGTTCTATCTTTTTTGTATCCTTCTTTTTCCTCTAAAATACCTGTCTTCTGTATAAAAGTGTCTCTCGTACCAGAGCCGTTTTCACGACTTACTAGGACAATATTGTCACTGCTACATCCGACAAGGAAAAGCATAATAAAAGAAAAAATCAATAATACCTTTGTTTTCCTCAAATAAATCACCTCGTTACCTACATAGTATTAAACCTCTGTTAAGTTCATATAATATCTATGTAAAATCTATGTAAAATCTTAAAAAACACATAAAAAAAACAGAGATTTAACCTCTGTTTTTAAATTTACTTTATATTTATATATTTTCTATATCTTTAAAACTTCTAAGTATATATCTTCTGCTCCACTGTATCGGCATCAATTTATTATATGGATTTTTCAAAAATCTATCATCGATTAATATAACTTTACCACTATCATCCTTATCTCTTATAACTCTTCCCCCTGCTTGAGCTATTTTATTCATCCCTGGATAAATATAAGCATATTCAAAGCCTTTGCCTTCTTTTTTATCGAAATAATTTTTTATTAAATTTCTCTCTATAGATAAGCCAGGAAGTCCTACCGACACAATAGCGACATTTTTTAGCCTATCGCCTACTAAATCTATGCCCTCAGAAAAAACTCCACCTAATACTACAAAGGCCGTAATATTAGAATCATGTTTAAATTTTCTTAAAAATAAATCTCTATCCTCTTCAGTCATATTTGAACTTTGTATCAGAATTTCTTTATCTATATTTTCATATCTATTATAAACTTCTTGCAAAAACTTATAAGACGGGAAAAATAACATCGTATTTCCGTAGTCTTTTGTAAAAGTCATCAAAGCTTGAGCTATTAAATCATAATTTTTTTCTCTATCTAAATATCTAGTTGAAATAGGACAAATACCTACCTTTAAATTATCTTTATTAAATGGAGAATTAAGTCGTATATGGTAATAATCATCGCCCGCACCTAAAAGTTCTCCATAAAATTCTACTGGAGATAAAGTTGCAGAAAAATAGATAGTCGACTTTGCTCTGTTTAAAATACTTTTAAATATCTTTGAAGTGTCTAGACATATTATTTTAAAAATTATATTTTCCTCATCTTTATAAACTATAGTCGCAAAACTTTCGCTATAAAAATCAGATATTTTTAAAAATCTAGATAATTCAAAATAAACTTCCATAATTTTATCATAATTTGGATGGTCTTTTTTATCTGCTAAAAACTTCTCCATCTGCCTCATAATTATAATAACTTGACTCGTTATTTCATCATCTAAATAATAAGATATATACTCTTTGCCATTTCCCAACTCATAAAAATCTTCTATCAAAGAAATTAATTTATTTAAAGGATTTTTTATTCTAAAGTCCTCATCGTCTAAGTTATTTATCCCCTGCAATAAAATATCCGTAGATATTTCACTGCTATACATATTTCTGCCCCTATCTATAAGATTATGACTTTCATCTACTAAAAAAACAAATCGTTCCATAGAGTCATCAAAAAATCTTCTCAAATATATAATCGGGTCAAAAGCATAGTTGTAATCACATACTACTAAATCCGAATATATCGCCATATCTAGCTGAAATTCCATAGGACAAACTTTATGTTTCTTAGCATATCTCACTATATTTTCCATATGTAATATATCTTCATTTTCGTACAAATCTATTATCGCATCATTTACTCTGTCAAAATGCCCTTTAGCAAAAGGACAGTCTTTTGGATTGCACTTTACCTCTGTATTTATACAGATTTTTTCTTTAGCTGTTAAAGTTACCGTTTTAAATAAAAGACCTCTATCCATAAGTTTATAAACTGCTTTATTAGCAGATTCCTTTGTAGTCGATCTCGCTGTAAGATAAAATATTTTATCTAGTTCGCCTTCACCTATAGCTTTTATCGCTGGAAATAAAGTTCCCATAGTTTTTCCAATACCCGTAGCTGCTTCACATAATAAAACTTTTTTCTCTCTAATCGTATTATAAACAGCCACCGACATTTCTCTTTGACCTGGCCTATAATTTATATATGGAAACTGCAATATTTTTATTTTTTCATCTCTTTTTTTCCTAAAATCTATAATTCTTCTACTAAAATCTAGGTATAATTCCAATAAAGCATAATAAAATTCTTTCAAATCTTTAAAATCAAAACATTCATAGATTTTTTTAATTTCGTCAGTATCTACTTGATAATAAGTCAGCTGTATATTTATTTTTTCTAGATTATTTTTTACACAATAAAAATATCCATAACATTTGGCTTGTGCCCAATGTAGTGGATTTGAATTATATTTTAACTCTTCTAAATTTCTGGTCGTAGATTTTATTTCATCAATTAAAACTTCTTTGCCCTTATGGTAAATTCCATCGGCTCTGCCTTCGACTTCAAATATTATATCGTCAAATATAGTTTCATTTTTCAAAAAAACTTCACTAATATAATAATCTCCATATTCTTTTTGAAGCTTTTGATGAATTTTTCTTCCTTCTTCGGCTCTTTTATTTTGCCTAAAGGAATTGTCTATATCTCCACTACGCATTACGAAATTAATTAACGAACCTACTGATAATTTTATTTTATCCATATTTATCCCTCAACTTAATTATACCTTAAGAATTTATGAAATACTCTATAATACCTAAACTAAATTAAATATTATTATATTTAGCTTGTCTATATAAAAACACCTTTTAGGAAATCAATTTCTTTTTTCGTCCATAAAACTATAAAATATGTTAAAATAATTATAATATAAACAAATTATTTTATTAAATTTAATACTTTCTACATAAATTATCAGGAGGTTTAATATGACAGGTACAGCTTTAAAATTTTTAATGGCATTTCTCATGGTCTTAGACCATATAGGTATGTTTGTATCACCACATTTAGCAGCAATATTGCACTTTATAACCCGTCCTGTTGCACCCGTTTTTGCATATCTAGCAATGGAGGGCTATATTCACACAAAAGATAGAAAGAAATATCTGCTTAGATTATATATTTCTGCTGCAATTATGTTTATAGGTTCTTATCTAATAAACAATTTTATAATTTCCAACCCAGAATTTTATATACATAATAATATATTTTTTACATTGGCTCTAGGGGTTACAGCACTACTTATATATGAAAAAATCCAACTAAACTATAGTAAATTTTTAGGTTTGCTTATGCTGACTACTATTATAGTTATAGCTATGTATTTTGCTGAAGGTGGAGTTTTCATAGTTCCATTTATGTTAATTGCCTTTGTTATGAAGGATAAACCAAAAGTAAGAAATACTCTTTTTATAACATTGAGTATAATAATGATTCCTTCCGTTTGGCAAGATTTAGGAAATTTCAATGATAGTTTAGATTTATTTTTCCAAAATTCAGATATATTGATGTTTGCAATGGCAATACCTTTTTTATATTTATATAACGGAAAAAGAGGTAAAAATACAACTTTCACAAAATATTTCTTCTATGTTTTCTACCCTCTTCACCTTTGGATTATAAATATATTAGCCGATAAAATACTTTAAATAAAAAAGACACCTAGGTGTCTTTTTATTTTTAAAATTTTTCTTTTAATTTATCTATTTCTTTATAAATTTTTCTTCTTTCTAGAGCTTGATTATAATATTTTTCATCTTCTAGAGTTTCAAGTTTTAAATTTTGAATTTCCATAGATTTTAAATTATCATCTACCGCAACCATAGTAAAATAGCCATGAGCTACTTCAATATTATCTCTTTCAGGAATAGTTGCCCTCATAAAAATCTCCATAGATGTTCTGCCAGCATAATCCATAATTCCCTTTACCCTCACTGTTTCACCATTATAAGTAGGTGATACAAAAGTAAAATTATTTACAGCTTTCGTCAACGACCTCTTTCCACCAAATTCTTCGCTTATATATCCAGCTACTGTATCCATCATTTTAAATAATTCTCCACCATGAAGAAGATTATGTTGATTTAACATATCATCAGTAACTTTAAATTCTAAAACCTTTATAGTATCTTTTTTAGTAACCATTTAAATATATCCTCCATTAAAGTAAAATATTTTACTGTCTAACTAAAATGATTTTACCAAATAAAAAAAGATGCTTCAATTAAAGCACCTTTCCCCAATACAAAATCAACCAATATTTACTATTTTATTTATTTAATTTATCCATATTTGGTGTATCTATTTTTAGTTTTTTTCCTGTTTTATAGATTTCGTCGAAATCTTTTTTTAGTTCTTCTATATTAGTTGTCATAGTAAGAAAATGTCTTTTTGCCCATGAATTAGTTTTTACATTTTCTTTAAATAGCGGATATATCTCATCTATCGGCAAAGTATATGCTTGTACTTGCATAAATTTTCTTAAATCCACGCCTCTTTTTTCTGCTATTTTATAACCTTCTTCCATAGCTTTAAAGCATATGTCTATCATATCTTTATCTTCTATAAATTTATTCATATTTGGATATTTAGATAAACCCATGGCCATAGGAGCTTTTGATATATTTTGTATCCATAGATAATGTACTATATTTTCTTTTATATCTGCCAATATATAGGATTTTCTAAGGCTTTTCTCTATATCATTGAGAAGTTTTTCTTGTTCTATACAAGTTTTACCCATAGATATATAATTTTCTAAATTTCCCCAAACTAAATTTCCTTTAAATAATCCTCTACTATTTAAATCTCCTAGTATATATCTATTTTTATCTATTATTTTTTCAATATTTTCAACACCTGACCAATTTGTGCCTAATAATAAATAATTTATATTTTTCGATAGTTTTTCTATTTTTTCTACACTTTCAAAAATTTCCTTCTCGCTACCTACTACAAGGGCAAATTCGTATTCCCTATCGATACTGTCTACACAATTATATATATATTCGCCTAAGCTATCTTTATTTTTTAATCTTTGATCTAAGATATTATATCTTATTTTTCTTTTTGAAGACTGTTCAAATTCTTCTTTTTCTATCAAATGAAAAACTTTATGTCCTTTAGATAGTGCATAACCATAAATCGTTGCATCTGGACTTATTCCATTTATCAATATATTCATAAAACACCTCAAAATGTATTATTTTCTTTACGAGTTATACCATATATTATATTTTGATTTTTGTAAATATAAAAAAGATGCCCTAAGGACATCTTTTATTTAAAATATATTATTTTTTCTCTTTTGGTTCTATTTTTTCAAGTTCTTCTATTATTTCATCCATATAGCCATCCTTAATATCAAATATTCTACCTGCATCAGTAGCTTCTGAAATCTTAGGGTCTATTGGAATTCTTGAAACTACTTCTATTCCTGATTTTCCCTTAATTTCTTCAACTTTACTTTTACCGAATACATCTATTTTTTTACCACAATCTGGGCATTCTAAATAGCTCATATTCTCTACAGCGCCTAATATATTTATTCTCATTCTCTTAGCCATAGTTACAGCTTTAGCAACTATCATGCTTACTAAGTCTGAAGGTGATGTTGCCACTACTATTCCGTCTATTGGAAGAGATTGGAATACTGTCAAAGGAACATCTCCTGTTCCTGGTGGCATATCTACGAATAAATAGTCAAGTTCTCCCCAAACTACATCAGTATAAAATTGTTTTACAGCATTTGCAAGAATAGGACCTCTCCAAACAACAGGGTCTTCTGCATTTTCAACTATAAGGTTTACACTCATAACTTTAACGCCGTTTTCAGCTACTTTAGGAAGAATTTGTCCTTCTTCATCTGCTAAAGCTCTGCCTTCTATACCAAAATATCTTGGAATACTTGGACCTGTAATATCTGCATCCATTATTCCTACTTTATAGCCTTTTCTTGCCATATCTGAAGCTAGTAAGCTAGTTATTAAACTTTTACCTACTCCACCTTTACCACTTACAATACCAATTATTTTTTTTATTTTACTGTCCTTATTTCCTGGAATAGTAAAATCTGGCATTTTTCTATTATTTTCCACTTCTTTACCTCTTTTCTAACCTTGTCTAAATTAATATAATTATATTATAACATTTTAATAGATTTTTTTTAAATCTATTA
>Ga0079226_10004109_pt1 | contig 11104 bp, 9 predicted proteins | sample Poulit2014_FD_76345 | JGI IMG/M metagenome (GOLD analysis project Ga0079226, IMG submission 76345) | Agricultural soil microbial communities from Georgia to study Nitrogen management - Poultry litter 2014 | ecosystem: Environmental > Terrestrial > Soil > Agricultural land | place: USA: Georgia...
CCGGGATGAGGGCCAGCGAGGTCGCGAACATCACCCAGGAGTAGGCGACGATCTGCTTGGCGACGGTCGTCTGCTGCTCGACGACCGGGAGCATCGGCACACCGACGTTCGCGTAGTCCTCGGTGAAGCGCATCGACAGCGGCCAGTAGTGCGGCGGGGTCCAGAAGAAGATCACGAGGAAGAGGATGACCGCCGGCCACTCCACCGCGTTCGTGACCGCCGACCAGCCGATGAGGACCGGCATGCACCCGGCGACACCACCCCAGACGATGTTCTGGGAGGTGCGCCGCTTGAGCAGGATCGTGTACCCGACGGCGTACAGGGCGATCGCGGCGAGCGAGAGCAGCGCCGAGAGCGGGTTGACCAGGGCCCACAGCCACACCGTCGAGAGGATCGTCAGCGCGAAGGCGAAGACCATCGCCGCCCGGGGCGTGACCGCGCCCGTCACGAGCGGTCGACCGGCCGTGCGCCCCATGTGGGCGTCGATGTCCCGGTCGTAGATCATGTTGAAGGTGTTCGCCGCCCCCGCGCTGAAGCTGCCGCCGACGAAGGTCGCCACGACCAGCCACAGCGAGGGCACGCCGCGCTCGGCCAGGAACATCACGGGGATGGTGGTCACGAGCAGCAGCTCGATGATGCGCGGTTTCGTCAGCGCCACGTAGGCGCCGATCGTCCGGCGCCAGGAATGGGCCGCCGGCGTCTTCGCGCGCGTCGACTCGAGAGTGGTCAAGGACTGCCTTTGCCTTCAGGGTTTCGTACGGCCGCGCAGGGGCGCTGGCCCAGGATCCAGTCTAACCGTGGCAGGGGACGGATCGGGGCCGCCCCCTTCGACGTGGGACGTGACCTTGCTCGCGACTAGTGTGGGGCACGGAACCGACGCGTCATGAACCAGAAAGGGATTCCGTGAGCACGGACACCGACACCTCCCCCAGGGCCGCGACGAAGAAGGCGGCGAAGGGGGTACGCCCGGGTGGCAGCACCCGCACCGTGACCTCCGCGAACCCGAACGGCAAGGCCGGCACGGGTTCGCGCTCGGAGGCCCTCGCCCGCCCGGTGACGAAGAAGGCCCGCTGGACGGACCTGGACGTGCGCGCCGTGGACACCGCCCGTCTCCTCGCCGCGGACGCCGTGCAGCGCTGCGGCAGCGGCCACCCCGGCACCGCGATGAGCCTGGCCCCGGCGGCCTACCTGCTCTACCAGAACGTCATGACGCACGACCCGAGCGACCCCTCCTGGTCGGGCCGGGACCGCTTCGTCCTCTCCTGCGGCCACTCCTCGCTCACCCAGTACATCCAGCTCTTCCTCTCCGGCTACGGGATGGCGCTGAGCGACCTCAAGGAGCTGCGCACCTGGGGCTCGCAGACCCCCGGACACCCGGAGGTCCACCACACCCCGGGCGTGGAGATCACCACGGGACCGCTGGGGTCCGGCCTCGCCTCCGCCGTCGGCATGGCGATGGCCCAGCGCCGCCAGCGCGGCCTCTACGACCCGGACGCGAAGAAGGGCACCTCCCCCTTCGACCACACCGTGTGGGTCATCGCCTCCGACGGCGACCTGCAGGAGGGAGTCTCCGCCGAGGCGAGCTCCCTCGCGGGCCACCAGGAGCTGGGCAACCTCAACGTCATCTACGACGCGAACCAGATCTCCATCGAGGACGACACCGACATCGCCTTCTCCGAGGACGTGGCGATGCGCTACCGGGCCTACGGCTGGGACGTCATCGAGGTGGACTGGCGCGGCGACGGCTCCGGCGACTCCTACGTCGAGGACGTCGACGCCCTCCTCGACGCCTGCACCAGGGCGAAGAAGAACACCGACGCGCCGACCCTCGTCGTGCTGCACACGATCATCGCCTGGCCCGCTCCGGAGAAGCAGGGCACCGGCGCCTCCCACGGCTCGGCCCTCGGCGAGGACGAGGTCGCCGCGACCAAGGAGCTGCTCGGTTTCGACCCGGCGAAGGACTTCGCCGTCGAGAAGGCCGTCCTCGAGCGCGCCCGCGAGGTCAAGGCCCGCGGCAAGGCCGCCCACAAGGAGTGGGACAAGGCGATGAGGGCCTGGCGCAAGGCCAACCCGGAGCGCGCCGAGCTCTACGACCGCGTCGCCGCCACCGATGTCCCCGCGGGCCTGGACAAGGCGCTGCCGACCTTCCCCGCCGACGCGAAGGGGATGGCCACCCGCAAGGCCTCCGGTGAGGTCCTCAGCGCCCTCGCCGAGGTCATGCCGGAGCTGTGGGGCGGCTCGGCCGACCTCGCCGGGTCGAACAACACGACGATGAAGGGGGCCACCTCCTTCGTCCCGAAGAGGAAGCAGACCGCCGCCTTCCCCGGCGACGAGTACGGCCGCACGCTGCACTTCGGCATCCGTGAGAACGGCATGGGCATGGTGATGAACGGCATCGCCCTCGAGGGCCTGACCCGCGTCTACGGCGGGACCTTCCTCGTCTTCTCCGACTACATGCGTCCGGCCGTGCGCCTGGCTGCCATCCAGCAGCTGCCGGTGACGTACGTGTGGACGCACGACTCCATCGGCCTCGGTGAGGACGGCCCGACGCACCAGCCGATCGAGCACCTCGCCGCGCTGCGGGCGATGCCCGGCCTCGACGTCGTGCGCCCCGGCGATGCCAACGAGGTGAGCGTGTGCTGGGGCCAGGTGCTCAAGAACTCCCGGCCCGCCGGTCTCGCGCTCTCCCGCCAGGGCACCCCCGTCATCGACCGCAGCGAGCACGCCTCGGCGAAGGGGGCGGCCAAGGGCGCCTACGTGCTCGCCGAGTCCAGCACCGAGACCCCCGAGGTGATCCTCGTGGCCACCGGGACCGAGGTGGCCATCGCCCTCGAGGCGCGGGCCACCCTGGAGAAGGCGCGCATCGGCACCCGCGTGGTCTCCATGCCCTGCCGCGAGTGGTTCGAGCGCCAGACCAGGGCGTACCGCAACAAGGTGCTGCCGCCCGAGGTCCGGGCGCGGGTCTCGGTCGAGGCCGCCACCCCCTTCGGTTGGCGGGACCTCATCGGCGAGGCCGGTGAGAGCGTGGGCATCGACCACTTCGGGGCCTCCGCCGACGTCGCCACCCTCTACGCGAAGTTCGGCATCACTCCTGCGGCCGTCGTCAAGGCGGCCAGGACCTCCATCAAGAACGCAAAGGGATGATCTCGTGAGCACGCTTCCCACCAAGCCCGCAGCAGTGCAGGCACTCGCCGAGTCCGGGGTGTCGGTCTGGCTGGACGACCTGAGCCGCGACATGGTGCGCTCCGGTGGTCTGCAGGAGCGCATCGACGGGAAGGGCGTCGTCGGCGTGACGACGAACCCCTCGATCTTCCAGAAGGCCATCTCCGACGGGGAGGCCTACACCGAGCAGCTCAAGGAACTGGCAGCGGCCGGCAAGGACGTCGACGAGGCGGTCTTCGCGGTGACCACCGACGACGTCCGCGAGGCCTGCGACATCCTCGCCCCGATCCACGACGCCACCGACGGCGTCGACGGCCGGGTCTCGATCGAGGTCGACCCCCGCCTCGCCCAGGACGCCGAGGCGACCGCGACGATGGCCCGCCGGCTCTCCGACACCGTCGACCGCCCGCAGGTCTACATCAAGATCCCTGCGACCGAGGCCAGCCTGCCCGCCATCACCCGCACCCTCGCCGCCGGCATCAGCGTCAACGTCACGTTGATCTTCAGCCTCGAGCGCTACCGCGCCGTGATGAACGCCTTCCTCGAGGGACTCGAGGGCGCGCTGGAGGCCGGTCACGACCTCTCGAGGATCCACTCCGTGGCCTCCTTCTTCGTCTCGCGCGTCGACACCGAGATCGACAAGCGGCTCGAGGCCATCGGCAGCGACGAGGCCCTCGCGCTGCGTGGGCGGGCCGGTGTCGCCAACGCGCGGCTGGCCTACCAGGCCTACGAGGAGGTCTTCGCCACGCCCCGGTGGCAGCGGCTGGAGGCCGAAGGGGGACGCCGCCAGCGCCCGCTGTGGGCCTCCACCGGCGTGAAGAACCCCGACTACCCCGACACGCTGTACGTCACCGAGCTCGTCGCCGCCGACGTCGTCAACACGATGCCGGAGAAGACCCTCGATGCGACCATCGACCACGGCGAGATCACCGGTGACACCGTGACCGGCGGTTACGAGGCCGCGACCGCCGACCTCGATGCGCTCGACCGGGTCGGCGTCAGCTACACCGACGTCACCGACCTCCTCGAGCGCGAGGGCGTGGAGAAGTTCGAGCAGTCCTGGACCGAGCTCCTCTCCGGGGTGCGGGACGAGCTGGACAAGGTCGGCCGATGACGTCCCTCTCCGTGGGCGCGTCCGGTGCAGCCGCGGAGGCCGTCTCCGCCCGGGTCCCGGGCCTTCTCGAGGCGGGCTTCGCGAGCCGGCTCTTCGAGCAGGACCCCACCCTGTGGGGCGCGGCCGCCGAGCAGGAGGCCGGCAAGCGCCTCTCCTGGGTCGGCCTGCACCGCACCTCGCGACACCTGCTCGGCCAGATCGCGGCGATCCGCGAGGAGCTGCGCGAGGCCGGCGTGGACCGGATCGTGCTGTGCGGCATGGGCGGCAGCTCCCTCGCGCCGGAGGTCATCTGCGCGACCGCGGACCTGCCGATCGTCATCCTGGACTCCAGCCACCCCGACCGGGTACGGGCCGCGGCGACCGATCTGGACCGGACCGCGATCGTGGTCTCCAGCAAGTCCGGCTCCACCGTCGAGACCGACTCCCAGAAGCGGGTCCTCGAGGAGGCCTTCAGCCAGGCGGGCATCGACCCGGCCGGGCGCGTGATCGTCGTGACCGACCCCGGCAGCCCGCTCGAGGCCGAGGCGCGTGAGAAGGGCTACCGCCTCGTGACCGCCGACCCGGGGGTCGGGGGCCGCTACTCCGCCCTCACCGCCTTCGGCCTGGTGCCCTCGGGCCTGGCCGGCGCGGACGTCGAGGCACTGCTCGAGGACGCGGAGGCCGTGAGCGACCTGCTCGCCGAGGACGACGAGGCCAACCCGGGGCTGCGGCTCGGGGCGGCGCTCGCCGGGACCGACCCCCTTCGCGACAAGCTGTACCTCGTCGACCACGGGACGCAGGCGCGCGGCCTCGGGGACTGGGCGGAGCAGCTCATCGCCGAGTCCACCGGCAAGGAGGGCACCGGCCTGCTGCCCGTGGTCCGCGACGCGCCGACGGGGACCACGCCCCCCGAGGACGCGACACTCGTGCGGCTGCTGCCGGAGGACCCCGACGAGGAGGCGCCGGAGCCGCCGGCCGACTCGTCGGTCGTCGACGTCGCCGGCTCCCTGGGCGCCCAGTTCCTCCTCTGGGAGGTGGCCGTCGCCGTGGCAGGGCGGTTGCTCGGGATCAACCCCTTCGACCAGCCCGACGTCGAGAGCGCCAAGCAGGCCGCCCGTGACCTCATGGGTGGATCCGCCGGCGGGCAGACCCCGCCCGACGCCGTCGACGGGGCCGTGGAGATCCGCCACCACGGGGGTGACTGGCTCGACGGTGCCCGCAGCATCGAGGAGGCCGTCACCGCGCTCCTGGGGCAGGTGGGTGAGCAGGGCTACCTGGCCGTCATGGCCTACCTCGACCGCGAGGCCGACGCCGACCTCGCCGACGTCGTCGGCCCGCTCGGCGAGCGGCTCGCCCGCCCGGTGACCTTCGGGTGGGGGCCGCGCTTCCTCCACTCGACCGGGCAGTACCACAAGGGCGGACCGCCGGTCGGCGCCTACCTGCAGATCACCGACACCCCGCGGGAGGACCTGTCGGTCCCCGGCCGCGACTTCACCCTGGCCGAGTTCATCGCTGCCCAGGCGAAGGGGGACGCCTCCGTCCTCGCCGACCGGGACCGCCCGGTCCTCGTGCTCCACCTGACCGACCACGACGAGGGCCTGCGGCAGGTGCGTGACGCCCTTCGCCACGGCCGGGGAGGGGCCGCGTGAGCCCCGCCCGCGTGACCCCGCACGAGAACCCGCTGCGCGACACGCGCGACAAGCGGCTGCCGCGCATCGCCGGCCCGTGCAGCCTCGTGCTCTTCGGCGTCACCGGGGACCTCGCCCGCAAGAAGCTGCTCCCGGCGATCTACGACCTGGCCAACCGGGGCCTGCTCCCGCCCGGGTTCTCGCTCGTCGGCTTCGCCCGGCGGGACTGGGAGGACCAGGACTTCGGCAAGGTCGTCTACGAGGCCGTCAAGGAGCACGCGCGCACGCCCTTCCGGGACGAGGTGTGGCGCTCGCTGTCCGAGGGCTTCCGCTTCGTGCCGGGGGTCTTCGACGACGACGCGGCCTTCGACCTGCTCGCCGAGACCGTGCGCGAGCTGGACGAGCAGCGCGGGACGGGTGGCAACCACGCCTTCTACCTCTCGATCCCGCCGGGCTCCTTCTCCACGGTCTGCGAGCAGCTCAAGCGCAGCGGCCTGACCGCGGGCACCGAGGAGTCCTGGCGCCGGGTCGTCATCGAGAAGCCCTTCGGGCACGACCTCTCGAGCGCCCAGGAGCTCAACGAGATCGTCGAGGCGGTCTTCCCGCCCGACTCGATCTTCCGCATCGACCACTACCTCGGCAAGGAGACGGTCCAGAACCTGCTCGCGCTGCGCTTCGCGAACCAGATGTTCGAGCCGGTCTGGAACAGCCACTACGTCGACCACGTCCAGATCACGATGGCCGAGGACATCGGCATCGGCGGCCGCGCCGGCTACTACGACGGCATCGGCGCGGCACGCGACGTCATCCAGAACCACCTGCTCCAGCTCCTGGCGCTCACCGCCATGGAGGAGCCGACGAGCTTCGACGCCGACTCGCTGCGTGCGGAGAAGGAGAAGGTTCTCGCCGCGGTGCGGGTGCCCGAGGACCTCGCCGCCGACACCGTCCGGGGCCAGTACGCCGCAGGCTGGCAGGGCGGGGAGAAGGTCACCGGCTACCTGCAGGAGGACGGTGTCGCCGCGGACTCCACGACGGAGACCTATGCCGCCATGCGCCTGGACGTGGCGACCCGCCGCTGGGCGGGCGTGCCCTTCTACCTGCGCACCGGCAAGCGGCTGGGACGCCGCGTCACCGAGATCGCCATCGTCTTCAAGCGGGCCCCGCACCTGCCCTTCACCGACACCGAGACCGAGGAGCTGGGGCAGAACGCCGTGGTGATCCGGGTCCAGCCGGACGAAGGGGTGACCATGCGTTTCGGGGCGAAGGTCCCCGGCAACGAGATGGAGGTGCGCGACGTCACGATGGACTTCGGCTACGGGCGGGCCTTCACCGAGTCCAGCCCGGAGGCCTACGAGCGACTCATCCTCGACGTGCTGCTCGGCGACCCGCCGCTCTTCCCCCGCCACCGGGAGGTCGAGCTCTCCTGGAGGATCCTCGACCCCATCGAGGAGTACTGGGACCGCACCGGGGACGTCGAGCAGTACCCGGCCGGCACCTGGGGCCCGTCCGCCGCCGATGCCATGATGGAGCGCGACGGACGCACCTGGAGGCTGCCGTGATCATCGACCTGCCCGAGGCCACGACCAAGGAGATCGGTCAGCGGATCATAGAGATCCGTGAGGACGTCGGCGCGATGGCGCTCAGCCGGGTCCTCACCCTCGTCGTCGTCGTCGACGAGGGCCACGCCGAGGCGGCGCTGACCGTCGCCAACCAGGCGAGCCACCAGCACCCGGCACGGATCGTGTGCGTCATCCTCGCCAACCCCCGCGGCAAGGCCCGCCTCGACGCCCAGCTACGGGTCGGCGGTGACGCCGGCGCCTCCGAGGTGGTCGTGCTACGGCTCTACGGCGAGCTCGTGCGCCACCCCCGCAGCGTCGTCACCCCGCTGCTGCTCCCGGACTCCCCCATCGTCGCCTGGTGGCCGCACGAACCCCCGAAGGACCCGCACGCCGACCCCGTCGGGGCCATGGCCCAGCGGCGGATCACCGACTGTGCGGTCACCGACAACATCCAGACGACGCTGCGGCGACTGTCCCGGACCTACACCCCCGGCGACACCGACCTGGCCTGGTCGCGGATCACGCTGTGGCGCGGGCTGCTGGCGACGACGCTGGACCGGGCCCCCTTCGAGCCGGTCACGGCCGCGACGGTCGTCGGCGGGAAGGACTCGCCCTCGGCGGACCTGCTTGCTGGCTGGCTGCGACACCGGCTCGACTGCCCGGTCTCGCTCGTGCGCTCGCGTGCCGGCACCGGCGTCGTCAGCGTCCGGCTCGAGCGGGAGTCCGGACCCATCGACCTGGTCCGGCCCCGCGGCACCGACACCGCCACGCTGGAGCAGCCGGGACAGCCCCAGCGCGGGATCGCCATGGCCCCCCGCAGCGACGCCGAGTGCCTGGCCGACGAGCTGCGGCGGCTGGACCCGGACGAGGTCTACGCCGATGCCCTCACGATGGGGTGGGGCGGGATCACCCGACGCCGGAAGACGATGACCGACGCGGTGCGGGCGGGCATCGTCCCCTCCCCCAGCGAGGCGAGGGAGGTCACCGAGCAGCTCGCCGAGGAGTCCGACTCCAGCATCCGGAATGCGATGGTCGAAGCGTTCCCCGAGGAGGCCGGCAGCGACACGGACACCGTCAAGGGTGCCGCCCGTCGGAAGCTGGCCACGAAGGCCGCCCGGGACGGGACGGACGAAGCGAAGGAGTGAGGGGATGTCGTCGCCCGTGCTGGTACCGCACCCGGACAAGGAGGCGCTCGCGTCGGGGATCGCCGCCCGGTTGGCCACGGCCGTGCTCGACGCGCAGGCTCGCAAGGAGCTCGCGGAAATCAGCCTCACCGGCGGCTCCATGGGAGGCCTGACGATCGCCGCCCTGCTCGTCGAGCCCGCGTGGGCCGCCGTCGACCCCCGCCGGGTACAGGTGTGGTGGGGCGACGAGCGCTGGCTGCCGCGTGGGCATCCGGAGCGTAACGACACCCAGGCGGACGAAGCCGGCATCCGCCGCCTCGGGCTCGACCCCGATCTCGTCCACCGGGTACCCGGCCCGGACGAGTCGGACTCACCCGAGGCGGCCGCGGCGGAGTACGCGCGGATCGTGCAGGCCTGCGGGACCGGCGACTTCGACGTCATCATGCTCGGGGTCGGCCCGGACGGTCACGTCGCCTCGCTCTTCCCCGGCCACCCGGCACAGCTGACCTCGGATGCGGTCGCAGTCGGTGTGCACGACTCCCCCAAGCCGCCGCCGGAGCGGGTGTCACTGACGATCGAGTGCCTCTCGCGCAGCGAGCAGGTGTGGTTCCTCGTCTCGGGGCAGGACAAGTCCGCTGCCGTGCGCGACGGGCTGGACGGTGCGCCCGCGGAGCGGAGCACGGCGACCCAGGTGACGGGCCGGAGGGCGACCCTGTGGCTGGTCGACGAGGCGGCGCGACCCGTCAGCGGATGAGGCCCCGCTTGCGCAGGTCCTCGAGTCGCTCGTCCAGGAGCGCAGCGCCCTCCGAGCTGGAGCGGCGCTCCTTCACGTACGCCAGATGGGTCTTGTAGACCTCGGCCGTCGGCGGGGTGGGTGGGTTGTCCTTGTCACGACCGGCGGGCAGCCCGCAGCGGGTGCACTCCCACTCGTCGGGCACCTGGACCCCCTCACCGACCGAGAAGGAAGGACGCACCTCGTGGCCGTTCGCGCACCAGTAGGAGACGTGGTGACGGGGCGCAGGCTCACCGCGCTCGCCCTCACCGGAAGGACCGGCCCCGATGCGGGTGCCACGGATCGCGTTTCCAGCTGACGTCATCGTCTGCTCCTCTGGTGGTCGGGACGCTCAGGCGTCGAAGCGGTCGATGAGGCCCAGACCCACGATCGACGTGGTCCAGATGAGGCCGACCACGATGGTGAATCGGGTCAGGTTGCGCTCTGCCACCGACGAGCTGCCCAGCGAGGCCGACATGCCGCCCCCGAACATCTCCGAGAGGCCACCGCCCTTCCCCTTGTGCATGAGGATCAGCAGCGTCTGGATCAGGCTGGTGAGCACGAGGATCACCTGCAGTCCGATGCGGACGGCATTCACGATTCTGGGTCCTTCTCGTCGCGGGTGCGGGTGTCGCCGTTCCGACTCGGCGACACCACGCAGGATACTCCCCGGGAGCGGCGGCTCCCGCCACCCGCCCCCTTCGGGCCCCGGCGCGCCACCTCAGGCACCGAGGTGCTGGCGGTAGCGGCAGATCGCGGCGAACTCCTCGGCCTGCAGCGACGCACCCCCGACGAGGGCGCCGTCGACGTCCTCACCGGCCATGACGTTCGCGACGTTGCCGGACTTGACCGAACCTCCGTAGAGCACCCGTACCCGGTCGGCGGTCTCCTGCGAGTACAGCGAGACGAGCTGCTCCCGGATGGCGCGGCAGACCTCCTGGGCATCCTCCGGCGTGGCCACCTCACCGGTACCGATGGCCCACACCGGTTCGTAGGCGATGACGACGGACTCGGCCTGCTCGGCCGTGATGCCCTCGAGGCTGCCGGCGACCTGCGCGGTGACGTGGGCGACGTGCTCCCCCGCCTGACGCACCTCCAGCCCCTCACCGACGCAGACGATGGGGACGAGCCCGTGCCGGAAGGCGGCCGCCGCCTTGGCGGCCACGACCTCGTCGGTCTCGCCGTGGCCGTCGCGGCGCTCGCTGTGCCCGACGACCACGTAGGTGCAGCCCAGCTTGGCGAGGAAGGCCCCGGAGATGTCGCCCGTCCGTGCGCCGGAGTCCTCCGGGCTGAGGTCCTGGGCGCCGTAGCGCAGCGGGAGCCGGTCGCCCTCGACCAGCGTCTGCACCGAACGCAGGTCGGTGAAGGGGGGCAGCACGACGACCTCGACCTCGGAGTAGTCGTGTCTGGCGTCCTCGAGCGTCCAGTCCAGCTTCTGCACCAGGTGGGTGCCCTGGAGGTGGTCGAGGTTCATCTTCCAGTTGCCCGCCATGAGCGGGGTGCGCGCGCTCATCCCAGGCCTCCTTCGCCCTCGTGCACGGCCAGGCCGGGCAGCTCCCTGCCCTCGAGGTACTCGAGGCTGGCGCCGCCACCCGTGCTGATGTGGCCGAACTGGTCGTCCTCGAAGCCGAGCCGGCGCACGGCGGCAGCGGAGTCACCGCCGCCGACGACGGTGAGTGACCCGGCGGCGGTCGCGGCGACGAGGGCCTCGGCCACCGCCTTCGTGCCCGCCGCATAGGGCGCCATCTCGAAGGCCCCCATCGGCC
>Ga0079226_10004110_pt1 | contig 11102 bp, 11 predicted proteins | sample Poulit2014_FD_76345 | JGI IMG/M metagenome (GOLD analysis project Ga0079226, IMG submission 76345) | Agricultural soil microbial communities from Georgia to study Nitrogen management - Poultry litter 2014 | ecosystem: Environmental > Terrestrial > Soil > Agricultural land | place: USA: Georgia...
CAGCAGCAGCACCAGCAGCACGAACGCAGCCGCGGCGACCAGCGCGGCGATCTGCGTGGCGGACACGCGCCCTCCCGATAAGTCGACAACCTTGCCAGATGATCGGCGGCCAGATTACCCGGAATGTCCTCGCACGGCCGGACTGGCCCACCCTCGGCGCGTTGTTCCCACGGTGTCTCCCACGGCGTCTCCCACGGCGCCTCCCACCACGCCCGTTACGCCCCTGCTGCGAGGTCCCCTGCGATACGCCACACCCACCCGGCAGATCCACCCCGATGGTCCACGGATCGTGCCACGTGATCGAGATGTTTCCGCGACGGCGCCGGTGCAACCGCGAAGACCACCCGCTGGCAGCCCCCTCGTAGGGACTCGATCGGCCCGGGTCCTCGAGACGCACGCAACCCGACCGTGTCTGCCGGCCGCCACTCTCACCGTCAGCGACCGTCAGCGTCTGTCAGCGTCTGTCAGCCACATCACAATTCCATCACCACACAATATTGACAATTACCCTCGAACGGACGAGTCCACAACGAGCAAGTCTGAGCAACACACGGAGGTTCGGCTTGAGCACGGCCGCGTCCAGCTCCCCGCACACCGACGGGGCCGGTGACTCGCCACATGCCCTCGGCGATTCCGAGACACCGAACCTCGCCGCGGCCACACGGGCGGCGAGTGCGTTTCTGCACGCACTCGGAGTACCACTCGATTCCGAGGGGCGACAGGACACCCCACGACGCATGGCCCAAGCCTATGCCGAATTCTTCACCACGACACCGTTCGCACCGACCACTTTTCCCAACAACGAGGGGTACGACGAACTCGTGATCGCTCGCGAGATCCCGGTGCACGCGATCTGTGAACACCACATGTTGCCGATCACCGGAACCGCACACGTCGGCTACCTGCCCAGCGAACGGATCATCGGACTGTCCAAACTCGCGCGTATCGTGGAGCATTTCACAAGCCGGCCACAGATCCAGGAACGTCTGACGAAACAGATCGCCGACTGGCTCGACCAACAACTACACCCCCGGGCGGTCGGTGTAGTGATCCACGCCGAACACTCCTGCATGACACTGCGCGGTGCCCACGCGGCGGGTTCGAGCACCACCACTTCGACACTGCTCGGCACGCTGCGCAGTGATTCCCGTTCCCGGCACGAGTTCCTGTCGCTCGCCGGAGTCACCACGTCGGCGCTACCGGTTCCCTGAACCGGTAGCGGACGCGGGACCGCCGATTCCGGCATGCTCCGCCGGTGTGCTCAGTCGGCGCTCCGGGTCGTGATCGTGTCCAATGCCAACTCGCGTCTCCGTTGGTGCACGGTCAGGTACCGCAATCCCTCATCACCCGCGGTGAATTCCCGTCGGGACCGTCGTGGCAACCACAGCAACACCCCAGGAGCCAGCACGATCGTGCCACGTTCGGTACCCAACCATCCGCTGCCGCCCAGCACGTGAATCAGCACGTCGAGATCCGGCCCCGCGTGCGCGTCGATCGTTCCACCCGCTGTCAACCGAATGATGTTCGAGTCGAGATCCCGATCGCGCATGTCCAGTTTCCACACCGCTCCGGCCGCATCGATGTCACCCGGCTCTGCGTTGGTGGTGTCACACAGCACCCGCGGCAGTGCCGTGGAGGTCAGCTTGCCGATGCGGATACGCCACTGGGCAGGTCCGGTTTCGAGGTACTCCCAGGAGTAACTGCCGGGATGCTCGACGTCGAACTCGCCACGCAGCGGTTTCGGATCGTGGTCGTTGACCAGTACGAACGACTCCCCCGCTGCGAGCGCGTCGTAGGTACCGAAGATCGTCGGGTGCTTGTCCGGTTGACGCAACGTGCGCACATCGAGTTCCTGCTCGGCCACCTGAACTCCCTCCATCGTTGTTTTAACGATCATACCCGTTCAAACTCGGGTGCAGTATCGCCACCGGGCTGCCACCGGCACGACATCACCCTGTCCGGAGCCCGGGGATCCGTCACCCACCACCGTCGACCGCGCGTCAGTCACCGGGGCTCGGCCCGGTCTCGGCATCATCGACATCGTCGGCCGGGGTACTGACCCAACTCGGCACCGTGAGAGCCGTCGCCATACTGTGCAGCTGGTCCCGGTGCAGCGCGCTGAGCCGCGCCAGTATCCGTTCCCCGGCCTCGTTGAGGAGCACACGAACGGCCCGACGATCGTCGGGATCGGGGGCCCGTTCGATGATTCCCTTCTGTTGCGCCCTGTTGAGTAACTCGACAACGCTGTGATGACGCAGCTGCAACCGATCCGCCAGCTCGCTCACCGTCGCCCACTCCCGGCCGGGATGCCCCTTCAGTGCCAGCAACAGTTGGTATTGCTGCGGTGTGAGTCCGTGGCTGCGTACCGTCTCCTCGCTGAAGCGCAAATACCGGCGAATTCCGAACCGGAACTGCGCCAGAGCCTCGAAATCGCGTTTGGTCAGTGGGGCGCCGGGATCCGCATCGGGCCCCGCGGCTTCCGAGAATGTCATTGCGCACCTCTCCGGGTATCCCCTGCGTCGACCACGTGATCCAGCATTGGTTCCGCCCCCGTGACACTACACAATGTGCTAAAACAATGGTGCTAAAACAATGAGCTGACTGTACGTTGCGCGAGGATGCACAGCGCGGGTTCGGGGCACGGGGGTGGAGCGGACTCAGTGGTCGTGAACAGCAGACCTTACACCGGCTCAAAGCGTGTATCGCTGTCCACATTCCCGACGACGCCGAGCAGTCCCGGAGACGAGTGGAGCACGGGCTCCCGACCCGGACAACGATGCGGTGCACGGTGCGACCCGAGTGTCCCGAGAACACCGAAGGCGCTCGGTACGATCGGTGGCATGACGCGAACTCGTTGGGTACCGGCAGTACCCTTCACGGTTCTCGGAACGGGGTGCGTTGCCGCGGGTGGCATGCTCTCCGCCGTCACCGCGCACGCGCCCACCCAGGGAACCGCGTGGGCTGTGGCCTACCTGGTGCTGGTCGGCGGCCTGACCCAGGTGTTGTTCGGGGCCGGACGGGCACTGTTGAGTTCCCCGCCGCCGTCGTCGGCCCGGATCGTCACGGAATTCGTCGGGTGGAACGCGGCCAACGCGGCCGTGCTCCTGGGCACGCTCGCATCGATACCGGCCGTGTTGTACGTGGGCGCCGCCATGCTCATCGCCGAGCTCGGCCTGCTTGTACACGGCGGTCGGGGCGGAGACGACACCCACCGCTGGGTGCTGTACGTCTATCGCGGCCTGGCGCTGCTCATCGGCATCAGTGTCCCGGTGGGGCTGGTGCTTGCGGCCCTGGGATCCGGCTGAGCCGTCGCCCCCGGCGTCGGCCACAGCCTCGGCCGCAGTCGCGGCCAGGGGCCCGTCACACGTCTCCAGCGTTGTCCTCGTCCCCTCCCAACACGCCCCCTCCGAACGCGCCCCTGACCACACCGGGCAGCGACGGGAGGCGGACACTCCCTCACGATGACACTATCGTCGTAGAACAAAACCGCACGCATGACACGAGAGTTGTGAGAGGATCATGGAACCGTTCACGTTGTCAGAACTGGCCGAGGAGCAACTACGACGCGCCCGCGAGAATCCGAGCGGCCGCAGTACGACGACCGTGTACGGCGGTCGCGACTGTGTACTCGGACAAATCATGGTGGCGTTGCGCGCAGGGGCGGAACTGGCCGAACACGACAACCCCGGTGATGCCACCGTGCATGTGCTGCGTGGCCGGGCACGCCTCGGAGCGGGCGAATCCTCACAGGAAGGCGCTGCGGGTGACCTCCTCGTGGTGCCACGTGCACGGCACAATCTCGAAGCGTTGGAGGACACGGTGGTACTGCTCACCATTGCCAAACACACGGCCGACTGAGCACCGCTTCGCATGTCAGCCCCCGTGCACGATCCCCAGGACCAACAGTGTCAGGCTCAGGATCCCGATCAGAGCCCGCAGCATGCGCGCAGAACGTGCGCCGCGTCGAATACTCTCGGCCAGCTCGGAGTCGTCGGGGTGAGCCAGTGCGCGGTGTCGCTGCCGAGTCATACCCCGCGCCTGCGCCACCCCCAGCAGCGTGGTGACGACGATTGCGGCGGCGGCCACGACCATCGCGGTACTGGAACCACTCCACGGCTGGTCGAACAGCAACAGTGCACCGGAGACCAGACCCAACGACAGTGCGATGCCCGCCACAGTGCCGTAGCTCCGTCCGAGAGCACGGAAAAAGTCCACACGACTACCGGAGTCAAGCGTACGAGAGGTCACTCGCGCGACGACGATCAGCGTCACGAAACCACCGATCCACACGGTCGCGGCCAGCAACAGCACACCGAGCAAAATGGACTCCAGCGTGTCGGACACCTGTCTCTGCTCCCATCCGTATGTCGTATCCCCAGCCACGGGCAAACATCACCGACCTGTGATGCCCCAGCCTTCCACACTCGACGATTCCCGTGTGCTCGTTGTCAGGTACGCCACGCACCGGGACGATTCCGCGAACGGCTCCAGCCGTTCCACGGCCAGCGGTGCACGGGCCTCCGTGAGTGCACCACGCATCATTCCGAGGTGTAATCCACACACCAATTCACTGTGCTGTTCGGCAATCTCCAGGAACGGACACTGTCGCAAACCGACCTCGCGTTCGCCCGCGTCCGACTCGGTGTCCATTTCGGGTGCGAAGCCCGCGTCGGCCAGCATGGTGCGTAACCTACGCGCGCCATCCACAACGCCAACGGGTTCGGAAGGCGCCGGACGAGCGACAAGGTAACGTCCCCATGCCTCCCCCGTCGCGACGGCGGACGCACCCGGTGAGCGAGCAGCGTCGGTGACCATTCCGGTGAGCATCTCCGCGAGCAGGCGGTAACTACGCCGACCCTGCTGCGTCTCGGGAGCATCGACAAGGTACACGGTCCGCGGCCGGCCCGGACGACCAGCCGCCTCGGCTCTCCGACGAACCAGCCCCGCCTCGACCAGGCCGTCGAGATGGAACCGGGCGGTGTTGCGATGCAGGCCCGTCGCGTGCGCGATGTCAACCACCGATACCGGTTCGTCCGAGTTCCGTACCAGCTCCAACACGTACGAACGCATCCGACCGTGTGCGGGCGCGGGCGCCGGGTCCGTCCACGTATGCCGGTTCATGATGACAGTTTAGCCGATACCAATAGTAGAAACACCATGTGTCCTGACGACCTCAACGGTCACCGCGCACAGCACGGCGAAGTTTGGGGACACGATCGGCGAGCGTACGTTCCGCACCATGGCTACCGGGTTCGTAGTAGTCACGGCCGACGAGTTCGTCAGGTGGGTACTGCTGTGCCAACACCCCCTCGTCGGCATGATGCGGATACCGGTATTCCTTGCCGTGCCCCAAACCCGCTGCGCCGGGATAGTGCGCGTCACGCAGGTGAGCAGGGACTGCGCCCACATTGCCCGCGCGCACATCGGCCAATGCGGCGTCGATTCCGGTGATGACGGCATTGGATTTCGGCGCGGTCGCCAGATGTACCGTGGCCTGCGCCAGCGACAGTCTGCCCTCGGGCATACCGATGAACTGCACCGCGTGCGCAGCCGCGGTCGCCGCCTGCAATGCGGTCGGATCGGCCATGCCGACGTCCTCGCTTGCGTGCACGACAAGTCGTCGCGCCAGAAACCGCGGGTCCTCTCCCGCCTCGATCATGCGCGCCAGGTAGTGCAACGCGGCATCGACGTCCGAGCCGCGTATCGACTTGATGAACGCGCTGATCACATCGTAGTGCTGGTCACCGTCCCGGTCGTAGCGCACGGCCGCACGATCCACCGCGGTTTCCACTGTCGCCAGGTCGATGTGCGCTCCCCCTTCGGCCCGCACCGCATCCCCCGCTGCTTCCAGGGCTGTCAACGCACGCCTGCCGTCTCCGGCGGAGAGCCGCACGAGATGTTGCTCGGCGTCCTCGGCCAGCGAAAACTCCCCCGCCAGACCACGCTCGGCCGTCAGGCTGCACCGCACCAGCCCCCGGACATCCTCCTCGGTGAGTGCGTACAGCTGCAACACCAACGAGCGGGACAGCAGTGGCGAGACGACCGAGAACGACGGGTTCTCCGTGGTCGCCCCGATCAACAGCACAGTACGGTTCTCCACAGCCGCCAGCAGCGCGTCCTGTTGGGTCTTGGAGAAACGGTGCACCTCGTCGATGAACAGCACGGTGTCACGGGCGTCGTACTCGCGGCGTCGACGTGCCTCCTCGATCACAGCGCGCACTTCCTTCACTCCAGAGGAGAGCGCGGAGAGCCCCACGAAGCGACCCTGTCTGTTCTGCGACACCAGGTTAGCCAGCGTGGTCTTCCCCGTCCCGGGTGGGCCGAACAGCAGCACGGACGCCGGTGCCGATCCCTCCACCAGCCGCCGCAACGGGGCCCCGGTGCCCAGCAGATGGCCCTGCCCGACAACCTCGTCCAAGGACCGCGGACGCATCCGCACCGGCAGCGGCGACTCGGCAGCGGCAGGCTCCTGCGCGGAGTCCTGCGCTATCCCCTCGGCTGTGTTCTGCGGGAGAGCACTCTCGCCACCAGCGGTGCCCCTCGGAAACAACTCGTCCTGCACATCCTCGACAGTACGTCACCGGATCCGGGGGTTTCGGGGTGACACCATGGCCACTCCCACGACACCGCGTCGCAACCATCCTCGTGCCCGGGCCCCGGTACGAGGGCTTACCGAGTGACATCAACGCCCGGAGTCGTGATCACGAAACGCCGGGTAGAGCGGTAACTCGAGCTCGGGGCCGAACTTCGTGTCGATCGCCGAGGCCACCGCGGCCGCATGACCGGCCACCGGGTGCGCCCCCACAGTCGTGGCCTGCTCGGCCAGCCGGGACCACCGTTCCCGCAGCGCGGCCGCACGGTGAGCCCGTAGCTGCGCCACCCCGTTTTCCAGGCCCGACAACAGCCGCCAGGTGTGCAACCACACGAGTTGCAGCTGCGCGTCGAACACGCCCGCCGCGAACGTGTCGTCGTCGTGTAACGACGGCCAGACGGGTTGGATCTCGGCACGCCATGCGGCGACCATCGATTCACGCATACCGGAGGGCAACGCGAGCGCATCCGCACTGGAAACGAACGGCGCCCACAGATGTCCCGCATCGAGGAGCGCACTGCGCACCCGGCCCATTTCGAAGTCGAGGAACCGCAGTCCGGAATCGGTGACGAGGTTGTTGTCCGGCCACAGCTGCACCGGGCTGAATGCCCGGCACGAGGAGTTCGCGACCCGTTCCATCGCCTGCTCGAACGTTGTGCACACGTCATCGGGGGTCGGCACGGCCAGCATCCGCTCCAACAGTCCCGGCAGTTGATCACGCGCCGACGAAGGGTCGGACTCGTGCTCCACTCGCGCGGTCGCACCCAGCCTGCGCAGCAATGCGTTGAAATCGGCCTCTCGTCCCGCAGTAGTGGCGTGCAGTCTGCCGAGCGCACGCGCCCACGACAAGAGCGCGATCTCGGCAGCGCGGGGATCAGGACCGTGCAGCGCGTCCTCCAACGTGGCGAGATCGCCGAGATCCTCGATGACCAACACCCGCCGGGAACCGTCGTGGGCCATCAGCTCGGGGCACATCCGGTCCTGCGGGGACAGCGCGGTGAACAGTTGATAGCTCACCGCCTCCTGGGCGAACGGATCGGGGTCGTCGCCCGTCGACGTCTCGACGGAAACAGCCGGATAGTGCTTCACCACCAACGTGCGCGGCAGATCGAACGACTGGGAGGCGACTCTGGCGCGGACCACCGTCGCGGGACCGGTGCCTGCGAGATCCTCGGCTTCCTCCAGCCGGATCTCGCTGCCGAACCGCTGCGACAAGACCGCTTCCCCAGCCTCGATCGCTGCCTCAACCGCGTACAACGCGGTATGCGCGGACGAATCGTCGCTGTCTCCGGATGACTCGTCCGCGAAGATACCGAGTGACATCTACACCGACCCTACCCGTGTGTGCGGCTGCCCGACTACCGAACACGCGATCGTTGGCGAATTGTGCTCCGTCGTTGACACGCACGGGACGAGTCAACCGCGCTGGGCAGGCTTCGCGTCCACGCCGGCTTCCTTCCGCTGTGCCGCCGTAATCGGGGCGGGAGCGCCCGTGAGCGGGTCGTAACCACCACCGGTCTTCGGGAAGGCGATCACGTCGCGCAGCGAGGTCGCCCCCGCCAGCAACATGACGATCCGGTCCCAACCGAACGCGATCCCCCCGTGCGGCGGCGGACCGTACTGGAAAGCGTCCAGCAGGAAGCCGAACTTCTCCTGGGCCTGCTCCTGCGACAGTCCCATCACTCCGAACACGCGCTGTTGCACGTCAGGACGGTGAATACGAATCGACCCGCCCCCGATCTCGTTCCCGTTACAGACGAGATCGTAGGCATGTGCCCGTGCGTTACCCGGATCGGACTCGAAGCTGTCCCGCCATTCCGGCGCCGGCGAGGTGAAGGCGTGGTGCACGGCCGTCCAGCTACCCCCACCGACCGCGACGTCGTCGCTGTCGTCGACCGATTCGAACAGTGGCGGATCCACGATCCATACGAACGACCATTCGTTCTCGTCGATGAGGTCGAGTTGCTCCGCGATGGCCACCCTGGTGGCACCGAGCAGACTCCGCGCAGCTGAAGGGGTCCCAGCAGCGAAGAACACGCAGTCGCCGGGGCGCGCACCGACCGCGTCAGCCAGCCCGTCACGTTCGGACTCGGCGAGGTTCTTGGCGACCGGACCACTGAGCGCACCGTCCGTTCCGACGAGAACATAGGCCAACCCCTTGTGGCCGCGTTGTTTCGCCCATTCCTGCCACGCGTCGAGTTGCCTGCGCGGTTGATCCGCACCACCCGGCATGACGACCGCGCCGACGTAGGGGGCCTGGAACACCCGGAACGGGGTGTCCGCGAAGTACGCCGTCAGCTCGGTCAGTTCCACGTCGAAACGCAGGTCGGGTTTGTCCGTGCCGTACCGCGCCGCAGCCTCGGCATAGCTCACCCGTGTGATCGGACGCGGGATCTCGTGCCCGATCAACCGCCACAATGCCGCCACGACCTCCTCGCCGATGGCGATGACGTCGTCCTGCTCGACGAAGCTCATCTCCACATCGAGCTGGGTGAACTCGGGCTGTCGGTCGGCCCGGAAGTCCTCGTCGCGGTAGCAGCGAGCGATCTGGTAATAACGTTCGATACCACCGACCATCAACAATTGTTTGAACAGCTGGGGCGACTGCGGCAGCGCGTACCAGTTCCCGGGGCGCAGCCGCGCGGGGATGAGGAAGTCGCGCGCGCCCTCAGGGGTGGACCGTGTCATCGTCGGGGTTTCGACCTCCACGAAATCCCTGTCGTGGAGCACGTCACGCGCAGTGCGGTTGACTTCACTACGCAACCGCATCGTGGCTGCCGCATCGGCACGACGCAGGTCGAGATAACGGTGTTTGAGCCGTACCTCCTCACCGACCTCCGCCCGTTCGTCCACGGGGAACGGCAATACGGCCGATTCCGAGAGCACCTCCAGCTCCGTGCTGAAGACCTCGATCGAGCCGGTGGGGATTTCGGCGTTCTCGTTGCCCGCGGGGCGGGCCGCGACCTCGCCGGTGATCCGAACGCAGAACTCGGCGCGCAACTGATGCGCACGCTCGGCCATCTCCCCTTCACGGAAAACGACCTGGGCGACCCCCGTGGCATCACGGAGATCAATGAAGATCACCCCGCCATGATCGCGCCGGCGAGCGACCCACCCGGCCAACGTCACGGTCTGCCCGGCATCCTCGGCGCGAAGAGCCCCTGCGTAGTGGCTGCGAAGCACGACTCTCGATCTCCTCCACATCGATACCTGCGACCTGTCAGGTTAGCGAATGCCCCCGGGGTCGACACCAGCAGGTTTCCCGCGCGGAGCCACGGAGCCATTGCCCCACTACGGCAGCCCACCACGAAGACGAAGTGTCATCATGGGGACATGGCAGCGCGTAAGACTTCCGAACCGCATTACCACGGTCACGTCGACCCTTCATGGACTCCGAGCCCGCAACCCGCGGAGGACACCTTCAAGGTCTCGTTGCACGGTGCGCAGGAAGTCTCCGACTGGCTCGGTGAGGCGCTACGCGACGCTCTCGACAAGCCCGACCTGCGCTTGGCCGACGAAACCGACGTCTGGCAACGACTGGTGCATGATCACGAGACGATCTCGACGGGTCGGCAGTCCGGGCCAACCATCACCGCAGTACCCATGCCGGACGGCGAGTGCTGGTGTCAGCGCCCCAGCCTGCGTGAAGTCAGCGGCAAGCACCGCGGGTCCTGAGAACCGTCAGGTTTCCTCCAGTTCGGCGACGAAACGGCTCACGGCTTCCATCGTGAACCGTTGTGCGAGCCTGCCTGCAGGCGCTGTGGACGCCAGCCGGTACAGCGGACGGTCGGACACGCCGACGCCCCGGGCCTCGGCGCGCAGCTGCGCGATCAACAACTCCGCGAACACCATCCCGTTGGCCAGTGTGTTGTTGATCACCGCATCGGCGAGTCGTCGCAACGCCAGCACCCCCAACTCGCGTCCGCCGACACCGGTGTACACCGCGACATCCACCTTCACCGCCGCACCACGCTGACCGGAGTTCACCAACAAAGCCACGGTGCGGGTTCCGCGCACCTCTGTGACCAGCAGGTCGATACGCTCAGCCGTGACGAGATCGATCCGTCGTTTCCGCCACGTACGTACGATCAACTCGTGGCCGGAAATCCACACGCGACGGCGCACGTTGTACAGCACGACATACAACAACGGCAGCCCCACAACACCCGCGGCCACCAGCCCGAAGATCCTACCCGCGAGGAGGCCCACGATGCCGCCCGCCGCGGCAGCGAACAGCAGCACACCAACCAGCCCGGCCAGGCTCCTCCGCCGTCGTGCCCTGGTGTTGTCACCAGCGAGTGCCACGAGTTCCGGAGCCGACGATCGTCCGGCTCCCGTGGCGGGTTGCTGTTCCTCCATCGACACTCCTGGCGACTCGTAGCGTACCGGGACCAACCTATCGAGTCCCCTGAACAGAATTCTCACAGGCCGTGCCCATAGAATGCCGCCCAAGGCGCCGAACGCGACAGATGCGGAGGGTCAGGTGGCGACCAATCAGCAACGCCGGGAA
>Ga0079226_10004111_pt1 | contig 11100 bp, 10 predicted proteins | sample Poulit2014_FD_76345 | JGI IMG/M metagenome (GOLD analysis project Ga0079226, IMG submission 76345) | Agricultural soil microbial communities from Georgia to study Nitrogen management - Poultry litter 2014 | ecosystem: Environmental > Terrestrial > Soil > Agricultural land | place: USA: Georgia...
CTGCGCGTCTCCTTCGACGGACTGCGCGTCTCCTTCGACGGACTGCGCGTCTCCTTCGACGGACTGCGCATCTCCTTCGACGGACTGCGTCCGGGCAGCCCACGGTGGCCCCTCGGCGTCCTGGTGAGCGGCATGGGGGGGCACCCGCTCATCGTCGCGGTCCGGGTCCTGCATTGCGGGCCTCAGTCTAGACCGAGTGGTCCGGTCGGCGAGTCGCCGATTTTCCGTCAGCCACCTGCAAACGGTGGCAGCACCTCGAGATCGACAGGGCCCTCGATCCCCTCCAGTGCGGCCCGGTCACGCCGCACCCCGTCGACCAGGAACGACGACGCCGCCACCACGCGCTGCAGCGCGGACGGGTCCTCCCGGCGCGCAACCGCCCGCTCGATCGCCTCGGCACAGTTGCCGGCGTCGACCTGTTCCTCTGCCACCCCGGCTGCACTCCGCGCGGCCGCCCAGTAACGGATCCGTATCGATGCCATGGCTCCATCCTCTCCCCGCTAGTGTCTCGTGGGTGCGGCGAGGGAAGGAACGGCCATGACCACCCTCCTGATGTTCACCGACGACAGCCGTGGATCGGTCGAGGTGGTCCCCGCCCTCGGCCTGCTCGGACATGGGGTCCGGGTCGTCCCCGCCGACGCCCGTGCCGCCCTCGACGCCCCGGAGGCGGACCTGTGGCTGCTGGACGCCCGCCGCAACCTCGTGGCTGCCCGGTCGCTGTGCCGGGTGCTGGCCGATGCGGCCCGCTGCCCACTGCTGGTGGTGGTGGAACCGGACGCTCTGGCCGCGATGACGCCGGAGTGGGGCTTCCACGATTTCGTGCTCAGCGACGTCGGCCCCGGCGAGCTGGAAGCCCGATTGCGGCTCCGGCTCCGCGGCGACGGCGCGGACGCCCCGGTGTTGACGGTGGGCGGCATCGAGATCGACGAGCAGTCCTACACCGCCCAGGTGCACGGCCGGTCACTCGACCTGACCTACACCGAATTCGAGCTGTTGAAGTTCCTCGCCCAGCACCCCGGCCGGGCGTTCAGCCGACAGCAACTGCTCAGCGACGTGTGGGGCTACGACTTCTTCGGCGGCACCCGGACCGTCGACGTGCACGTCCGGCGGCTGCGGGCCAAGCTCGGCCCGGAGCACGAGATGCTCATCCAGACGGTGCGCAACGTCGGGTACCGGATGGTCACCGCACCGACGGGGCCGGGCCCCGAGCCCTCACTCGGGCGGTGACACCCGGCGACGATCCAGCTCACGCAGCCGCTGCATGTGGCCGGGGATGGTCCCGGCCGGACCTCCGGTGCGCAGGAACCGTACCGCGGCCAGTCCCTGCCCCAGCACCAGCGCGAGCACCCCGAACAACATGATCACCGAGCGGCCGTCGGCGAAGTTCGCCGCCACCAGCACGGTCAGCATCGCGAACATCGCCAGCAACACCAGCAGGTACGACAGCACGTGCAGCCAGAACGACGCCCGGGCGATCCCGCCGGCCAGGATTGCCGGATCGCGCTGGGCCCGGGTCCACCCCCACAGCTGGAAGACCGTCACCAGCACCAGCGGGGCGGCCGCGACCACCGAGACGACCGGCCACACCCCGGCATCCGCACTCGGGCTGAGCACCAGCCCTGCCACGGCCGCGACCAACCCGACCGCAGTCAACGCCGTACCCAACCGGACAGGACCGAGCTCACCGGCGGCGAACTCGGCGGTGCGGGTGGAGTCGGGTGAGGTGTCCATCGACCCCATCCAATCACCGACCGGCACGCGCCGCACGCCGGTCCCGACGTAGGCTCGGGTGCATGGTCACCCAGGTCGCCGGAGCCACCCTGCACCGCGCCGATCGCCTCACCGACGCACAGGTCACGGCGGTCCGGGCGCTGGCGGAACGCTGCGCCGACACCGACGGTGTCGGCCCACTCAACGAGGACGCGCTGCTCGGGCTGGTGGCGGCCGACCGGACACACCTGCTGTTGGATGACGGGGCCGCCGGGTACGCCGTCATCGCCGGTGGTGCCGTGCAACTGATGGTGGATCCGCTACGGCGTCGCGCCGGTCTGGGTGCCGGGCTGGCCGAGACCGCTGCGGGCACCGACATGCCGCCCACCAGCTGGTGGGCGTTCGGCGACCTACCCGGGGCACGGGCACTCGCCGCCCGCCGAGGGCTCGTGGTGGTCCGCGAACTGTTGCGACTCGGCCGCGCACTCACCGACCTGCCGGCGGCCCGCCCCTTGCCCGACCGTGCCCGGCTCCGGCCGTTCCGTCCCGGCCACGACGACGCAGCCTGGCTCGACGTGAACGCCCGGGCCTTCGCCGACCACCCGGAGCAGGGACGGATGACCGCCGAGGACCTGACGGCCCGGATGGCCGAGGACTGGTTCGACCCCGCCGGGTTGCTGCTCGCCGTCGCCGCCGACGACCCCGACCGGGTGCTCGGCTTCCACTGGACCAAGATCACCCCGCAACGACCCGGCACCGGCGAGGTCTACGTACTCGGGGTCGACCCGGACGCCGCCGGCGGTGGGCTCGGCGGTGCGCTGCTCGACGCCGGGCTGTCCCACCTGGTCGGCCGCGGCGCCGACACGGTCGACCTGTACGTGGAAGGTGACAACGAACCTGCGCTCGGGCTCTACCGGCGCGCCGGGTTCGACGAGCTCGCGCGGGACGTGATGTACGGGGAAGGACCGCGATGACCAGTACGGAGACCTCGGACCCCACACCCCACGAACCGGCACCCCACCCACCAGTGTCTGGGCACGATGAGCTGGGGAACGATGAGCCGGGGAACGGGGACGACCACCCCGCCGACCGGCCCGACCCCGGCACGTCCGCCCCGGACCGCAACGGATCGGCCGCCCCCGAGCCCGACCCGGTCGCGGTGAACGGCGCCGGCGAGCTCGTGCCGGACCCGCTGAACAGCAGCGTGCCGGCCCGGGGACGCTACCTGGACCGGGAGCTCAGCTGGCTCAACTTCAACAACCGGGTGCTCGACCTGGCCCGTGACCGGGTCCGCATCCCACTGCTGGAGCGAGCCCGGTTCCTGGCCTTCTTTGCCTCGAACCTGGATGAGGTCTACATGGTCCGGGTGGCCGGGCTGAAGCGCCGCATCACCGCCGGGGTTGCGGTCCCGGGCGCCTCGGGCCGGATGCCTCGGGAGGTGCATGAGCAGATCCTGGACCGGACCGCCGAGCTGGCCGAGGCCCACGCCCGGCTGTTCGTCGACGTGGTGCAGCCCGAGCTCGCCGAGCACGGCATCGCGATCCTGCGCTTCTCCGAGCTCACCGCCGCCGAGACCGCCAAGATGCGCCAACTGTTCGTGGAACGGATCTTCCCGGTCCTCACCCCGCTGGCGGTCGACCCGTCGCACCCGTTCCCGTACATCTCGGGCCTGTCGATCAATCTGGCGGTGCTGGTGAAGAACCCGCACACCGGTGCCCGGCAGTTCGCCCGGGTCAAGGTCCCGACCGTGCTGCCGCGGTTCATCCCGCTGAGCGAGGGCCGGTTCGTGCCGCTGGAGGACATCATTGCCCACCACCTGGACCAGGTGTTCGCCGGCATGCAGGTCATCAGCCACCACGTCTTCCGGGTGACCCGCAACGAGGACGTGGAGGTCGAGGAGGACGATGCGGAGAACCTGCTGTTCGCCCTCGAGAAGGAGCTGCTGCGGCGCAAGGTCGGCCGGCCCCCGGTGCGCCTGGAGGTCGAGGAGGACATCGACGACCGGATGTTGGAGCTGCTGGTCGGCGAGCTCGACATCTCCGAGGCCGAGGTGTTCCGGCTGCCCGGTCCGCTGGATCTGCGCGGGCTGTTCTCGGTGGCCGATCTGGACCGCGCCGAGCTGAAGTACCCGGCCTTCCTGCCGATCACCCATCCGGACCTGGCCGAGGTGGAGACCGCCAAGCCGGCCGACATGTTCGCCGCGGTCAAGCAGCGCGACGTGCTGCTGCACCACCCGTACGACTCGTTCGCCACCAGCGTGCAGCGGTTCATCGAGCAGGCCGCCGCCGACCCGCACGTGCTGGCAATCAAGCAGACGCTGTACCGCACCTCCGGCGACTCCCCGATCGTCGACGCGCTGGTCGACGCCGCGGAGGCCGGCAAGCAGGTGCTGGTGCTGGTCGAGATCAAGGCTCGCTTCGACGAGCAGGCCAACATCGCGTGGGCACGCAAACTGGAACAGGCCGGCTGCCACGTGGTGTACGGCATCGTCGGGCTCAAGACGCACTGCAAGTTGGCCCTGGTGGTCCGCGAGGAGCCCGAGGGGCTGCGACGTTACGTACATGTCGGCACCGGCAACTACAACCCCAAGACCGCCCGCCACTACGAGGACATGGGGGTGCTGACGGCCAATCCGGTGGTCACCGAGGACATCGCACGACTGTTCAACCGGCTGTCGGGGATGACCGTCGACACCGAGTACCGCCGGTTGCTGGTCTCCCCGAACGGCATCCGGGACGGCCTGCTGGAGCGGATCAGCACCGAGATCGAGCACCAGCGGGCCGGCCGCCCGGCCCGCATCCGGTTCAAACTGAACGCGCTGGTCGACGAGGCGGTCACCGACGCGCTGTACGAGGCGTCGCAGGCCGGGGTGCCGGTTGACCTGTGGGTGCGCGGGATCTGCTCGCTCCGGCCGGGGGTGCCCGGGCTGAGCGAGAACATCCAGGTCCGTTCCACCCTGGGCCGGTTCCTGGAGCACTCCCGGTTGTTCTGGTTCGCCAACGGCGGGGAGCCCACCGTCGGGATCGGCTCGGCCGACATGATGCACCGCAACCTGGACCGGCGGGTGGAGACGGTGGTCTCGATCACCAACCGACGCCACATCGACCAGATCAGCTGGCTGTTCGACACCGCCTTCGACGACGGCACTGCCTCCTGGCACCTCGACGGCAACGGCGACTGGGAGATGCGGGTGCTGGACGCCGACGGCGAACCGCTGGTCGACATCCAACAGCTGTTGATCACCCGGCTCGCGCGCCGCGACCGTGGCCGGTCCGCCCCGGTGATGGCCGACTGATGGGGCGGTCGACCAAAGCCCCGGTCCGGGCAGCCGGGGCCGTGGTGCTGCGGCCCGGGGAGCACGCGCTCCGAGTTGCCCTGGTGCACCGCGATCGCTACGACGACTGGACCCTGCCGAAGGGCAAGCTCACCGGGGACGAGCTGCCCTGCGAGGCGGCCGTCCGGGAGGTCGCCGAGGAGACCGGGCTGACGATCCGGATCGGAGCGCCGCTGGACCGGATCCACTACCGGCTCGGCAACGGTGCCGACAAGCTCGTCGACTACTGGGTCGCGACCGTGCTGGCCGAGGAGCCGCGCCCACCGGACAACGAGATCTCCGCCGTGCAGTGGTTCGACGTGGATGACGCGCTGGCGCGCCTCACCTGGGACCACGACCGTGCCGTGCTGCGGCAGGCCCTCGACCAGCCGGTGACCACACCGCTGCTGGTGGTGCGCCATGCCAAGGCGGTCAAACGGCACAACTGGGACGGCGACGAGGCCACCCGACCGCTCACCCCGTACGGTCAGCGGCAGGCCCGACGGCTGGTCGGGCTGTTCACCGCGTACGGCGTTGCCGCCGCCCATTCCTCCCCCTGGCTGCGCTGCCACCTGACCGTGGCACCGCTGGCGGCCGGGCTGGGCGCGGAGGTGGTGCACCATCCCGAGCTCACCGAGGCCGCGGCGACCGCGGACCCGGCGGCGCACGTACGGGTGTGGCGGCAGCTGCGTGACACCGCGGCCGACGGCACCGTGCTCGCGGTGTGCGGACACCGTCCAGCCCTGCCGGAGGCCTTGGAGGCCCTGGGGGTCGTGCCGCACAAGGTGCGGACCGCGGAGGTGGTGGTCGTCCACCTCGCTGCCGACGGCCGCACCGTGGCGCACGAGTGGCATCGACCCGGCTGTCAGTGACGACACCGGCAGTGACCGGTGTCCCGCCCGCACGTCGTGGTGGTGGCGAGATCCTCCCGTGAGGTTCACCCGTCGTTCACCTGCGCCGGGACGACGCGACACATTGCGCTCCTAGCGTCATCGGTGACAGCGGGGATCCGCCACACCGGAGCCCCCACCACTCGAGGAAGGCATCGTGTCGATGAACCGACGTGTGAAGTTCGCCGCCGTCGCAGCGCTGGGCACCCTCGGCCTGACGGCCTGCCAGTCGGGCACCGCGGTCACCCCCGGCGATGACGGGTCCGGCCCCACCGACCCCACCGGCCAGCACGACACCTCGCTCGCCTGCCCCGGAGGTGAGCTCGTCGGCTCCGGGTCGTCGGCCCAGAAGTCGGCGATGCAGAAGATGATTGCGATGTACACCGAGCAGTGCGCAGGCACCAGGATCGAGTACTCCTCCCCCGGGTCCGGTGACGGCATCAAGGCCTTCATCGCCGAGCAGGTCGACTGGGCCGGCTCCGACTCCGCACTGAAGACCGAGGCGGAGGAGGGCCAGGCGGCATCCGAGACCGAGCGTGCCGCCCAGCGCTGCGGGGCGCCTGCGTGGAACCTGCCGATGGTCGTCGGGCCGGTCGCCTTCGCCTACAACCTGGACGGAGTGGACGATCTCAACCTGACCGCGACGGTGCTGGCCGACATCTTCAACGGCAGGATCACCAAATGGAACGATCCCGCGATCGCGGCGCTCAACGAGGGTGCCCCGCTGCCGGACCTGACGATCTCGGTGTTCTTCCGGTCAAAGGCGTCCGGCACGACCGAGAACATGACCACATACCTCAGGGCCGCCTCCGACGGCGCCTGGACCGCCGAGCCCTCCAAGGACTGGAAGGGCAAGGTCGGCGAGGGCAGGCCGGAGACCGCCGACGTCGCCGACGCGGTGGCCGACACCAAGGGCGGGTTGTCGTACATGGAGTGGGGCGCAGCCCAGGAGCGCGGCCTCGGCATCGCGAAGCTGGCGGGCACCGAGCTCACCGCGGAGTCGGTCGGCGTGGCCGTCGATGGCGCCGAGATCGTCGGCACCGACGGTGACCTCACCCTGGAGCTGACCTACTCGGACCTGCCGGACGGTGCCTACCCCGCCATCCTGGTGACCTACGAGGTGGTCTGCTCCGAGGGGCTGGACGACCCGGCCACGAGCGCGCTGCTGAAGGACTTCCTGTCCTTCTTCGCCAGCGAGCAGGGCCAGGGTGAGTTGGAGGCGATCGGCTACGCGCCGCTGCCGCCGTCCATGATCGACAAGGTCGAGGCCTCGATCGCGAAGCTGACGTGATCGACCCGACACCCGACGACGGTCCCGAGCTGCTCGGTGTCATCCACAGCGACCCCGGCGTCTCCGCGGCGACCGGGGCGCTCGCCCGTGCCGGCAACGGCCGCGGCGGCGATGCCGCGCTCCTGGCCGCCTCGGCGACCTCCGGCACCCTGGTGGTGCTGGTGGTGCTGTTCGTCGGGGTGTTCCTGACCTGGCTGGCGGTCCCTGCCCTGGCGGCCAACGAGTCGAGCTTCCTGTTCAGCAACGACTGGAACATGGATCCGTCGGACCTCCGGTTCGGCATCCTCGGGCTGTTGTGGACGACCGTGCTCACCTCGCTGATCGCGATGGTGATCGCGGTACCCGTGGCGATCGGGATCGCGCTGCTGATCAGCCAGTACGCCCCCCTCGTGGTCGGTCGCAGCATCGGTTTCGTGGTGGACCTGCTGGCAGCGGTGCCGTCGGTGATCGTCGGCCTGTGGGGCATCACCACCTTCGCCCCGGTGCTGCGGCCGGTGTCCGGCCTCCTCAGCTCGACCCTGGGTTGGATCCCGCTGTTCAGCCCGGCGCTTCCGGTGCCGGACGGATCCGCGTTCACCGCCGGTGTGGTGCTGGCGATGATGATCCTGCCGATCATCACCGCAATCAGCCGCGATGTGTTCGCCCGGACACCACGGGACGAGATCGAAGCCGCCCTCGCCCTGGGCGCCACCCGGTGGGAGACCATCCGGCTCACCGTGCTGCCACACGGGCGCAGCGGCGTCGTCGCGGCCTCGATGCTCGGGCTGGGCCGTGCACTGGGCGAGACCGTCGCAGTGATGATCATCCTGTCCAAGCCCGCCGGCGGCCCCGTCGAGGTGTCGGTGTTCGCCGGCGGCGAGACCTTCGCCTCGACGATCGCAGCCAACTCCGGCGAGTTCGACAACCCGTTGACCACCGGCGCCTTCATCGCCGCCGGTCTGGTGCTGTTCGTCGTCACCTTCGTGGTCAATGCGGCCGCCCGGGTGATCGCCGGGCGTGGAAGGGCGACCGCATGACGACCACGACCACGACGCCGCCCCGGTCGCCCCGGGTGAGCGAGGACGTCGACGACGCCAGCACCGCGCTGGCCCTCGGCAGGCCCGCCGGTCGCCGTACCGTCGTCGACATCGCCATGACGGTGCTGGTGTGGGCGGCTGCGGCACTGGCCCTGGCGCCCCTGTTGTGGATCCTGGTCACCGTCACGGTGAAGGGGGCGCCACTGACGGTGGCCGCTCCCCCCGACTTCACCCAGGTCTGCGTGGACACCACGGCCGGGGTGCGGGCCCCGACGGCCGCCTGCGGCGACTTCACCGCCGAGGCGCCCGAGGGCCACCAGTGGCGCTGGGTGCCGGGCGGCCGGTACGGCGCGGTCGGCTCGGAGTTCAACCCGTACGGCACGCGGTCCACGATGCCCACCGACGACGGCCTCACGATCCGGGCCGCCTCCGGCGAGGGCCCCGGCTGGATCCTGTTGCCGTCGCTGGAGTGGTGGACCGAGCCGCTCGGCGCCGCCACCGACTTCTCGCCCCGCGGCGGTGCCCTGCAGGCGGTGTACGGCTCGGTCGTGATCACGCTGCTGTGCACGGTGGCCGCGGTGCCGGTGGCGATGCTCGGCGCGGTGTTCCTGGTGGAGTACGCGCGCGGCTCGCGAGTCGGCCGGATGGTGTCGTTCTGCGTCGACATCCTGACCGGCATCCCGTCGATCGTGGCCGCCCTGTTCATCTACGCCCTGTTCGTGACGATCCTCGGTGGGCACCGATCGGCATTCGCGACCGCCCTGGCCCTGGCCCTGCTGATGCTGCCGACGGTGCTGCGGTCCACCGAGGAGATGCTGAAACTGGTCCCGGACAGCCTGCGGGAGGCCTCCTACGCCCTCGGGGTGCCCCGGTGGAAGACGATCGTGTCGGTGGTGCTGCCGACCGCCCGTAGCGGCATCATCACCGGCGTCATCCTCGGGATCGCCCGGGTGATGGGCGAGACGGCCCCGCTGCTGATCCTGGTCGGGTATGCCACCAACCTGTACCTCGACCCGTTCAACGGCAGCATGGGGGCGCTGCCGACCATGATCAACGCACATCGCACCGCGGCCCCGCAGTTCGCCGGTGCCGACCGGGTGTGGGGTGCCGCGTTCACCCTGATCCTGATCGTGATGCTGCTGAACCTGGTGGCGCGTGGGATCGCACGTGCCAGCAGGAGAGACCGCAAGTGAGGAGCGACCCACCCCATGGCCAAGCGCATCGAGGTCACCGACCTCAACATCCACTACGGCACCTTCCATGCCGTGCAGGACGTCACGATGACGATCCAGCCACGCAACGTGACCGCCTTCATCGGACCGTCCGGGTGCGGCAAGTCCACGATGTTGCGCACCCTGAACCGGATGCACGAGGTCGTCCCCGGCGCCCGGGTGCACGGCACGGTCGCGATGGACGGGGTCGACCTGTACGGCAAGGGCGTCGACCCGGTGGCGGTGCGCCGGATGATCGGGATGGTGTTCCAGCGACCCAACCCGTTCCCGTCGATGTCGATCTACGACAACGTGGTGTCGGGGCTGAAGCTGAACGGCATCCGACGCACGTCGGTGCTGGACGACGCCTGTGAGAAGGCCCTCAAGGGCGCCAACCTGTGGAACGAGGTGAAGGACCGCCTGGACCGCGCCGGGGTCGGGCTGTCCGGTGGCCAGCAGCAGCGGCTGTGCATCGCCCGTGCCATCGCGGTCGAACCGCAGGTGCTGTTGATGGACGAGCCGTGCTCGGCACTGGACCCCATCTCCACCCTGGCGATCGAGGACCTCATCGAGCAGCTGAAGGACCACTACACGGTCGTGATCGTCACCCACAACATGCAGCAGGCCGCCCGGGTCAGTGACACCACGGGGTTCTTCAACCTCGCCGCCACCGGCAAACCGGGCCGGCTGGTCGAGATGGGTCCCACCGAGACCATCTTCTCCAATCCGGCCGAGAAGGCCACCGAGGACTACATCACCGGCCGGTTCGGCTGAGCACGGGGTGCGAGCGGTGCCGCGACCGGGTTGGGGATGCCCGGCCCGCTCGTACACTGGTGCGCGATGAGTGGTTCAGCAGGGTGGTACCCCGACCCGGGTGGTCAGCCCGGGATGTACCGGTACTGGGACGGCACCGAATGGTCGTCGACGCTGTCGGCGACGCCGTCCGCGCCGCCTCCGCAGGAGTCCTTGTCCCAGGCGGCCCCCACGGCCGCGTCCGCGCAGCGACGCAGCCCGGCGATGTGGATCCTGGTCGCCGCGGTGGGCGTGGTCGCGCTCGTCGTGGTCGCGGTGTTCCTGGTGCCACGGATCGGGCCGATGGGCCGGGTCGGCGCGGACCCGCTCCCGGGGGGCCGGGGCACGGTGGACCCGTGCCCACCGATGCCGACCGCACCGCCGACACCGCAGCCGCAACCCGACGACGGCCGCACCCACGGCGGGCCGGTCTCGTACCCCCGCCTGCCGTCGCCCTGGAGCGCTCCGCACGGTGACACCCGAGTGCCGTTCGGGCGGGACGTGTACCAGCAGTCGGTGCTGGTCGAGGACAACTACAACGGCATGAACGACTGGGTGGCCTCGGTGCTGGTCGCCGAACTGATGGCCGGGGACGGCTTCTACTCCCCCGAGGACGGTGCCGCGATCGTGGCCCGCTGCGTGGTGGGCCGCTTCTACGCCGACGCGGTGGTGGACCGTGACGACCAGGTCAACAAGAAGGCCACCATCGACGGCCACGACGCCTGGATCATCGAGTCCCACCTCAGCTTCGACATCGAGGGCCTGCGGACCAAGGGCGAGTTGATGATCATCGCCGTGGTGCACGTCGACGACTGGCGCTCCGGGCTGTTCTACGCCTCGATCCCCGACACTGTGCCCGATCTGGTGGAACCCGCCC
>Ga0079226_10004113_pt1 | contig 11097 bp, 10 predicted proteins | sample Poulit2014_FD_76345 | JGI IMG/M metagenome (GOLD analysis project Ga0079226, IMG submission 76345) | Agricultural soil microbial communities from Georgia to study Nitrogen management - Poultry litter 2014 | ecosystem: Environmental > Terrestrial > Soil > Agricultural land | place: USA: Georgia...
ATCAGAAGTAGAAGAGTATACCGATTATGATAAGCAGAGATTGCTTGTGATGCCGGGATGTACAGGGCTATGGCAAGTTACCAAGCGTAATGAAGCTGACTTTGATGAAATGGTTTGGCTTGATATCGTGTATATCAATCATTCTGGAATATTGGAAGATTTGAAGTTGATTATTAAAACTGTATTAGTAATGGTTCATCCGAATGGAGCTTATTAATAGTGAAAAGTTCAAGAGCATTTGTTAGGTAATGAGAGATCTAAATGAATATTGAATTTTAACGATATGATTTAGAACAAGTTGCATCATTTAATAAATTCTTTTTTGCGTACAAATTGTGGATTCTGAATTTTAATTGTTAAAACTGTAGGTGTTTTTATGAAGATAGCTATGTTGGGACAAAAGGCAGTCCCATCTCGCTTAGGCGGGGTAGAAATTGTAGTAGAAAATTTGGCTACTCAAATGATCAGAAAAGATCAAAATGTAACCCTTTATAATAGGAAGGTTAAAGGAATTACTACAGTCAAAAAATATAAGGGTATAAATATATGTACGGTTCCAACAATTAATAAAAAGGGCTTAGCAGCTATTTCAGCGTCATTTTTTGCAGCATTACAAGCTTCGGTTAAGAAATATGATATAGTTCATATTCATGCTGAAGGGCCGGCATTTTTTTCTTGGATTCCTAAGCTATTTGGAAAGAAGGTTATTGTAACCGTCCATGGATTAGATTGGAAAAGAGAAAAATGGAAGAATGGCTTGGGTGCCAAATTTATTAAAGCTGGTGAGAAAGCGGCCGTAAAATATAGCGATGCAATTATTGTTTTGAGTAAGGGAAATCAAGATTATTTTTCAAAGCAATATGGACGAAAAACATATTTAATTCCAAATGGAGTAAATGCTCCTAAAATATTAAAAGCTTCTTTTATTCGAAAAAAATGGGATCTTCAAAATAATGGATACATTTTGTATTTAGGCAGAATTGTACCTGAAAAAGGAATCAGAAATTTAATACTTGCCTTTAAAAAAATAAACACTAATAAAAAGCTAGTTATTGCCGGAGGCTCAAGTGATACTGATCAATTTTATGGTGAATTAAAGAAAATAGCTAAAGATGATCCACGTATTATTTTTACAGGAGCAGTACAAGGGAAAGCATTAGAGGAACTGTACAGTAATGCATATTTATATACTTTACCGTCAGATCTAGAAGGAATGCCACTTTCATTATTGGAAGCAATGAGTTATGGAAATTGTGTGCTAATATCTGATATTCCGGAATGCACAGATGTGGTTGAAGAAAATGGCATTGTCTTTGAACATGGTAATGTTAAAGATCTTCAATATAAATTGGAATATGCGATAAATAATCCGACTGTTGTACAAAAGTTTAAAGAAAAATCGTCGAATTACATTTTAAACAAATATAATTGGGATAAAATTGCAGATAAAACATTGTTAGTTTATAGGAAATGTTTAAATGATTAGAATACTTGAAGTTGTAAATGATATGCATCGTGCTGGATTAGAAACGATGCTTATGAATTATTATCGAAATATAGATAGAGATCAAATACAATTTGATTTCTTAACACATCGTCCATATGATAGCGATTATGATCAAGAAATTAGATCATTGGGTGGGAAAATATATCATGCTCCAAGATTATATCCTCAAAATTATCCAGCTTATTTTAAGTATATGAAGATTTTTTTTAAAAATCATCCAGAGTATAAAATTGTGCATTCACATATAGATGCTATGAGTTATTTACCGCTTAAAGCTGCTAAGAAGGCAAGTGTTCCAATAAGAATCGCTCACAGTCATAATACTTCTATAGATAAAGATTTTAAATTTCCATTGAAAGTGTATTTTAAACATCAAATACCTAAAGTGGCTAATTACTATGCGGCATGTGGTCAAGCTGCAGGTGAATTTCTGTTTCCTGGGAAAGATTTTAAATTTATACCTAATGCTATTGAACCTGATAAATTTTTGTTTAATGAACAAACCAGAAAAGAATATCGGGCTAAACTGGGGTTTACTGATAAAAATTTTGTAATAGGTCATGTAGGTAGATTATCTTATCAAAAAAATCATAAATTCCTGATAAAGATTTTTGACGAAGTACATAAGAAAGAACCTAATGCCAGATTAGTATTAGTAGGTGTAGGTGAAAAAGAAAAAGCAATTCGTAAGCAAGTAAATGAATTGCATTTAAATAAATATGTACAATTTTTGGGTAACAGAAGTGATGTAGCAAATTTATATCAAGCATTTGATGTGTTCGTAATGCCATCTCTATTCGAAGGCATTCCTGTCGTAGGTATTGAAGCACAGTTTTCAGGACTCCCTATTGTTTTTTCAGATAAAGTGCCTCAAGAAGTTGCTTTTACGGATCAATGTAATTTCGTTTCACTGGACGCACCTATGGAAAAGTGGGTAAATTTAGTTTTAAATGAAAAAAGAACGTCAAATGATATAGTTGATAATTTATATAATATCAAAATTGCAGTTAATATTTTAAAAAAATACTATTTAAATTTATATCAAAAAATAAAGTGATAAAAATGACAAAACCCTTAATTACTATTTTAACGGCTGCTTATGATAGAGCTGATACTATACCTGCGCTTTATAAGTCCTTATTACAACAAAATAATTTTAATTTCGAATGGCTAATTGTTGATGATGGAAGTAAGGATGAGACTAAAGAGATTATTCATAAATATCAGGAAAATACTACTAAATTTAAAATAAGATATGTGTTTGAGCATAATAAAGGTAAGCACTTTGCCTTAAACTTAGGAATAAAAAATATATCTACTGAGCTTACTTTTATAGTAGATAGTGATGATACTATTACCTCTAATGCTATTGATATTGTAGAAAAAACTTTTTATTCTCAAAAGAATTTAAGTAGAATATGTGGTCTTTCCTTTTTAAAGGCCGATCATAATGGATCTATATTATCCAATAAAAAATTCCCATATGATGGCTATATAACATCTTACTTAAAGAGTAGAGAGTCGATGGGGATAACGGGAGATACAGCAGAAGTTTTTATAACTAAAGTGTTAAAGAAATATCCTTTTCCTGAATTTAAAAATGAGAAATTTTTAAGTGAAGATATTGTTTGGGTTGAAATGTCTAAACAGTATAATATGATTTTTTATAATAAAATTATTTATATTGCTGAGTATTTAGGTAATGGTTTAACAAAAAATAGAAGAAAAAACAATTGGAATTCACCTAATGGCTGTATGTTGCGAGGAAAACTTCTTTTAGAAAGCCCAATAGTATCTAAAAGACGAAAATTTAAATGGGGCCTCTTTTATGATGTTTATGGGTTAAGAGCAGGGCACTCAAGTATTCAGCTTGTTAGAATAAATAAGAGTATATATACGATTTTTATGATGTTACCAGCTAAGATATTATTTATTAAATGGAAAATGGATTTTGGTTGATATTAATTATGTATAAAGAAATAATAAAATATCGGAAACTTGAAACTGCTTTATGTTTATTAAATAAACTTGGATTTCCAATACGTAAAGTAAGAAAAGTACTAAAAAATAATAGAGAATATTCATTAGATGAGGCTATTTCATATTTACATAGTTTAAAAAAAGACCCGGGGAATAGTGCAATTGCTGGCACAAAAAAGAAATTGAGTAAATATGATCTTCAAATTGTTATACCAGTTTTTAATAGTGCTTCTACAATACAAACATGTATTGAATCAGTGTTAAAACAAGAAACCCAATTTTCTGTCTTGGTTAATGTAATTGATGATGGGTCTACAGATGATAGTGCTAAAATAATAAAGAAAATATTAAAAAATAATAAAATAAAATCAAAAATAGATTTTAAATATACATATCAAAAAAATCAAGGATTTTCTGGAGCAAGAAATAAAGGCTTAAAATCTATTGAAGGAAAATATATTATGTTCATAGATTCTGACGATATGATTTTGCCTGATACTATCAACAATTTATTAAGTTATGGTATAAAAAATAAGTCCGATATAGTAGAAGGTAGTTTTGATTATTTTAATTCGAAAAGAACTTGGAATGGAATTCATCATCTAACTAGAAATAATATAGATAATTTGGATTTAATTACGGGAATGCCGTGGGGAAAAATTTATAAAGCAGACTTATGGGAAAAAGTCGAATTCCCTAAAAATTATTTATTTGAAGATACGATTATTAAGTATTTAATAGCCTCAAGAGCCAAAAAGATAAGTACTATTTCTGATGTTGTCTATAAGTATAGAAAATCTAAAAAGAGTATTTCTTTTACATCCAAAAATAATATTAACTCTTTAGATACATTCTATGTTACTAAACAATGCTTGGAAGATTGTGAAAAATTAAATATTTTGTATAACGAAAAATTGTATAATTTAACTCTTGAGCAAATGGTAGTCAATGATAGAAGATTAAGAAATTTTCCTAAACGAATAAGACTAGCTGTTTTTACTGTTTCATGTAATTTAATAACTAAATATTTTGCAAATGTAAGAACAAATAAAGATATTCTAAAAGATATTGAGAAAGGAATTAGGCAAAAAAATTATTCATATTTTTTTGTTTCTACGATTGAATTCAAACTATGAAAAAATATTATTTACAATATGATTATGGTACCGGAAATAACGCAGGGCCTAAAGCAAAAAAAGATATTAATAGGATTTTGGCTACAGACAACTATCAACAAATAAAGGTAAAATTTCCTAAAAATAAATTTTATAGATTAATACAGGCACCAATAATATGGAAAAAATCTATGGTCAATATTCACGATAGTATTATTGTTATGCAGTATCCACTATATTCGGATCTCTATAATAAATTTCTTTTTAAGGAGATAGTAAAACAAAAAAAGAATAATAATAAATTTGTAGTATTTATACATGATATTGAGACTTTGCGAAATACTCCGGATGACGAGGAGAGTATCCAGAAAGAAATAAATCGTCTTAAAGTTTTCGATTATGTAATTTGTCATAATGATAGCATGAAATTATGGCTTAAGTCAGAAGGAATAAATGTACCAATGTATTCCTTAAAACTTTTTGATTATTTGTCTAATAGTAAGAAATATTCAAATAATTTGAATAGCAATATCATAAATTATGCTGGTAATTTAAATAAAGCCTTATTTTTAAAACAAAAATTTTCTAATAAAAAAATATATGTATATGGTCCAAATAAAGCTGTTAATTTTAATTCTGCTGAGTATAAGGGGCAATATTCACCAGAAGAAATACCATTACATATAAACCAAGGTTGGGGGTTAGTGTGGGATGGTGATTCCATCACAAGTCCTAAAGGAAATATGGGTAATTATTTGAGATATATTACACCACATAAATTATCGATGTACATAAGATCTGGAATACCTGTAATTGTATGGAAACAATCAGCAGCATTTAATTTTGTAAAAAGTAATAATATTGGAATAGGTATAGATTTATTAACAGATGTTGATACTAAATTAGATGATATTTCTATATCACAATATACCAGAATGAGAGCAAATGTTTTAGAACTTGCTCAGAAGCTAAATGAGGGATACTTTACTAAAGAAGCTCTTGGGAAGTTTGAAAAATACTGTATAGATGAATATGCAAAAAAATAAAGAACAATCAGCGTTAATATTTTTAATATTAGGGTTATTTATTTGGGAAATATATGCAATTATAAATATTATGCCGGTTATGAGTAATTATTATTTAAAAAATGGGTTGCGAGTACTGGGATTAATTATTATTGTGTTCTCACGAATAATTAATCTTAATATAAGTATGAATAAATCAAGATTTTTTATATTTATAATAATTGTGTCTTTTTTAGGAATAAATAATATCTTAATTGCGAAAGATAGTACATTTTTAGATATTATTATTATTGTTATTTGTACAATTGGATACAATTATACAGATATAATAAATAAATATTTTTATTTTAGATTTATCAGTTTAGCTACAGTAGTAATATTATCGTTAGTGGGTGTGTTATCAAATCAAACTACCACAAGGTTTGATAATACTTTTAGAGTGAGACACAGTTTAGGCTTTTATTGGCCAAGCTTTGCTCCATTCGGCTTTCTTTTCTTAGTATTGTATTATATCTGGTCTCATTATAAAAAATTTGATATTAAATGGGCTATATTCTTTTTGATATGTAATCAACTTTTGTATAAAGTTACAGATACTAAAATGGCTTATTTTTTAGTCCTATTTTCTATTTTTATGTGGTTTGTTTTAGTAAAAAGTAATTTTAATATTAATAATGTAATCATAATTGTGATGCTATTGATACCAATCTTATTATTAATATTAAGTGTATATTTATCAATGCATTATGCTGAATATGATAATTTAAATTCTTTTTTCTCTGGAAGATTAGGACTAGGATTTGAAGGAATTCAGCGATTTGGCCTAAAATGGTTAGGCCAACCTTATGAAGATTCAACACAGTTAAATATTATTGGAATAGAATATTTTACTGTAGATAGTGGATTGCTTCGATATTTATTGCATTTCGGGACTATTTCAACAATTTTAATGTTACTTTGTTTTGAGTATTTATTGTTTTATCTTTTAACGAGAGAAAAGAATATTATTCAGGCAGTAATAATTTTGATAGTATTTTTAAGTGCGTTCAGCGATCCTTGGTTCCTTAATATAAGTTTTAATATATTTTGGATAGTATTGGGAAAATTAGTAGTTAACCGAGAAGAGTAGTATATATGAATTATTTAGTAGTAGGTGCAGGTCTTTTTGGAGCCGTATTTGCTCATGAGGCTGCCAAACGTGGAAATCAAGTTACAATAATCGAAAAAAGAAATCATATCGCAGGTAACATCTATACTGAAGAAGTAGATGGCATTCAAGTTCATATGTATGGTGCTCATATCTTTCATACTTCCAATAAGAAGATTTGGGATTATGTTCATCAATTTGCAGATTTTAATCGTTATACTAATAGTCCTGTTGCTAATTACAAGGGGCGTATGTATAACCTACCTTTTAATATGAATACTTTTAGTGAAATGTGGGGTGTTAGAACGCCACAAGAAGCTATGGCTAAGATTAATGAACAACGACAAGAGATGGCGGGTAAAGAACCTCAAAATTTGGAAGAACAAGCCATTTCTTTGATTGGTAGAGATATCTATGAAAAGTTGATTAAGGGCTACACTGAAAAACAATGGGGCAGAAAATGTACTGAGCTTCCTGCTTTTATAATTAAACGTCTTCCAGTTCGATTAATTTATGATAACAATTACTTCAACGATGATTATCAAGGTATTCCAATTGGTGGTTATACCAAGATGGTTGAAAACATGTTAGATGATCCTAATATCACAGTTGAATTGAATACTGACTTCTTTGATAAGAAAGATGAATATTTGAAGAATTATGACAGGATTGTCTATACTGGTATGATTGATAAATTCTTCAATTATGAATTAGGCGAACTTGAATATCGTTCTCTTCATTTTGAAACTGAAGAAAAGAATGTAGATAATTATCAAGGAAATGCAGTAATTAATTATACTGAGGCTACAATCCCTTATACTCGTATTATTGAACATAAGCATTTTGAATTTGGTAAGGGTGATAAGGATAAAACTATTATTACTCGTGAATATCCAGCTGATTGGCATCGTGGGGATGAACCCTATTACCCAGTAAATAATAAGCGCAATAATGATTTATATGCTAAGTATGCTGAATTAGCCAAGAAGCAAGATAAGGTTATATTTGGTGGACGTCTTGGTCAGTACAAGTATTACAACATGGATCAAGTTATTGAAGCTGCATTGAGTGCGACTAATAAAGAATTTTGAGGAAAATATGGATATAGTTTTTATAGGAACAAATTATTCGGGTAAAGGTGGAACCGAAAATGTATTGACTCAAGTTATAAAACACCTTTCTTTGAAAAATAACGTAGCATTTTATAAATTAGGTGAATCTAGTACAGATGAATGGTTAAAAGCTATAGATGACAAGGCTAAAGTAATTAAATATGCTACAAATAATAAAATAAAAGAGCTAATTTTTATTTGTAAAGTATTTTTAACATTGAAAGATAATACCCTTGTTATTTCTACTAGTCCTAATTTTATTAAAATAGCATATCTTATAAAAAAATGCTTCAAAAAAAAATATAAAGTTATTTCATATATACATTTTTCTTTAAAGAATCAAGATTTATTCAATAAAAATGTTTTAAAATATGCAGATTTTCATCTTGCTATTAGTTCTTCAATTTGTAAGTCTTTAATAGAGATGGGCATTCCCAAGAGTAAGATTTTTCTAATTTTTAATCCTATCTCTCATAAGCAAGATATTATATCATCCTCAAATAATACAAAATATGATTTGTCGTTGGCCTATGTAGGAAGAGTTTATTTAGAAGGACAAAAGAATTTAGTTGAAGCAATAAAAGGAATTGAAAAATCTAAATTAAATATTCATTTAGATATATTAGGTTCAGGTCCAGATGTTAATTCATTAAAAGAGTATATTAAGGATAATAAATTAGAAGAGAAAATAACATTATTTGGTTGGGTTAAAAATCCATGGTCAATTTTAAAAAATAAAGGAATAGATGGATTAATCTTAACTTCTAGATTTGAAGGATTGCCTATGGTTTTGTTAGAGGCTATGTCATATGGTATACCATGTATTGTATCTGATTTTGAGGGCTTTGATGATGTGTTAAAGCCTAAAGTCAATGGTGTGTACTATAAATTGAATAATATTGACGATCTAGAAAATAAATTTTATATATTTAGAAATACTTCTTTTGATCCAATAATTGTAAAGGATTCTATAAATTTGTTTTATTCAAACGTGTTCTTTTCTAGATTAGATCAAGTGTTAAGAAATATATATTTGAGTTAAACATAAAGGATATATATGATAAATACTAAAAAAGAATTAAATTTTTTTATAAATGAAGATAAAAAGAATGCAGGACGAAATCATAATCCACTATATATAGGAGATGAAATAGGTAAATACTTATTATTTCTCCGTAAAAAGGAATATGCATACAATTTATCAAAACGAAGTTTGATACAAAAAATACATTATTTTTATTTAAAATATAGGCAACATCATCTAGGAGTAAAATTAGGCTTTGATATTCCAATTAATAGTATAGGTCCAGGATTTCGAATTGATCATTGGGGATTTTTAGCCATAAATGAATATGCAAAAATAGGAAAAAATTGCCATATTTATGGAGATGTAACTATAGGTGTTAAAAATAAAAATGATAAAACTGCTCCTATTATTGGCGATAATGTTGAAATTGGAACAGGAGCCAGAATAATTGGACCAATTACTATAGCATCTGATTGTAAAATTGGAGCTAATGCATGTGTAACTCATAGTATATTAGAAAAAGGAAAAACTGTAGTTGGCGTTCCAGCCCATGAAATCAACTGATTGTTATGAAAGTAATAAAAAATTATCTTTATAATGTTGGATATCAAGTATTAGCGATTATAGTACCGTTAATTACTTCAGCCTATGTTAGTCGTGTTCTTAGACCGGAAGGTGTTGGAGCTAATGCATTTACTAATTCCATAATTCAATATTTTATACTTTTTGCAAGTATGGGTATTGGCTATTATGGTAATCGTCAAATTGCTTATGTACGTGAGAATCGTAAAAAAATGGCCAAAACTTTTTGGGAAATTCAGATAATTAAAACTATTATGACCTTGATCGCTTTTATAGCGTTTGAGGTATTTATGATTTTTTATACTAAACAACCTGAATATATGTGGGCTCAATCAATAAATTTAGTAGCTGTTGCTTTCGATATTTCATGGTTTTATGAAGGAATTGAAGACTTTAAAGTCACTGTTTTAAAGAATTCTTTTGTAAAGATAGTTTCAATGATTGCCATTTTCATTTTTATTAAAGGACCCAATGATGTAACACTTTATATTGCTGTTTTAGCAATTTCAACATTGCTAGGTAATTTAACTTTATGGCCTAATATAAGACGTGATTTACCTAAAGTAAATTTTAAATCACTTAATCCATGGCCTCATTTTTTTCCTATGATTGAACTCTTTATTCCACAAATAGCTATCCAAGTTTATGTTCAACTTAATAGAACAATGTTAGGTGTGATGGTTAATGAGACAGCAGCAGGATTTTATCAATATTCAGATAGTCTTGTAAAAATGACTTTAGCTTTAGTTACTGCAACTGGTACTGTGATGCTTCCCCACGTTGCCAATGCATTTTCACAGGGAGATATGAATAAAGTCAATAAGATGCTATATAAATCTTTTGATTTTGTATCTGCAATGGCTTATCCAATGATGTTCGGACTAGCAGCAATATCGTTAACGCTTGCTCCTAAATATTATGGATCTGGCTATGGACCTGTAGGACAGGCGATGTTCATTGAATCAGTTGTAATTCTTATGATTGGTTGGAGTAATGTGCTTGGAGTACAATATCTACTTCCAATTCATAAGCAAAAAGAATTTACTATTTCGGTTACTTTGGGTGCTATTGTAAACGTAATTTTGAATGTTCCGTTAATTGAAATGTGGGGATTAAATGGTGCGATGATAGCAACCAGTATTGCGGAGTTTTCAGTAACGCTCTATCAGTTATTTATTGTGAAGCGTTCGCTTAGCTTGAAAGATTTATTCCATGGGTCTTGGAAATATTTTATTTCAGGATTAATTATGTTTATTGTAGTCTTTTGGATGAATAGAAATTTAAAAGATTCTTGGTTGATGATGGGCTTAGAGGTTATTGTAGGTGTTGTAATTTACGGAATTCTTATGTTGATTTTAAAGGCACCTATTGTTTATGAAGCTAGAGATTTGGTTGTTAATAAATTTAAAAAATAAGTAGGACAAATTAGCATTTTTAAGGGCTATAAAAAATATGAAAGTAAAAAAAGCAGTTATTCCAGCAGCAGGATTAGGCACTAGATTTTTGCCAGCAACTAAGGCATTGCCTAAGGAAATGTTGCCAATTGTTGACAAGCCAACGATTCAATTTATCGTGGAAGAAGCTAAGGCTTCAGGAATCGAA
>Ga0079226_10004114_pt1 | contig 11097 bp, 13 predicted proteins | sample Poulit2014_FD_76345 | JGI IMG/M metagenome (GOLD analysis project Ga0079226, IMG submission 76345) | Agricultural soil microbial communities from Georgia to study Nitrogen management - Poultry litter 2014 | ecosystem: Environmental > Terrestrial > Soil > Agricultural land | place: USA: Georgia...
TAAACAGGTTTTAGCCGGCCGTTCAAGTCAACAAATTGGCGATTTAGCGGCCACAATTTATCTTAAATTATCCCAATTATACAGCCGGCAGTTTGGCAATTATCAACTGGCGGCCGCTTACCTCGATTCATCAAAAATAAGACCGTTGCAAACGGATGAAAAGAACTTAAAAGCGTATCAAAAATATATTATGCTCAAGGCGCAAATTGCTCGAATTGACAGTTTGCTTTGGCTGGCAACACTTTCGCCGGCCGCGTTAGATTCTGTGATAGAAAAAGCAAAAGCCCGGCGAAAATTACCATCGTTGACGTCGGATAAAAGTGTATTTATCAGCCCAAAAACCGAAAGCCGGAAAACACAAAAGGTAACCTATTCTTCGGCGTTTGGTTTTATGAACTACAAAAATAAGCGGCTTGTTGAGCAGGGTGTTTACAACTTTAAGGTAGATTGGGGCAATCGTGCTTTGGTTGATAACTGGCGGCGCGTGCAAGTGTATTCAAGCTCAACCGATGATTCGTCCCAAGAAAAAACAGAACAGCAGCCGTTAAATTCAGGTTCGAAAACCCGGGAGGAAAATCAGATTGTGCGTTTCGTTGACAAAATTTTCACCCCGGATGAGAAACAAGAAAAACGGCAGCAAAAAGTTAACTTGCAATACCGGCTGGGCAGTCTCTTTTTTTTAATGCTGGAAAAGCCGGACAGCGCGGCCTTTTATTATAAAAAAGTTATAAAATATCGGCCCTATTCTTCGCTCACCCCCAAAGCATTATTCGCTTTATATAAGCTGCATTTATTGGAAGATAATATCGAGCGTTCCCGCTACTATAAAAAAAGAATATTGCAAGATTACGGCCATTCTATTTATGCTAAACACCTTTCAGGACATTTAGCCGGCGCAAATGAAAAAATCCGCCGCTCGTTTACCGGGATTATGAATGATTCGATATCAGCAGCAACTCGGGCCAAAAAGCTGGAGCAATTAGCGCTGGATAATGACAAATCGCCGTTGGCGGCACGCATATATTTGAGAGCGATTGAGCTGAATATAAAAGCAGCTAAATTGGCAAAAGATTCCATTGACTACACGGCCAGAAAGTGGAATAAAGTTCGGACAATGATTGTAGATTACGGTAACCTTTTCCCCGAGGCTGAAGCAAGTAAGCAGCTTAAGGTTTGGGAAAAGTGGCTTTCAGAAAAAAACCGACGGCAACTTGTAAGGAATTAGATATTACCCCGCGGATAGCGGGAGGAATGCAAAAATTTATGCACAAAATTGAATTTCCCTCAAGCCTAAAAAAGATGAATATAAGCGGAACGCTTACTTATCAAATATTAATTGGTAAAAAAGGAGAAGTGAAATCTTTTGAACGGATTTCAAACCCAACCGGACTGGGCATTGAAAAAGCTTACCGCCGGGCGATAACAAAATATCTGAAATTCGAACCGGTTCTTCACCACGGAAAACGCATTCAAATAAGCTGTAAGGTTGCCTTCCCGATTAAAAATTAGTTTCAAATCATAAAGGATAAGATGAATTTTCAAAAATATACCAAACAAACCCAGCCACTGAAAGGCCAAGTAATCCTCATCAAATTCGGCGGTAATGCGATGATAAATGAAGCGGCAAAGCGGGGCGTGGTCAAAGATATTGTTTCACTCAAAAAAATGGGCGCTCTTCCTGTTATTGTACACGGCGGCGGGCCGTTTATCAGGCAAATATTGGAACTGGCTGAAATCGATTCAGAATTTGTGCAGGGCCATCGTGTGACAACAGAAAAGGCCATGCAGTATATTGAAATGGCGCTGAGCGGCCGGGTAAATGGAGAAATTGTAGCGCTTGTAAACAAAGCAGGCGGATTGGCGGTGGGATTATCCGGAAAGGACGGTTTTATGGTCACTGCTAAAAAACGAATTCATAAACAGGAAGGCGGCAAAATTGATTTAGGTTTTGTAGGTGATGTTGGAACAATTCGTCCCGATCCGGTCTTATCTCTGCTTGAAAAAGATTATCTGCCCGTAATTTCTCCGATTTCCATGGATGAAAACGGAAATACTTATAATATCAATGCCGATATGTTTGCCGGTCACATGGCCGGCGCACTGCAAGCAAAACATTATATTGCAATGACTGATGTTGACGGTATTTTAGCCGATAAAGAAAAGCCGGCAAGCCTAATCGCACGAATGAAATTAAGCGAAGCAGAAAATGGAATCGGTAATTTAATTCAGGGTGGGATGATTCCCAAGGTTGAATCGTGCCTTATTGCGTTAAGGCAAGGAGTAAAATCAACCCATATTATAAATGGAACCGCTTCGGAAGCCCTTTTGCAGGAGTTATTAAGCACAGAAAGATGTGGAACGCTTATCACTCGTTAGCCATTCTTTTATAGTCGAGATTAAGGATTTAATTAAAAGTGAAAATCATAAAATAGAAACGAAAAGCGGCTGGCATTTTTGTATTTTTGTGGTATAAATAATGTGTTTACCGATTAGGACAGCCTTTAAAAGCATTTTTAATGATTTTGGGAGATAATAAATTGAAATTCCGAAGTGCGAGGAGTTTTAACTCCTCGCTATGGAGTCTTCTATAGCGAGGGAATTTATTCCCTCGCATGAGAAAGGCTTATTTTACACATTTTCAGCTTAATATCTTCAATCGGTAAACGCGTTATAAAAGAACATTATCCTTTTAATTATAACATCGTAAAAATCGAAATAAATGGAAGATAAAGCGCAAAAATTAACCGCTAAATATCATGTCGATCTATATGGCCGCTATCCTTTGACGCTCACCGGCGGAGAAGGGGTTTATGTTACTGCCGCAAACGGGAAAACTTATTTAGATGCGCTCGCGGGAATAGCGGTAAATTGCCTGGGGTATTCACATCCGTCGCTGGTAAATGCAATACAAAAACAGGCTGAAAAGCTCATCCATACTTCAAATTTTTTTTATACGCAGCCACAAAGTGAGCTGGCGGAATTACTGGTAGAAGTTTCCGGCCTCGACAAAGTATTTTTCTGCAACAGCGGCGCTGAAGCGGTAGAGGGAGCGATAAAATTGGCCCGTAAATATGGCCATTTAAAAGGAAAAGAAGGGAACATTATCTCGATGAAAAATTGCTTTCACGGCCGCACGATTGCTACTATTTCCATGGGACAAGAAAAATATCAAAAAGGATTTGCACCCCTGGCGCCGGGTTTTGAGCAAACGGTTATGAATGATATTGAAATGCTTGAAAATAAAATAAACGACGAAACTCCGGCGGTAATCCTTGAACCGGTACAGGGGCAGGGTGGCATTCGCCCGGCTGATAAAGCTTATTTAAAATCAGCACGGCAGTTATGTGATAAATATGACGCGCTGCTAATTCTGGATGAAATTCAATGCGGTGTGGGCAGAACCGGAACGATGTATGCCTACCACCAATACGAAATTGAACCCGATATTGTTACCACAGCCAAAGCGCTGGGCGGCGGTTTCCCTATTGGAGCGGTTATTGCTAAAGAAGATGCAGCTGCGGCATTTAAGCATGGTGAGCACGGCACCACTTACGGCGGTAATCCGCTGGCTTGTGCGGCTTCTTATGTCGTTTTAACGACAATATTAGAAGAAAATTTAGCCGAACATGCCGCAGAAACGGGCAGCTATTTTATGCAAGAAATGAAAAAAAAGGCCGAAGATATTCCGAGTATTAAAGAAGTACGCGGCCTGGGCCTGATGATAGGCGTAGAGCTTACATTCGAAGGCGCTGCGGTAGTGAAAGCAATGCGTGAGCGGGGCGTGATATCAAATTGCACAGCCGGCAATGTAATGCGCATTGTGCCGCCGCTCATTATTACAAAAAAAGAGATAGAAAAAATTATGGATGTTTTAATCGAAGCAATAAAAGAAGTGGAAAAAAATTATGCCTGAATATAAAATTGGAGTTGTGGGCGCCACGGGTTATGCCGGCGCCGAGTTGGTTCGGTTGCTTATTCATCACCCTGAAGTAAATTTAGAAGTGATAACTTCAAGAAGCTATGCCGGTGAAGCGTATTCGTCGGTTCAGCCGCAATTTGAGGGGCTGGTTGACATGGAGCTGCAACCGGTAGAGCGGATAAGTGATTACGACCTTGATCTGGTTTTTTTAGCGCTGCCGCACGGCGTTTCAATGAATTTTATTAAAGAGTTTGGCACCGAACAATTTCGAATTATCGATCTTTCGGGTGATTTTCGATTAAATTCCGCCGAATCGTATGAAAAATGGTACGAAATGGAGCATAACGCTCCCGCGGCGATTGACAAAGCCGCTTTTGGGCTGCCGGAATTGTTCAGATCTGAAATTCGTAACGCGCAGTTAGTGGCCAATCCCGGCTGCTATCCCAGTGCGGCTATTTTTCCCCTCGCTCCGTTTTTAAAAAGTGATTTAATTGAAACCACTCCCCTTACTGTAGATGCAAAATCCGGCGTAACCGGCGCCGGCGCGTCAGTAAGCAAGAAAACACATTTCCCGGAAGTTTTTGGCAATTTCTCGGCTTACGGGCTGGATGATCATCGTCATACGCCAGAAATGGAACAAGCATTGCAACGATTTACCGGCAGCAAGCGCCCGCAAATTTTGTTCACTCCGCATTTGCTGCCCATCGATCGCGGCATTTTAGCCACCGTTTATGCGACTCCTAAAAAAGCCGTAAACGAGGAACTTTTGCACGAAACGGCGGTCCGCTTTTACGGGAAGGAGCACTTTATACGTGTCCTGGAAACGCCGCCAAAAGTGAAGTATGTGCGCGGTTCTAATTTTTGTGATCTGTACGTTACTTATAATGAACGAACAAACCGCGTAATTGCGGTGTCAACAATCGATAATTTAATGAAAGGTGCGGCCGGGCAAGCGGTGCAAAATATGAATATAATGCTGGGTTTTATTGAACGAGCGGGACTGCAGATTACACCGCTAAGCCCTTGAAGTTTTATGTTTCACAAATTATATAAGATACAATTATATATCATTTTGTGAATAATGAGGGTTAATATGGTTTGTCCACAATATACTTATAACTCAAGATTCACTGCTTAATTCTATGCTGAATAATATTACAAATGTCCGCGGTTTTAAATGCTGGGGCGCTCACATGGGCATCAAATCAAAAAGGCGCGATATCGCTTTAATTTATTCTGAAAAACCTGCATCAGCTGCGGCGGTTTTTACTCAAAATATTTTTTGTGCCGAGCCGGTAAAACTAAGCCGCGAATTTATAAAAAATGGCAAAGCACAGGCTATTATTTGTAACTCCGGCAATGCCAATGCCTGCACCGGTGAAAAAGGCCGGAAAGGAGCCGTTGCAATGTCCCGGAAAACGGCAGATTTGTTAAATCTTGCCAAAGAAGAGGTGCTGGTAGCTTCAACCGGATTGATTGGCGAGCCTTTTCCAACCGAAAATGTGCTCAACGGTATTGAAGAATGCGTTGATAAACTGTCCGACCGGGAAATGGCCGGCTCTCTTGCCGCAAACGCTATTTTAACCACTGATACCTATGCCAAAGAAGGATTTACTTCATTCAAAATAGATGAGACGGAAATAAATATGGCGGGCATTGCAAAAGGATCGGGAATGATTCATCCCAATATGGGAACGATGCTCGCTTTTATTACTTGCGATATCGCCATATCACCAAAATTATTGGATGAAGCGCTAAAAGAAGCGGTCAGCGAGTCATTTAATATGATAACGGTAGATGGGGACACTTCTACGAATGATATGGCGGCCATTTTGTGCAATGGTATGGCGGGGAATGATGAAATCGATGAAAAAGATGAATATTACGAAAAGTTTTTGACTCATTTAAAAGAACTTTGCGTACATTTGGCCAAGCTTATTGTTTCGGATGGCGAAGGCTCGACCAAGTTGATAGAATACAGCGTTGTAAATGCTCCAAGCCAAGCTGATGCGCGTCAAATTGTGCGAACGGTGAGTAATTCAAACCTGGTGAAAACAGCTATTTTTGGTTCCGATCCCAATTGGGGACGTATTATTGCCGCTGCCGGCCGCGCCGGTGTTCCGTTTAATCCCGATAAAATGGATCTTTATATCGGTTCAAGCGCCAATAAAAGCATTCAATTACTCGAACAGGGACAGCCGGTTCAAGACGGGCGATCAGAATTAAAAAAGGAGATGGAATCTTCTACGATTACCATAATTATTGATTTAAATGACGGAACGGCAGAAGCGGTGGGCTGGGGATCAGACTTTTCATATGAATATGTCCGTATTAATGCCGAATATACCACTTGAAGAACGAGGGCGCCGCTTAAAACTAATTGTTGATATAAAGAGCAGCACGCGGTGAACAATGGCTTTTAATTGAAGGCGAATGTCGCTATTTTTAGTGAAAATTATTAATCGACCAATTTTATGAAATTACACGAATATCAGGCAAAATCAATTTTAAAGGAACACAATATTAAAACGCCGGACGGCGAAGTAGCGGATACGGCGGACGAAGCTGTTGCGGCCGCACAAAAAATGAAAGAGAACGGCGCCACGCTTTTTGTAGTAAAAGCACAAATTCATGCCGGCGGGCGCGGCAAGGGCAAAACCAAAGACAGCGGCGCGAAAGGTGTCATTCTCTGTGATACTATTGACGAAGTAAAAGAAGCGGCCGAATCACTGCTGGGAGATACGCTGGTTACGGTGCAAACCGGGGAAGAAGGAAAAGAGGTTAATAAAATATATGTGACCGATGGCATTGATATTGAAAAAGAATTTTATTTAAGTATTCTGCTCGACCGCGCCAAGAGTAAAAATGTGATTATGGTTTCCAGCGAAGGCGGGGTAGAAATTGAGGAAGTGGCCGCCGAATCACCCGAGAAAATTGTTAAAGAATGGGTGGAACCGGGAATGGATATTCAGCACAATCAGGCGCGTCATCTGGCTTATGAGTTGGGCTTTTCGGGCGATGCTTTTAAACAAGCCACAAAAATGATTATCCAGCTTTACAACTGCTATCTGGCCGTTGACGCCAGTCTGCTGGAGGTGAATCCGATGGTATTAACGCCGGACGGCGACGTTTACGCCCTCGATGCTAAAATGTCGCTTGATGACAGCGCACTGCATCGCCATAAAGATTTAGCAGAGCTGCGGGATGAATCCGAAGAGGATCCGATAGAGCTGGAAGCATCAAAATTTGGATTGAATTATATTAAATTAGACGGAAATGTAGGCTGCATGGTCAACGGCGCGGGTTTGGCGATGGCTACGATGGATATCATTAAGCTCTCAGGCGGCGAGCCGGCTAATTTTTTAGATGTCGGCGGCTCGGCCAATGTTGAAACCGTAAAAAATGGATTTCGCATTATTCTTGAAGATGAAAACGTGAAAGCTATTCTCATTAACATTTTTGGTGGGATTGTAAGGTGCGACCGCGTGGCAAATGGCGTACTTGAAGCGGTGAAAGATCCCGAAATCGCTGAAAAAGTGAGCAATGTACCTATTATTGTGCGGCTGCAAGGTACCAATGCGGAAGAGGGTAAAGAAATAATTGACAACAGTGATTTAAATGTAATTTCTGCCGTGCTGCTCAAAGACGCGGCCGCCGAAGTTTCTAAAGTGGTTGCCTAAATGTGAAATCTTTTTTGTATCTTTGTTTGAGGTGCTATTTGCTAATTGTGAGATGAATTTTTCAATATGGAAAATGATTTATTAGAAAATAAAGTTCGAGCCTTACCGAAAGCACTGCAAAAAAAAGTCTCTGACTATATAGATTATTTGACTGAAGGGGAAAAAACCGGCAGCACTTCAAATTCAAAGCTTTCCTTCGATTGGGAAGGCGGATTGAGTGATTTAAAGGAAGCCTATACATCGGTAGAACTCCAGCATAAGGCAGCAGAATGGCGCTGACAGAATTAATTGATACAAATATTTTTTTAGAAATATTATTAAGTCAGCGTAGAGCAAAAGATAGTAAAATATTTCTCAATCAAAATACTTCTTCCCTGGCTATTTCTGATTTCTCCCTTCATTCAATAGGAGTAATATTATATCGCCAAAAGAAATATTCATTATTCACATCTTTTTGGAATGACTTAGAGAATAAAATCAAACTGCTTTCATTACCTGTCGCAAAATATTTTACAATAGAAAAGATTAGTGTAAAATATGCTTTAGATTTTGATGATTCTTACCAATTATCTGTCGCACAGGAGTATGGTATTATACTCGCAACTTTGGACAAGGATTTTGAATCTGTACCAGCAGAACAAATTCATTTTCTGTGATTTGTAGCTTTCAACTTATTCTGCCAAAAATACATTAACTGAATTTTGGCACAACAAAAATTACTTCTCACCGGCCCCACTGCTGTGGGAAAAACATCTGTTTCGCTTGAATTAGCAGAAAAGCTAAATGCCGAAATCATTTCATCTGATTCGCGGCAATGCTATAAGTATTTGAACATCGGCACAGCTACGCCCACGGCCGATGAGCTGAATCAGGTGCGTCATTATAACATTTCAATTATTGGTCCCGCCGTAAAAGACAGCGCCGTAAATTTTTATGAACGCTGTCAACAGTGGGAAAATGAGATAAAAAACCGCGGCAAAACCGTGCTCTACACCGGCGGCAGCACGCTGCATCAAAAAATAATTATCCAACCTTTCGATGAGCTCCCCTCTTCCGATGCTTCCAACATCAAAAAATTGGAGCAACGCATAAATAAAAATGGCATCGAATCGCTTTATAAAAAACTGCAGCAGGTTGATCCCGCGTATGCGGATAAAATGGACGGGATGAACCCGCAGCGTATAATACGCGCGCTGGATGTCTGGATGCAAACCGGCAAACCTTTTAGCTCGTTTCACTCCAACAAACCGCTTAAACCGCCTGCTGATTTAACCGTGGTTGGACTGAAAAGGGACCGCCAAAAGCTGTACGAACGCATTAACCGACGGGTTGATTTTATGTTTAAAAATGGATTTATAGATGAGGTGAAATCAATACTTGAAATGGGATACCGCAAAGACGATCCGGGTTTAAATACCGTAGGCTATAAACAGGTGATCGATTTTTTGAATGATAATATAAGCAAAGAGCGGATGGTTAGCGATATTAAGGCCAAAACGCGGCAATATGCCAAACGCCAGCTTACCTGGTTTAAAAGATGGGATTTCGTCCACTGGATTCAAATTGACGGCAAAACGCCGGAAGAAATCAGTAAAAAAATCAGCGACATTTTTTTGTAGCCTTGCGCAACTAATAAATTAAAAAAACGTATGAAAAGTATTGATATTTGAAGTATATTAATATTTACAGCCTCAAAACTTCACTATTATGTGGAATAATATATGGGTCATCATACCATTAGTTGCCATCATCGGTGGTTTTTTTATGGAATATCAAAAAAACAAGATGAAAATGGCCAAGATGGGCCACCAAAATGAAGAGGAAGTTGAGGAGCTGCGTAAATATGTTAATAAGTTAAAAAAACGTATTGAAAATCTGGAAGCGATAGCCGCCGGCGACCCGGAGGAGTTTAAAAAAGGGAGCGGACTCGGGATGAAAGAAATTGAGATAGACGAGCCGGAACCAAAGGAGCAAAATGAAGCGGATGTTTCAAAAATTTCTAATCAATTAAAGTCGGGACAATGAACTTTTTTGGTTTCCTTGTCGGTTCAATTGTATCGATATTAGGAATCGGATTGACCGTCCTGCTGCTATGGAAAGTTTTTGATGTCGTTCGTACATCAAACAATAAAAAGAGCGGTAATTATGATGAAGAGCTATTTGAACAGTGGGCACAAGCATTCATTACCCATAAAAAAGAAACCGAACGCAGGCTGGAAAATATTGAAGCTATTATTACTGAAGAAGATGAATTGCCCAAAAAGAAAAAATCGGATGAATCTTTTGATCGTGTTGAAATAGAACAAAAACGAATTTTGAATGATGATGCAGAAAAAGAACCCAAAAATAAACAGAGGATAAAAGAATGATGAATGAAGATATTGTAGTAGTCGGCATCGTTTTTGGCAGTATCGTAGCGATCGTAGTAATTTCGCTTTTATTCAGCCTCATTAAAACGTGGATTAAAAATAAAAACGGAGCTTACGATGAAGAAACTTTTAATCGAATGGCGCAGACGCTAATTCAACACAAAAAAGATACCGAAAGACGCTTGGATAATTTGGAAGCGATGGTAATGGAAAATGAAGGAGAAACAGCGCAGGCCACGAAAGAAGAGTCCGAACAAACAATTGAAATTAATGATAAAAAACCAATAAAAGAAGACAAGCAGGTTAACAAGGGATTAAAAAATATTTTGAAAGAATAAGTTTAATTTCCTTAAATTACCGCATTAGCGCCGTCTTCCGATAAAATATTTTCTTATGAAGTTAACTCCATTAGAGATAAAACAGCAAAAGTTTGAAAAAAAATTTCGAGGCTTAGACCCAGCCGAAGTACAATCTTTTCTGAACTTGGTTTCGAACGAATGGGAACATTTATGTGCAAGGAATCGCGAGTTAAAGCAAAAAACTAACGAGCTGCAGGAAAAGATTAAACATTATGAACGGGTTGAAGAAGCACTGCACGAAACGCTGCAAGCCGCCAAAGAAACAGCCGATACTAAATTAACCGGCGCACGAAAAGAAGCCGAACACACGATTGAAAAAGCAAATATGGAGGCGGACTCGATTATTAAGGATGCCGAAGTTGAGCGGGAAAAGGTGCGGCAGGGCATCAATCGTCTGCTCGGCCGCCGCAAAGAAATTGTGGGCGGACTGCGCTCTTATTTAAACATAGCGCTCGAATCAGTTGATCAGTTCGACCGGGATGAAGCGGGACGTTTTGAGCGGCCTGAAAAAGAGGAAGAGAATAATAAAGAGCAAACAAAAGATGAAAAACAAGAATAAGAAAACAATATTAATGAGAGTCAAAATAGTGAAAACTTAAACGAGACCACTCAAACAATAGAAAATGCTACTTTTAATCATTTTTCATATGATAAAGATATCAGCAATAAATATTGGAAATTCAAGCATAATGATAACAAAGTATTTAATGAGAATGAATTTGTAAAAGATTTGAGTTATATCATTGAAAAAATAATTAATGAAAAGACAA
>Ga0079226_10004115_pt1 | contig 11097 bp, 11 predicted proteins | sample Poulit2014_FD_76345 | JGI IMG/M metagenome (GOLD analysis project Ga0079226, IMG submission 76345) | Agricultural soil microbial communities from Georgia to study Nitrogen management - Poultry litter 2014 | ecosystem: Environmental > Terrestrial > Soil > Agricultural land | place: USA: Georgia...
AAGATGGAGAAAGCCGCTAAAAATCTGGAATTCGAAAAAGCAAGTATTTATAGAGACCAAATTGTCTCTTTGAATATCTTACAAGAAAAACAAAAAATAGTCTCTTCCAATTTAATAGACCAGGATATAATAGCCATGGCAAGGGGAATAGAGGAAGTATGTGTGCAGATTTTCTTTATTAGGGCTGGAAAAGTAGTAGGACGGGAACATTTCTTATTGGAGGATAATTTTAGTACAGGGAAAAAAGAGGTTCTAAGTTCATTTATTAAACAATTCTATATTGGCTCATCTTATATTCCAAAGGAAATAGTAATAGAAGAAGGAATAGATGATCAAGAATCTATAGAAAAATGGTTAGAAGGCAAAAGAGGCTCTAAGGTAAATATAGTCGTTCCTCAGAGGGGCGAAAGATCAAAGCTAATACAAATGGTGAGCAAAAACGCTAGAGATATGTTGGATAAATATGGAGACAAATTCCTTAGAAAACATAGAGAAAATATAAAAGCTTTAGAAGAAATACAAGAGATTATGGATTTGGAAGAATTGCCAAATAGAATAGAAGCCTTTGATATATCAAATATTAGTGGAGTTCAATCAGTAGGCTCAATGGTTGTATTTGAAAAGGGAGAGGCAAAGAAATCTGACTACAGAAGATTTAAGATTAGAACTCGCCATACTCCCGATGATTACGGAAGTATGGAAGAAGTAATAAAGAGACGATTTATAAGAGGAATCGAGGAAAGAGAAAGTTTAAGCAAAAACAATTTACAAATGAAAGGTTTTTCTAGTTTTCCTGATTTAATAATGATAGATGGAGGTAAGGGGCAAGTAAATATAGCTTTGGGAGTATTGTCAGAGCTGGGTATAAATATACCTGTGGCTGGCCTGGTGAAGGATGATTTTCATACTACAAGAGGTATAATATATAATAATAGGGAGCTTAATTTACATCAAGATTCTCTAGGATTTAAAATGATATATAAGGTTCAAGAGGAAGCTCATAGATTTGCCATTAACTATCATAGAAGCCTAAGATCTAAGGATATGTTTAGATCCCAGTTAGACGATATAAAAGGTATAGGGGACAAGAGAAAACGGGCATTGATGGCACATTTTCAAAGTATAGAAAAGATCAAAAATGCTAGTGTTGATGAATTGGCTCAGGTGAAAACTATGAACAAAACAGTTGCAAATGAATTGTATAATCATTTTCGAAGGGAGAGTTGACTTAATTGGAAGGTAAATTATATAAGTCAGATACTGATAGAATGATAGTAGGGGTGTGCGGGGGTATAGGTGAATATTTTAATATAGATCCCACATTAGTTAGATTAGGATGGGTATTATTATCAATACCAACTGCAATATTTGGAGGGGTATTTGCCTATATTATTGCGGCTATAATAATACCTAATAGACCATAGGAGAATTATAGATGAAATATGTTAAATTAAAACAATTAATTGATGATATGAACTTAGAAATTATTAATAGTGCAAGTGATATAAATGGGATGAAGATTTATTCGTCAGAGATTAGTAGGCCAGGGCTACAGATTGTAGGTTATTTTGAAAAATTTGTCCCTGAAAGACTTCATATAATTGGCAATGCAGAATGGCATTATTTAGAAGAGCTATCCCCTGAGAAAAGGTATGATAAGATAGATAAGTTCCTGCAATTCCCCATAACTGCTCTTATTGTATCCCGGGAGTTAAAAATATTTCCAGAATTTGTAGAATTAGCCAAGAAACATGATAGAACTATTCTAAGGGGGGAGGGCACAACCTCTAAGATAATAAATAGTGTAATTAACTATATTGACCTGGAGCTGGCACCAAGTACAAGAATGCATGGAGTATTTGTGGAAATATTTGGTGTTGGAGTTTTAATGACAGGAAAATCTGGTGTAGGAAAGTCAGAAACTGCATTAGATTTGGTAACGAGAGGGCACAGGCTTATATCTGATGATACAGTAATCATTAAAAAAGTGGAAGATGGACTAGTAGGTAAATCTCCAGAAATCACAAGGCATTTTATGGAGATTAGAGGTCTAGGTATATTGGATATTGAAAGGCTTTATGGAGTAGGATCTGTGAAAAATGATGAGTATATTGAAATGGTTGTAGAGTTAGAATCATGGGATAAATCTAAGGAATATGACAGAATTGGATTAGATGAACAATTTACAAAGATATTAAATACAGAACTTTCTACGGTAACTATTCCTGTGAGACCAGGTAGAAATATTGCTATGATAGTAGAGGTAGCTACTAGGAATTTCAGGCAAAGAGCCCTTGGTTATAATGCTGCCGAGGAATTGAATAAAAGAATATTTAAACAGGTAAAATTAAAAAAAAGAGCGAGAGAATAGTTAAAAGGTGATATAGCTATGCTAACAACAGGAGTAGATATAGTCCAGATAAATAGGATTGAAAAAATCTTAGATACTAAAAGGGATAGATTTTATGAAAGAATATTTACAAAGAAGGAAATTAAATATATAGAGAAAAGACAAAATGTGAAAACCATAGCAGGATTATTTGCGGCTAAGGAAGCAATTTCCAAGGCCTTGGGTACAGGCATTGGTAAAATTGGATGGCAGGATATAGAAATTACACATAGTGAAAGGGGTAAGCCCCTAGTTCATATGTTATCTAAGCTAAAGGAGGAATTAGTGAAGCAAAATTTAAATTCTATAGAAATATCTATATCCCATGAAAAAGAATATGCTATTGCCTTTGCTATTTGTTTTAATAATTCTCATTTTAAATAAATCATATATAATTGAATAAACTCATATTATATATAATATGAGATATATAATCGGGAGGAAATACTATGCAGTCATCAAGGGAAACTAGACCAGCTAGATTGGAGATAAATTTAGATAATTTAGCATATAATATAAGACAAATAAAAGAATATATAGGCAAAGAGACATTAGTCATGGCCATAGTAAAAGCAAATGCATATGGGCATGGGGCTATAGATGCATCAAAGATATTTTTGAGAAATGGTGCGGATATGCTTGGGGTTTCAATTATATCTGAAGCAATAGAATTAAGAAGATGGAAAATTGATGCACCTATCTTAATTTTAAACTATACCCCACCCAGGCAATATGAAGATATTATAAGGCTAGATTTAACACAAACTATATATTCTTATGAAGATGCCAAGCTCTTATCTAATAAAGCAAAGGCTATGGATAAGGAAGCAATAATACATATAAAAATAGATACAGGTATGGGGCGATTAGGATTTCAACCAAATGAAGAGTCTATAAAAGATATAATAAGGATATCAAAACTACCTAATATAAATATTGAGGGAATATTTACCCATTTTGCCACAGCAGATGAAAGAGATAAGACCTATACTAAAAAACAGTATAATAAATTTACTTGGACAGTAGATAGATTAAAAGAACAAGGAATTTCAATAGCTATTAAACATATTGCTAATTCTGCTACGATTATAGATATACCGGATTATAGTCTAGATATGGTAAGACCGGGAATAATATTATATGGTCATTATCCATCAGATGAAGTCAGGAAAGAAAGAATAAAACTTAAACCAGCTATGAGTTTAAAAACTAGTATATCGAATAAAAAAATTGTCCCAAAAGGATCAGGAATTAGTTATAATAAGACTTTTACCACAAGTAGAGAATCTACAATAGCTACACTACCTTTGGGCTATGCAGATGGGTATTCAAGGATACTAGGTGAGAATTCAGAAGTATGTATAAATGGCATGAAGGCAACAATAGTTGGTAGAATTTGTATGGATCAAATGATGATAGATATTACAGATATAGAGGGAGAAGTAGAAGATGTAGTATTATTTGGCTACGGAATCAAAAATTGTCCCACTATTGAAGATATAGCTGGTAGATTAGGAACTATAAATTACCATATAATGTGTATGATGGGTAGAAGGTTACCTCGTGTATATATAGAAGATGGGAAAATAAAGCATATTGTAGATTATATTTTAGATTAGAACTATTATTTAATATTTAATTAGTTGACATCAATTAGATTACCAATATATAATTATATTATATAATTTAGCTTTGAAGGGAAATGGGGGTGGACTTATGATTGAATTTCAACAGACAATTCCAATGAAGTATAATGAAACGACTGATGTAGCTATTGATTATTTAAAGCTTTATTTTAAGCAAAAATGGGTGGAAGAAATCTGTGAGAGTCTGAAAAATGGTTATAAAGAAATGAGTCAGATCAATCTAAATTTTGCTGAGATGGGATTAGAAGAAGATGTTCTCGATTTATGCATGTATGAGTCAAAGCTAGTAGGGCGTGAAAAATTGTGATAGTTCGAAGAGGTGATATATTTTATGCTGATTTAAGTCCTGTTGTTGGATCAGAACAGGGAGGAGTTAGACCAGTTCTAGTAATCCAAAACGACATAGGCAATAAATATAGTCCCACTATAATAATAGCAGCAATCACATCTCAAATAAACAAAGCTAAATTACCTACTCATGTAGAAATTGCTGGCCAGGAGTATGGACTCCCTAAAGATTCCGTAGTACTTTTAGAACAAATTAGAACCATAGATAAAAAAAGACTTCGAGAAAAAATAGGAAGATTCGATGATGATATGATGAGATATATTGATGATGCATTAAATATAAGTATAGGTCTAGTGAAATTAAAATAAAAAGCTTTATACATATTTTAAAATAAGCATCCAATGGGTGCTTATTTTATTTATCCTAACAATATGAAAGCCTGAACTAAAAATATAAGAGAACTACTAGAAAAGGATGAGGATTATTGAACACACAAGAAAACAAAATGGGCACTATGCCTGTAGGAAAATTATTAATAAATATGTCACTTCCAATTATGATATCAATGTTAGCACAAGCACTTTACAATGTAGTTGATAGTATATTTGTAGCCCAAATTAACGAAAAAGCTCTATCGGCAGTATCTCTAGCTTTTCCTATACAAAATCTAATAGTAGGCATTGCTGTAGGTACTGGAGTAGGAGTAAATGCACTACTTTCCAGAAGTCTTGGGCAAAAGAATTTTGAAAAGGCTAATAATGTTGCTAGTCATGCTATAATATTAGGATTTTTTAGTTATATTTTATTTTTAATCTTTGGTATTTTCTTTTCAAAGACATATTTTATGTCATTAACTAATGATATACAAATCATAAACTATGGTACATCTTATTTACGTATTGTCACAATAGGTTCCATTGGTATATTTATGGAAATTGTATTTGAAAGATTACTGCAATCTACAGGTAGAACCTTTTATAGTATGCTTACCCAAGGTATAGGTGCTATTATTAATATTATTCTAGATCCTATTTTAATATTTGGTCTTCTCGGAGCTCCTAAAATGGGTGTGGCAGGGGCAGCAGTAGCTACAATAATAGGTCAAATAGTAGCTGGAATTTGCGGTATGATTTTCAATCATAAAGTAAATGAAGAAATAAATGTAAATATAAGGGATTTCAAATTTAAACTCGATATAGTTAAAGAAATATATATTGTAGGAATTCCATCAATTATTATGCAATCAATTACTTCCCTTACTACCTATGGGATAAATAATATCTTGATTAGATTCTCTTCCACTGCCACAGCTGTTTATGGAGTATATTTTAAATTGCAGAGTTTTGTATTCATGCCTGTATTTGGATTAAACAATGGTATGGTACCGATTATAGCCTATAATTACGGAGCAGAGAAAAGAGAGCGGATCAAGAAGACTATTAAGCTAAGCATTTTACTTGCAGTTGGCATAATGTTATCTGGCCTAGTTATAATCCAGTTACTAGCTATGCAGATACTAAATCTATTTAATGCATCGGAAAGTATGCTAGAGATTGGTATTCCAGCCTTAAGAATTATTAGCATAAGCTATATATTTGCAGGCGTAAGTATAGTGGCTAGTTCAGTGTATCAGGCCTTTGGGAATGGAGTATTTAGCCTTATGACTTCCATTCTAAGACAATTAATAATATTATTACCTGCTGCATATGGGTTGTCATTACTAGGAAATGTAAATCTCATATGGTGGTCATATCCGATATCTGAGGGAATTTCATTAGTCCTGAGCATAATGCTTCTGAAAAATATATACAATCAAAAGATAGTAATGATTCCAGAAGGGTCTTAATAAGACCCTTCTAGAATAGCTATGTTTTTAAATTTAATCTTGACAAAATCACTAGGGATACATAAAATATATATATGTAAGAAAAGGAGTAGTAAAAATTAATGTGATTGGGTAGGGAAGAAACTTTGATACAGAGAGGAAGATTAGATGATTGAATTACAAAATGTATCCTTTTCAATAGAGGAAGAGGGACAGCGAAAAGATATTATAAAAGATATATCATTAAAACTTGATAATAAATTTATAGCTATAACTGGTCCTAATGGCAGTGGAAAATCAACATTAGCTAAATTAATAATGGGACTAGAAAAGCCAAGTAAAGGTAGAATCTTTTTTAAAGGAGAAGATATAACGGATTTATCAGTATCTGATAGGGCTAATACAGGTATGAGCTTTGCATTTCAACAGCCAGTCAAATTTAAGGGGATCAAAGTCTTTGATTTAATTTCTTTAGCAGCAGGTAGAAAATTATCTATAGAGCAGGCTTGCGAGTACTTATCTGAGGTGGGGCTATGTGCCATGGACTATGTGAAGAGAGAAGTGGGTAGCAGCTTATCAGGTGGGGAGCTAAAAAGAATAGAAATAGCTATGATGATAGCTAGAGGTACAGAAATGATAATATTAGACGAACCGGAAGCAGGTATAGATCTATGGAGCTTCCAAAACCTAGTGCAAGTTTTCCGAAAAATGCATGATGTATCCAAGAGTTCTATCTTAATTATATCTCACCAAGAAAGAATATTAGATATCGCTGATAAAATAATAGTTTTAGACGAGGGCAGAGTTGGTAAAATAGGGACCAAGGATGAAATACTACCAGATCTATTAGTAGCATCAGACACTTGTGAATATTATGCAGTATAAAGGAGAATCATAATGGAATTATTAAAAGAAAATAAAATAGAGCCAGTTAAAAATAAAATATATAAGAATTTGTTAGCAGAAGTTGCTGATTTATATGAAATGCCAATGGGTGCATATAATATAAGAGGTGACGGTGAAGGTATAGATAGAAACACTACTGCTAATATAGATATAGTGACTAAAAAAGATAATCCTGGAATAGATATTATAATAAAACCAGGAACAAAAAATGAAAGTGTCCATATTCCCGTAGTAGTAAGCAAATCTGGTATAGAAGATATGGTTTATAATGATTTCTATATAGGTGAGAATGCAGATGTTACAATAATAGCAGGATGTGCCATTCACAATACAGGAGAGAAAGATAGCGGACACGATGGAATTCATAGGTTTTTTATAGAGAAAAATGCAAAGGTTAGATATGTAGAAAAACACTTCGGTGAAGGTAAGGGAAGTGGTAGGCGTACATTAAATCCTACTACTATAATTAATATGAAAGAAGGAAGCTATATGGAAATGGACAGCTTCCAAATTCAAGGGGTAGATTCTACTAAAAGAGATACAAAGGCAGTACTAGAAGATAGAGCAATACTACTTATCAATGAAAAAATAATGACTGAAGAGGAACAGTACGCAGAAACTAACTTTGATGTAGAGTTAAATGGGGAAGAGTCTAGTACCCATGTAGTTTCTAGATCTGTAGCCAAAGATAGTTCAAAACAGGTATTTTTGTCTAAGGTGGATGGAAATAATAAATGTAATGGGCATACAGAATGTGATGCTATAATAATGGGTAATGGAGTAGTAACAGCTATTCCAGAGGTGACATCCAATCACATAGACGCTAGTCTTATACATGAAGCAGCAATAGGCAAAATAGCTGGGGAACAATTAACTAAACTGATGACCCTAGGATTAACAGAAGAAGAAGCAGAAGCTGAAATAATAGGTGGATTTATGAGATAGGTGTATATAATACAAAATACCTTTATGGTGGTAGCTAATTGACTACTGCTATAAAGGTATTTTTGTTTTTTGGATCTACTATATGGAAATCTATACTATTATCTTTACCAATCTAGCATCTCTTTTGTCTTATCAAGTATAAAATACCCAGCTAGAATAGGGGAAAGATTTATTTTAAATTAATAAATAATAAATGTATAAAACTATCTACAAAACTCAAGACTAATAATAGTACTTTAAATAGGGGTGGTGTATATGTTTTCATCATCTATTATATTATCTAATGTCTTGAGATTATGTGAGTTTATAAAGAAAAGTTATAGGGAATCACTTATTTATACAAATCTAAAAAAATCATTATTTTCGACAAGAGATTTGTATGAAAGAAGCACCATACTACAGACTATTAAAAATAGAGATATTGAAGTTTCAATTCAAAATAGCATAATTTTAAATTCCGTTAAAAATTATAAAGCAATCCCTTCTAATCTAGGAAAATTAGTTAATAAAAGTTCCATCCTAAAATACCTAATGGAGAACAATATTATCTTTTACAATTTCATATTTATTTTAATTATATTACCCTTCGCCCCTACGACTGTGTCTGTAGGGTTAGTTGGTATGGAGATTATTTTAATTATTTTTGGAAATAGTTTTAGGAAGGATAGTTTCCATTATCCGAAAGCCTATTTATTATTCTTAAGCATTTTTATAGTATCTATACTTATGGGAAGTATATTTAATATAGACTTTGTTAGGGGACTAGAGCTTTCCATAATATATATAATTTCAATAGGTTTTGGTGCATTACTTCCTTTCATAAGGATTGACAGACATAAATTGGAATTATTATTGAAGGCAATAATATTTACAACTACTATACTTTGTTTATACGGACTATATCAGTTTATATTTGGAGTTTCTATTAATGAGGGCTGGACTGATACAGCTTTTGGGGCAAATGTAGTAAGAATATATAGTACATTTGGAAATCCTAATGTATTTGGAGAATATTTGGTCCTAACTATTCCTATAATTTTCGGATTCTTTATCCATGAGGAAAAGCATATTAGCAAATTCTTTCATTTTTTAATTCTTGTCCTAGCTATAGCCAATCTATTCATGACATTTTCCAGGGGCAGTATATTAGGATTAATAATTGCTCTTTTTATAATTATTGTTTTAAAAATGCCCGAATATTTACCTATTGGACTTATCTTAATGGTATTGGTTCTATTTTTCCTACCTCAATCTCTACTAGAAAGAATATTGTCTATCTTTAGTCGAAAGGATACATCGACTAGCTATAGGAGGGCTATTTATGGTGGAAGTATAAATATGCTTAGGAATTATCATATTCAGGGAGTAGGATTGGGACAATTTAAACAAATATATAAGTTATATGCTTTTAAGGACGCTATATCATTCCATGCTCACAATACATATTTAATGATTTATATTGAATTAGGAATATTGGGGATAGCATCCTTCTTATTGATGATATTGACTTGGAGTAGAAATATCTTCTCTGCATTGAAGTATAAATCGGATAAGATAAATATATTTTCCATAAGTATATTTGCTGGTATTATAGGATGTTCTATACAGGGGATAGTAGATCATATATGGCATAATTATACTATATTACTTATGTATTTTATATTACTAGGCTTAGGATGTGCAAGTGTATCCATAGCTAAGGAAGCTGGAGGCTCAGATGGATAAAATAAAGGTAATGAACATCATATCTGATAGAAACTTTGGAGGAGCAGGCCGCTATCTATTAGACATATGTGAATATATTAATAAAGATAGGTTTGAAATTATAGTTGTGATTCCTAGAGATAGTATTATGAGGGGCCATATGGAAAGATATGAGGATATAGAAATAATTGAAGTGGAAGGAATAGGAGATCGATCCTTTACTATAAAAGGTGTAATAGAACTATATTCCTTGATGAAAAAGATCCAAATAGACATTGTTCATTGTCATGCCTGTTTATCTGGAAGAATAGCAGCATATTTATCTAAAATAAAAGGAACAATATATACCAAGCATACCCTGACCAATTGTAAGAGTAGTGTGAAAAGATATGTAAATAAAACTATAAATAATATAGTGAAAAATGATGCTATAGCCGTTTCAAAGGCGGTATATAATAATTTGATTAAGTGTAAAGAGAATGAAGACCGTATCCATCTAATATACAATGGAGTAGATTTACCGAGTAAAATCTTAGATGGAAAGATATTAAGGTCCAAATATGGACTTTCTTCTAAGGATATAATAATTACCTTAATAGGCAGATTGGAGTCGATTAAGGGGCAAGAGCATTTACTGAATATAACAAAACTTCTTAAAGGAAGAGCAGGAAACCTTCAGATTGTACTAGTAGGTGAAGGCTCTACTAGAGAAAAATTAGAATCTCGGATATATAAAGAAAATCTTCCTGTGAAAATGTTAGGTCATATAAATGATATAAATCAAATATATAGACTAACAGATATAGTAGTCAATACTTCCAATTCAGAGGCTATATCCTTTTCCATATTAGAAGGATTCTCACATCAAAAGCCTGTAGTAGCTTTTAATATAGATGGCATAAAAGAAGTAGTAGATAATGGGGTCAATGGTTATCTAATAGACTTCCAAGACTATGATGAGTTTGCCGACAAACTGATTAGGCTTATAAATAATAAGGATCTAAGAGATTCTTTTGGGAAGGCAGGACTAAAGAAAGTGAAGGAAAGATTCTTGGTGGAAGATATGATTAGACAAATAGAAGATCTATATGGAGGTTTATCATGAATTGGGTAAGAAAAATTGGAATCCTTGACCTAGTAATTATAATTTTTGTAATAGTACTTCTTTTACTTTTAGGGAACTACCTTTTTTCTAAAATAGGATTAAAAAATAATATGGAGCGAATTTCATATAAATTAGAGATAACAGGTGCAGAAACACAGCTAGTAGAAGAACTGACAAAAGGAAAGGATATATTTAATAGAGGCAAAAATTACTATATGGGAGAAATTATAAAGGTGGAAACCAATCCACATAAAGAGGAACATAAAGATCTAGAAAGGGGCATAATAA
>Ga0079226_10004116_pt1 | contig 11096 bp, 10 predicted proteins | sample Poulit2014_FD_76345 | JGI IMG/M metagenome (GOLD analysis project Ga0079226, IMG submission 76345) | Agricultural soil microbial communities from Georgia to study Nitrogen management - Poultry litter 2014 | ecosystem: Environmental > Terrestrial > Soil > Agricultural land | place: USA: Georgia...
CCAACCCGGATAGTGGTTCGTCGAGCAGCAGCAACCTCGGCTGCACGGCCAACGCCCGCGCCAACGCGACCCGCTGAGCCTGTCCACCGGACAGTTCCGAGACCAGGCTCCTGCGGTACTCGGCAAGCCCGACGAGCTCGAGTAGCTCCGTGACCCGGCGGGCACGTTCCCGCCTACCGTAGCCGTGCATACGCAGGCCGAAAGCAATATTGCCCGCGACATCGTGATGCTGGAAAAGCTGCCCTTCCTGGAAGACCAGACCGAATCCCCTGCGATGCACCGGAACACTCCCAAGGTCGGCACCGTCCCAGTACAACCCCCCGGACACGTCGGTTTCGAGTCCCGCGATCGCGCGCAACAGGGTCGATTTCCCCGATCCCGACGGGCCGAGCAACCCGAGTACCTCACCATCCGAGATCGACAAAGAGACGTCACGCACTGCGGTGAACGCACCGAAGCTGACGCTGACGTCCCGTAGGGAGAGAGACATCTCAGAACACCCCCATCGAGTTCTGTTCCACACGCATGAGCTGGTCGATCCCGGCGACAACCAACGCCGTCACCACCATGAGCAGCGCGCACGCCGCATACGCCATGTGCTGGTTGAGCTCCCCGGGTTTACTGATCAACTCGGCGACGGCCACCGGAAGCGTCGGTGAATCGGGCCGCGCCAGGAAACTGGTGGCACCGAACTCGCCCAGCGCGACGACATAGCCGAATCCGACCGCCGCCAGCAGGGAACGTGCGGTCACCGCGAGGTCGACCTCCCACCACACACGCAACGGCCCCGCGCCGAGCGTGGCCGCGGCCTGCCGCTGCCGTGGATCCACCGAACGCAACACAGGGAGCACGATCCGCACCACCAACGGAATGACCACCAGGGCCTGGGCGAACGGCACCAGTACCGGCGAGGTTCGTAACTCGCCCGGGAGCGCATCCAACGTCACCAGGTAACCGAATCCCACAGTGACCGCGGACACACCCAACGGAATCATCAGTGCGGCATCCAGGGTCTCGCCCATGGCACGAGGCAACGCGCCGGTACTGCGGCGCAGCGCGACCAGTACGACTGCGGCAACCACACCGATCGTCACGGCGAGCACGGTGGCGTCGGTCGCGGTACGCAGTGAGTTCAGCGCGGCCTCCCAACCGGTCACGCTGAGCGCGCCGTCGCCCGTGCCGGCCAGTGCGCGGTAACCCGCCAGTGTCCAACCATTCGTCCCGGACAACGACCGCAGCACCAACGCGACGATCGGAGTCATCAACAGGCCGACCACGGCGGTCGCTGTCCCGACCACCACCCACTGCGCACCCTGTGGCCGGTGCCGTTGTCCCGCGGTCACACGCAGTCGCGGAGCACTGTCGCGGTGCCGCCGAGCAAGCGCCCCCAACGCGACAGCGGCCAGCACCGCGGCCAGCTGAACCAGGGACAGCGCCGCCGCTCCGGACAGGTCCAGCAGATTCACCGTGCGCAGGTAGATCTCCGTTTCCAGCGTGCGATACTGGGTGCCGCCGAGTACCAGCACCACTCCGAAGCTGGTGGCACAGAACAGGAAAACCACGGCCGCGGCCGATGCCACCGCGGGCAACAGCGCGGGGAGTGTGACACTGCGGAAGGCCCGCCACCGCGAAGCACCCAGGGAGCGCGCGGCATCCTCCGCCCGCCGGTCGACGTTTCCCCACAGGCCGGCCACGGTCCTGGCCACGACAGCCACGTTGAAGAACGCGTTCGCCAACACGATCGGGACGACACCACCGTCCGGGCACAGGGACTTGAATGCGATACCGACAACGACCGTCGGCAACACGAACGGGATCAGCACGAGCGTGCGGACCACCCCGACTCCCGGCAGCCGCACCCGTGACAGCAGGAAGGCGACAGGCATTCCCGCAAGCACCGCGAGCACTGTGGACGCGGCAGCCTGCCCGACCGTGAACGCCGCGAGTTGCCAGGTTTCGCTCCGGGCGAGTGTCCCGGCGACCGCACCCTCGCCGAATCCGAGTCGGACGATCGCCACTACCGGCCATGCGAAGAAGATCGCCAGGAAGCAGACCGGGAGCAGCGCAAGCAGGCTCAGGGTGCCACGGTGCTTGTGCCGCCCCCTGTTACCACGGCTCAGGTGAACTGCTTGCGCCACTCGTCTATCCACTGCTTACGGTGCTCGGCAACTTTCGCGCTGTCCAATTCGTTTGGGTCGGTGGGTTTCGGCGCGACCTCGTCCCAGTTCGATGGCAGGGCAACGTCGTCCCGTGTCGGGTAGACATACATGTTCTTCGCGACCGTGGACTGGAATCGTTCGGAGAGCAGGAAATCGACCACCTCCTCGGCTCTGTCCGGATGGTCCGCACCGGCCAGCACACCGGCGTACTCCACCTGCCGGTAGCAGGTCTCCAGCAACGCCTCGGTACGTGGCCTGCCGGTGTCATCGACCTCGGCGACCGGCGACGAGGCGTACGAGACAACGATCGGCCGGTCGCCGTCCCCGGACGCACCGGAGAAACTCTGGTTGTATGCCTCGGTCCACCCGCTGACGACCCGTAGCCCGTTGTCCTCGAGTTCCTGCCAGTACTCCTGCCACCCCTCGGTGCCGTATTCGGCGATGGTGCCGAGCAGGAACGCCAGCCCGGGAGAGGAAGTCGCCGGGCTCTCGGCGACCATCAGGTTCTCGTAACGCGGATCGGTGAGGTCGGAGTAGTTCTCCGGTGGCGGCACGTCGTGCGCGGCGAACCATTCGAGGTCGATATTCACGCACACGTCGCCCAGGTCGACCGCCGAGAGCCGGTTGCCGCCTCCGGGAGCGTACTGCTGGGGTCCTGCGTCCCCGTTCGGACTCTGGTATGGAGCGAACACGTCCTCCGAAAGGACCCGGGAGGCGAAGCTCGAGTCGATCCCGTAAGCCAGATCGGCGATCGGGTCGGCTTGCGTCAGCACCAGCTTGTTCGCCAACGCCCCCGCATCGCCCTGTTTCCGGATCCGCAGGTCGATGTCGTGACGTTGCTCGAACGACTCGATCACCTCGGCGGGGGCGTTCCACGAGTCGTGCGTCGCCAGTTCGACGACAGTGGCGCCCGAGTCGTCCGAACCGTCGTCGCTGAGCAGGGTGCATCCGGATACGAACAGTGTCACCGCGCCGCACACGGCAGTCGCCCGGACGAACCGGGGAGGGTGGCGTCGCATGGGCCGCTCCTTGCTTCGTCCGACGCGGAGCGGCTGCCAGGCACTCCCTGCGCCGGCATGATCCGGATCAGGTACGAACGGTCGCGGGTTTGTCCCCGCCTCTCAGCCCGGCCGTGGCCGGGCTCCCGTGGCATGACCGCAGTATACGCGTCCCTGCGCGTGACTGGGGCACTGTGCCGACACAGCGCCCCGGCGCCTTCGCCGTCAGCGATCACGAATTTCCGACGGGATCGGATCACCCGACGTCGACGAGAGTGACCTACCGCTCGTAGCCCGGAGAGCGCTGCCCGAATTCGGGGCACTCGTTCGAACCATCGAGTGCGTACCACCAAGTAGCTGTGCGTACACCCGATGTCAGTGCAGCCGTGGCAGCGTCCCCATGCGCTCTCACCCGCTGTGCGGGCCGAATTGGCATTTCCGGCGTTCGTCACGGATACAGTGGTGATGATGACTCACAGCAGCGATGTTGCGGCCACTCTGTCGGATACCACTCTGCGGGTGGCGGTGGTCGGCGCAGGCCCGTCGGGCCTGTACGCGCTGCGGTCACTGCTGGAGGCGGAGCGCACCGTCAGCGTCGACGTCTTCGACCGGCTTCCCGCACCGTACGGCCTGGTTCGCTATGGGGTGGCGCCGGACAACCAGAAGATGAAGTCCGTGATCCGGGTGTTGCGCGGCTCGTTCGAGGGAGACGACGACGTCCGTTTCCTCGGGAACGTGTCGTTCGGCGAGGACATCACGATCGCCGATCTGCGGGCCCACTACGACGCGATCATCTACGCCACCGGCACCCAGGGGGACCGCAGACTCGGCATCCCCGGGGAGGAGCTTCCCGGCAGTTACGGCGCGAAGGAGTTCGTCAACTGGTACTGCGGCCACCCCGACGCCGCCGGGCGTGACTTCACATTGCACGGTCCCCAGGTGGCGGTCGTCGGCGCCGGGAACGTGGCTCTGGACGTGGCGCGCATGCTCGCCAAGAGCACCGAGGAGATCGCAGGAACCGACGTACCCGACCGGGTGTTGGAAAGCTTCCGCAACAACACCATCACCGACATTCACCTGTTGTCGCGGCGCGGCCCGGCGCAGATGAAGTTCACCCCGGTGGAACTGCGCGAGATGGGTGAGTTGATCAACGCTGACATCCTCATCGATCAGGACACGCTGCGACTCGACGACGAGGAAGAAAAACAGGTGGCCGCCAACCGGCAACAACGCAAGAACCTGAGCATGTTGCGGGAGTGGGCGGAACGCACCCCCGAAGGCAAACCGCGCAGAGTGCGGATGCACTTCTGGAGCAGCCCGGTGCGCATCCTCGGCGAGAACGAGGTGACCGGTGTCGTCGTCGAACGCAACACGCTCGGCGACGACGGCAAGGTCCGCGGTACCGGGGAGTACCAGACACTACCGGTGAGTATGGTGCTGGCCGCCGTCGGCTACCAGGCCCGTCCGCTGCCGGAGGTACCCTTCGATGAGTACAACTCCACCGTGCGGCACGAACACGGCCGAGTACTCGACGAGGACGGGGCGCCCGTCGCGGGTGAGTACGTCACGGGTTGGGCGAAACGCGGCGCAACCGGCGTGATCGGCACGAACAAGAACGATGCGGCCGAAACGGTCAACAGCCTGCTCACCGACTTGGACGAGGGACGGGCGACTGTCAACACGGCCCGGGAGGCGATGACAGAACTCCTCACCGCACGCGGCGTCGACTACGTGAGCTGGGAAGGCTGGCTGCGCATCGACACCCACGAGACCCGGCTCGGCGAGAAGCAGAACCGGCCTCGGGTCAAGATTCCCGACGTGCCGTCGATGCTGGAGTTCTCCCGCGACGGGAATGCGGCCCCGGAGTCCGGAACATCATGACAACCGTGACAACGCAGTGGATGAGAAGGGTGATTCGGACGCGCCGCGGAACGGGTCGACGGATCCACCGGGGCGGCCCCTGCGCAGGGTTGCTCATGTTCACGACACCTCGATGATCGTGAACCCGGCACAGTCGTTCACGATGTTCGGTGGCCAACCCGCCCGGCCGCTCGACCCCCGATACCGTGCACCGCACGCACCGCAGGTCCCCGACTCGCGTCGGCTTGCGGGCACGTGCGCGGCGTGTTCCTGGTTGGCACGTGACGTGTGCAGCTCCGGCCCCCGTCCCGTGTCGTACCGGTGCTGGTGCCCAGTACCGTGTCGGGCGGGTCCACGTCGGCCCATCAGGTGTCTCCTGTGGCCCCCCGACGAGCCGACCAGGCTACCCCGAGTATGCCGACGTGGGCCCTACACTCTTGGTACTACACACCACAGCACTCCAGCCACTCGGCGGCGCCCACTTCCCCCACCGGGTATGGTTACGCAGCGGTAACACAACGCGTCGGTAATCGACCGTGGCAGCTGTGGCAATCACCCCCGACCCGCCGTGACACCCCCGCACCGCCGGATGGAACAACAATGACCGACTCGCGCCCCGCGGACACCGTGCCCGTACTGCGCGCCGCCGACGTCGACCTGGTGCGGCAGGGCACCTACCTCCTACACGACGTGTCGTTGACCGTCGCGCAGGGGCAGCACTGGGCACTGTTGGGCGCCAACGGCGCGGGCAAAAGCACACTGTTGAGTCTGCTCGGCGCAGTCACACACCCCACCCGCGGCACTGTCGAGGTACTGGGACACACCCTGGGGCGCGTCGATATGCGCGAACTGCGCTCCTACGTCGGCCACGTGAACCCGCGCCACCCCCTGCAGTCGCCACTGCGCGTACGTGACGTGGTGCTGACCGGGCTGACCAACACCACCGAACCCATTCCCCGCTGGTCCCCCACCGATGACGACGTGGCACGGGCCGAAGATCTGATCAGTACGCTGGGCATGGCGACCAAACGGGAAGCCGCCTGGTCCACCCTGTCGCAGGGCGAACGCGGCAGGGCACTCATCGCCCGTGCGCTGATGCCGCATCCCCGGCTGTTACTGCTCGACGAACCCGCCACCGGGCTCGACCTCGCCGCACGGGAACAACTGCTGACCAGTCTGGACGAACTTCGAACGGCCCACCCGGCGCTGGCGACCGTCCTGGTCACGCACCACATCGAGGAACTACCCGCCAGCACCACCCACGCCATGCTGCTGCGCGACGGCCAGTGCCTCACCGCGGGCGAAGTCGACAAGGTCGTGACGACCGATCACATCAGCAAATGCTTCGACCACCCCGTTCGAATCACCCGCGACAACGGCCGGTGGACCGTCCGAGCGCACCCCACCGATCCGTTCGACGACCACTACACGATTGGGCCGGGCGGTTGCGCCCATCTCCCGGGGAACCATGTCGACACAGCGACTCCCCGGCCCGCACACCTGTGCGACGCCTCAACCGTGCGGGATCCCACGTCGTGCGAAGGCGGCGACCCCACCGACTCCGAGCGCCACCGCAACGAGCACCAGAATCACCAACGGGACGCTCTCCGCGGACTCCTGCGGGGGAAAACCCACGTGGTGCATCGGCGCGAGATCCAACAGCCAGTCCGGCAAGGACAACACCTCGCCGAGAAAAGCCACCACAGCGGTGAACGCGAACGCCAGCCACGCCACAGGGAACAGCCGCGGCACCGCTGCGAACAACGCGAGTGCCACAGCCAGCAGCACCGCGATCGCGGGAAGATAGGACGCGACCGCACCCAGCGAACTGCCGAACCGTGCCACCTGTCCTGTCGACACGGCCGTGGCCGCGCCGAGTGTGAGAGCCCCCAGCAGGGTCACGATCAGCAGCCCCATCACGACGACCACGACGTGCATCACAAACCATCGGGTCCGCGACACCTCACTCGAGAGTGTGACCTCCAGGCGACCCGCGGTCTCTTCGGCACGCAGTGTCGCCACGGCCTGGACCGCGTAACCAGCACACAGCACACCCAACAGCAGCACCATCATCGCCGAGTAGCCGTCACTCCCACCGGAACCACCCAAAGCGTCCTGCAGCGTTTCGTTACCGGACACGGCCTCACTGGCCGCGTCGGTCAGCGCGCCGAACGCCCCCGCCACCACGATCGCGGCGACGCCCCAGCTCACCACGGCACCACGATGCAGGCGGACGGCGAAACCCACCCGACTGCGCAGGAAACCGGAGGCGGCGGGCACCGATCCGCCCCGACGCAACGGGGCGCTGCCCAGGTCGCGTCTGTTGCTCAGCGCGCCCGCACCCGCCAGCAGTGCCGCAGCCACACCCAGTGACATCAGTACGGGCCACCATCGTGCGTCACCGAACGCGCGTGCCTCCTCGGCCCAACCGAGTGGAGAGAACCAGGTCAGCGGGTTGTCCAGCACCGCACCCGCGCCCCGCAACAAATAAGACACCACGAGCACGCCCAGACTGATCGTGTACACACCGCGCGCACGTTCCACCAGCTGGGCACACACCGCGGCGACCCCGGCGAAGACCAGCCCCAACACTCCGAGCGATGCGGCGTACACCGTCGCGTCCGCCCTCTCGACCCCGGCCGCAACGAGACCACCGGCGAGCGCGGCGGAGGTCAGCACCAATGCGACCGTGGTCACCAGCACCGCCGACACCACCGGCGCGCCGCGTCCGATACGTCCGGCCAACATCATGTCCAGACGACCGGTTTCCTCCTCCCGCCGCGTCATCCCGGAGATCAGGCTGATTCCCATCAGCGGCAACGCGAACGAGGCGATGAAACCGAACTCGTTCGCCATCACCCCGCCGAGGGTGGCGATGCCGTACACATGGCCGTTGATGGCTTCCAAAGCGCTGCCACTGCCCGTCGCAGCGGCATAACTGTCGATTTTGCGTTGTGTGTCGTACAGCTCGCTGATGGACAGCGTGGTCACCAGCATCGTCGCGGCCAAGGCGACGATCCACACCACGATCGTTTTCCAGCCGGTCCGCAGTTGGATCGACAGTGTGGGTACGACTCCCGACACGCTCACTGCGGCTCATCCTCGTCGTGGTACTGACGCAGAAACAGGGAATCCAGGCTGGGTGGCGTGGCAGTGAGCGTGTCGATCCGCGCCCGATGCAGCACCCCGATGGCCGCGTCCAGATGCTCGCCATCGACGGTGAAGTAACTGTCGAAGCGCTCACCGACCCGCTCGCGTGCCAAATCGGCAACACCCGGAGTCTCGTCCAGCCCCTCCGGAGGCCCCCGCGTCACCGCATGCACGGTGGTGCGCGTGTTTCTGCGCAGCTCCGCCAACGTTCCGGAACTGACGGAACGACCGCGGCGGATGACGCTGACCCGGTCTGCGAGATCCTCGACCTCTCCGAGGATGTGACTGGACAACAGCACTGTTCCGCCGGCTTCGCGACGCCTGCGGACACACTGCTGGAAAACCTGTTCCATCAACGGGTCGAGCCCGGACGTCGGTTCGTCGAGGATCAGCAGCTGCGCCCGCGTGGCGAAGGCGGCCACCAACGCGACCTTCTGCCGGTTGCCCTTCGAGTAGTCCCGGGCCCGCTTGGTGGGGTCGAGGTCGAACCGTTCGATCAGCTCGGCGCGACGTTCGGGAACCAGCCCACCATGAATCTCGGCGAGCACATCGATGCACTGGCCCCCCGTCAGCCCCGGCCACAGGTTCACATCACCGGGAACATAGGCCAATCGACGGTGCACATCGACCGCGTCACGCCACGGGTCCCGGTCGAACACCCGCACTGTTCCGCTGTCGGCTCGCAGCAATCCGAGCAGCACGCGGATCGCCGTGGACTTTCCGGCACCATTGGGGCCGAGAAATCCGTGCACCTCCCCGGGGGCGACCCGTAGGTCGAGTTCGTCGAGTGCACGGAACCGGCCGAACGATTTCACCAGGCTCTCGATCGTGACCACGTCCGTGGCCGTGGAGGTATCTCCCGGGTCGAACTCATGCACCGCCGCAGTGGTGTTCATCGGTTCACGTGTCCTTGTCGTTGGATCGGGAAAGTGATTCGTCGGTTGCTGTCTCGGAAACTCCGATCCCGTCACGGTAGATCGTCGTTGCTTCCGCCGCCCATCGGGCGAGTCCCTCGGAATCGAGCGGATCGAACCCGACCGCGTTCGTGATCGGCTGCCGCAACAGAATCACCGCCAGATCATTCGCCAGCAGAAAGGCCGCACGCACCCCGAACACCCGCCGTGAACGAACTAACCAACCGCGCCCGCCTATGACCCGCTACCTTTCGGAGTGAGTGGTTCCGCTCGACTCGGCGATCCGCATGTGCTTGGTCTCCGGAGCCAACGGCAACGAGATCAGGAACCCGAGCAGTGCCACACCACTGAAAATCCACAGCACCACACTCGCCCCGCCCTCCTCGAACAGGAACGGCACGACATACGTGCCCGCCGCAGCACCGATACGACTCATTCCGGCTCCGAAACCGACCGCAGTGGCACGGATCCCAGTCGGGAACAGCTCGTTCGGGTACACCCACTGCAGGACGCTTCCTCCTGCGTTGCACACACCGAACAGGCCGAAGCCGATGATGATCAACGCGGCGGGCATCGCCGGGAACGCACCGAGCAACGCGAGAATCGCCGCACCGACAATGAACGTAACCAGCAGCACCGGCCGTCTGCCCCACGAACCGACGAGGAAGATGAACGGCACCACCCCGGCGACGAAGAACAGGCTGATCAACACCGTCCCCAGGTTCTCGTTGCTGATACCCAATGTGTCGAGCAGACGGGGTTGGAACGTGAAGACGGCGTACTGGTCGGCCACCTGACAGGCCCAGAACGCAGCGATGAAGAACAGTCTTCGCCCGTAACCGGAACGGAAAATGGCGTGCCACTCCATCCGCTGCCCTTCCTCCGGCGGCACCTCCGGCAGCGTGTACTCCGGACCGATCCGGTCCCGTACGATGGCCCGCGCTTCCGCACGGCGACCACGCTGCGCCAGCCACATGGGGGACTCGGGCGCTTTGGCGCGCAACGCGAGCACGAGAATGGCCGGCACGGCCGACGACGCCAACGCCCAGCGCCAGCCGAGGCCACCCACATCGATCATCACGTAACCAATGATGAACGAGATGGTGTATCCGGCCCAGAAACCACCGAGCAACGTGGCCAGCGCGGTGCCACGCTGCCTGCGCGGAAGGAACTCGGCCAGCAAGGCGGTGGCGATCGCGTAGTCCGCTCCGACAGCCAGGCCGAGCACGAACCGCAGCAGCAGCACCTGCCAACCGGCGACGACGAACAGCAACAGCACACTGGCGACGACGAACGACACCAGATTGATGATGTACATCGTCCGGCGCCCCACGAGGTCCGTGACGCGGCCGAAAATCAGGGCACCGAAAAACAATCCGACCAGGCTGGATGCCGCGACGGCAGCGGTCATAGTGGTCGACAGCCCCAGATCGTCCACCATCGGCGTCAACGCCAGGGCGATGATGCCGAGGATGTAACCATCACAGAGCGGCCCGCCCGCGGTGCACCACGTCATGTACGCGTGGAAGCGTGTGAACGGGGCATCCTCCATCGACCAGAGCGAACCGCCACCCGAGTCGTCTCCCGAGGACACCGACGCATCGGATGTCATCCGACCTCCCTTGACTGGGCACATCGTCGCCCCTCCCCGGAGGGATCGTCGCAGACTTTTGTCGCTGCGACACGTTGGTCGCCCACGGGCTCAGCCACGTTGGTCGCCCACGAACTCAGCACAGCGAGGGTGCGTCGTGCTCCTCGTAGAACTCCTTCGGATCGACCGCCTCGTCTCCGGTCGCGATCTCGAAATGCAGGTGCGGACCACTGGACTGTCCCCTGCTGCCGACTTCGGCGATCGTGTCCCCCGTGTCGACGGTGTCGCCGGTGTCGACGAAGTTCGCGTGGTTGTGTCCATAGGTGGTGACAGTGCCGTCGTGGTGTCGGATACGGACCCACAGACCGAAACCCGATGCCGCACCGGCGTCGATCACCGTACCCGCACGAGCCGCCTTGATGGG
>Ga0079226_10004117_pt1 | contig 11096 bp, 6 predicted proteins | sample Poulit2014_FD_76345 | JGI IMG/M metagenome (GOLD analysis project Ga0079226, IMG submission 76345) | Agricultural soil microbial communities from Georgia to study Nitrogen management - Poultry litter 2014 | ecosystem: Environmental > Terrestrial > Soil > Agricultural land | place: USA: Georgia...
TCTTTGAGAAATTTCGGTCTTATACTGATGCCCTGAGCGATCTCCCGGAGGGTATGACACTTATTCAGCTGCCGGGCATCATCGCCACCAGCTGATCATAGGTTTTATATTTGTGACAGTGCTTATCCGATTCATATTGACCGATCAGATTGTTCAATAATGAAGAAGGAATCAAATCTAAAATTTGTCCCAATAAGGATTTGTCCGATTTTTTTGCGATCTTGGTAGGGCTCATGGTCGTGAAGTTGTAGTTGAGATTTTAAGCGGATCCCAATCTAACAATTTTCATGCCATGAGCCATTTTTTTGTTCGGACAGTAGTGGCCTGGGGTAGTTGATCGTTAAAGCGTTGAAAGAAACCCCCTGATCACCTGTACGGTGCGTCTTAACTGGTCGTGATGTAAGTTGTGGCCGGCTCCATCGATATGCACGAGCTCGCCGTGCTGCATCACGCTGACCGCTTCCCTGTGGGCTTTTCGTTCCTGCGGGGAGGCATCCGCCTTCAGGATGAGTGCGGGTACCGGAATCTCCGCCAGTGAATTGCCCGTCTGCATTGTCCCGGACATCGCCTGCCACTTCTGGCTGCTATAGGCCCCATGATACTGCTTTTTAGAGAGCGCCCAATAATGGCAATCCATCATCCCCCACTTGCTGTTCTGACGCTGGCATAATGCCACCAGGTCTTTGAAGCTGTAGTTGTTCTGGGCAACCAGCTTTTCGGGCGAGCCAAACATGCTTACAGAAAGTTCATCCGGATTCTGTGGGGGACTGGGCAGATCTTCGCGCTCCTCACTCTCTTCGGTTTCTTCATCATTGTCCTGTTCCTGGTCTTCGTCTTCATCCTGTTGGCCGGGGCCTCTTCCCAGACCGGGATCAAGCATGACGATCGCCCCTGCCAGCTCGGGATACTCAGCCCCTACTCTCATAACCGTGGCAGCTCCCATGGAATGGCCCATCAGGATTGGCTTCTCAAAACCCATCGCCTGCACGAACGCCACCACGTCTTTCACCAGGGTGTTGCCGTCGTCGGAAGACGTGAATGGATCCGACAGGCCGTGCCCGCGGGTGTCAACCATAAAAATGTTGTAAGCATCTTGCAGTTCCCATGTCAGCGTGCTCCAGCAGAGACCGTTGTCCGTAACACCGTGAAACATCACGATTACCGGTTTTTCCGGTGCCGGAACGGCTTGGTAATAGTGCATGCGAATTCCATTCGCGTACACGTAGCCATCCGACCATCCCTCCGGCATATCAGGCTGCTGTGCCGTTGCAAACGACGGCAGCAGAAACAGAACACAAAATATTTGCAGATAGATGAACAATAATTCCGTTTTATTCATAGTATTTATTCCTTCTTTATTTCTGTTCAATGTTATTTATTTGACTACCCCATCCCATTCTCCCAAAGTAAGAGACTTTCGCCAGGTAGAATAGTCATAAGATATATGCTACTGCGGTACATCATCTTCTCCCGTCTTCCCTCGCTTGTACTTGTCAAACACGTTGATGACCGGTCGTACATTGCACTCTTCGCCAAAGTAATCACTTCCACATCCACTGGCAGGCTCCCACCAAAATATGCCTTTGATCTTGCGGCTGGAAATGTTTAACAAGGTTTCGTTCACATCTTCTAAAAAAGCCTTACGAGGTCCGCCGGGAATATCTTCAGAATAGGGCGCGGGATGATCTTCGTATTCGTGGGGACGATAGCCTGTCTCTACAAGAATGATATCCTTATTAAAGTTTTCGACCAGCGAAAGCATATTTTCTCTAAGCTGCAGCAGGTTACCGTGCCACCATGGGTAGTAAGAAAGCCCGATGATATCGTAGGGGATGTTATAGGAATTGAACTTGTCATAAAACTGCTTAGCCCCTTTTGTGTCGGCTCCATTATCATAGTGAAGCATAATTAAAGGACGTGGTGCTTGCCCGCGGCCTGCATCAATCCCGTCCAGGCCCGCTTTAAAGAGACCGGCAAAATTATCCCAGTTTCCCGGCAGTTTGCCCAATGGCCATAGCATACCGTTGCGGACTTCATTGCCGATCTGTACCATTTCTGGCATCACGCCCGCCTCGCGAAACGCCTCAATCGTATTTTTGGTATACTGATAAACGGAATCAATCAGTACTTCAACATTGGTCGTATCCCAGGCGGCTGGAATGGGCTGCTTGCCGGGATCGGCCCAGCTGTCAGCATAGTGATAGTCAAGGAGGAATTTAAACCCGTGCTCTTGGGCCTCCTTGGCCAGCTCAATAGTGTATTCAAGATCATTCGGCAAGCGGTCGGGTGAATGGAACAGCCGGAGACGAATCCAGTTATACCCGTGGTCCCGGAAAATATCCAGCCCCGGCTTTACCTCACCATTTTCCTTGAATTCAACGCCCCGGTCTTCGGCAGATTTCAGGAATGACAGATCCGCTCCTACTGCGTAGTTGATATCAGCACTTGAGACAGAGTCAGGTTGTTGAGCAGTTACATTTTCGCATGCAAGAGTTTTTATAAGAATCACTGTAATTAAAAAGAACCAGTATTTTGGATATTTCATAAGGAAAATTGTTTATTTTTTTACGTGATTTTGTTAACAATTTATTTTGCTCTAATCTACCTAAGCTCTCAAAAAAGATTAATCTACTCTTTCCAGCCAGGCCGCCTCTACCTGGAAGCCGTACCGTTGGCCCCCTTCGTAATCAGGTTTTTCAGAGGTATCAATGAGAAACTGGATCTCTTCGATTTTTCGTGGAATAACAGGTCCTTCGACACCGGTTTCGTACCATATTTTCATTACGCTCGGATATGCCTTTGGCAACATCATAAACCGGTCCGGTTCAAACGAGTTCAGCGGAATCCGGTGCTCGCGCATGGTTCCATCAATCGGAACCGAAGCACTGTAGGAGTTGCCGTCGTTGTCGAGCAACAGTACACTCATCGGAGCAGGGTTGTCGTAGTCCGTCTTTGCCCGAACCACAACATGCTCATAGGAATCAAGCGTGGAAGGTGTGATACCCTCGATATGATCCCTGATATAGGTACTGATTCCCAGTACATGTCGTCCCTCTGTTGGTTGTGTGGAAGAAATGGAAAGGGCTTCGGTCTCGTCCGATTCTCCCTCGGTAACCATCTTGGATTCGTTCGCATCGTCCCACGTATTGAAGCCCTGGAAGGTGTCATTCTCATCTGCTTTGGCATTCCAGAGCATGACCGGACGGCCCGGCGCTACAACACGAGTTGCCCACTTTTGGATGTACTCATCTTCCCACCGCCAGGTTACACTTGGGACATTACCCGGAAAGGTGAGGAACCGGTCGTTTTTACGATCGATGACAATCCAGTAACGTACTTTGCCGGCGTTCATCAACCGTTCGGGAATCGAGGCCTTATACTTGTGGGGAGAGACCTCCTTCATTTCAATACTATGATTCATACCGGCGGCGTTTTTTACCTGAAGCAAGGCCGTATCGCTGGCTTTGAGTCCTGCTATATTAGCAGCGACCTTCAACGGTTCGCCGGCTTCTGCTTGTTCGGTAGGTCGGTGCCAAACGGCTGGCCTATCGGCATTCTCGGGAACGGCATGATATTCGCCAAGCCGGATGTTTCCGAAACTGCTGCTTGCAGTCCATTCGCTGCTGTTCACGCCCTGGCGGGTCAGCAAGTAGGCGCCCGGTGAAATCATATACGAACCGTCACTCGCGGTTGCCACTCTGTCATTTCCAGGGTTGAGTCCTTCGATTGTAAATGAATCACCGAGATCCGACAGGTCGATCTTCATCTGATATTCGTTCCACTCTATAACTGAAGCAGGTTCGGCGAAACTGGTCCCGCTAAACGGATCCCGGATCTCAATTGCATCCGGCATTACCTCCAGTCGCCAGACGCCCTCTTCCAGCTTGTCCAGCAAATAGGCGCCCGTTCCCGGATAGGTAATCACCGGTGAGGAGCCGACACCGGCAATGCGCCGAAGCGAAGATTCATCCTCCGGGGCAGATTCGGTATCATTGGAATATATAAACGCCTCCTCGGTGTTCATCTGGCTGAGGTCTTTGTGATGGCTCATAAGAAAGTCTCCAAAGACTGTATCAGCAGGGAAGTCCTCGAACTGCTCCTTGTAGTCAACCGCATCAAATACTTCTCCGGCGATAATCATGCTGACTGCCCTTCCGGGAGTATAAATCATGTTGAGATAGTGTGACTGCCAGTCGTTATTCGCATGTGCAATGCCCATAGCGGTATAGGCAAACTGTGTGGCAAACTGTATGCCGTGTTCCTTAAAACTTCTGGCCATCATGGGCAAGGCGTAGTTATTCAGGTTATCGGCCGGATCAAATTCGTACACCATCTTTGCCATATTTTCGTACCGCTCATCGTCTTCCCACGGAGTCTCGTAGCTGCTCACAAACGGAAAATAATTCGACCGTTTTTCCCTTCCTTCATATAAACCTGCCGGATACCACTGAAAGGTAACGCCGTCGATGTCGGCATCGAGGTATGCTTCCGGTTCGCCGTGCGTAATGTTGTAGAATATTGGTTTGTCCCATCCGCTTTCGCGCAAATGGTTGGCCATGCTGTTCACAAACTCAAGGGTTCGGCCATAACCGCTGTGGCTCGGCTCGTTATCAATTTCAAGGGCGATAACGTTGGGATCCTCGATCATGGTCATGCGCGTGTAGGGATTCTCGTGGTTGATCAGCTGCGCCAGGTAGTTCTGGATAACAGGCCAGTATTCTTTGTTACGCGGCGCTGCTCCCTTCGATATGTAATTCGCAAATCCAGGCGGTTCCACAACATTGCCACGAGGGTAAGCGGAATTGTAATAGGTAGTCGGAGTGACGACCGTCTTGATTCCCCGTTCGCTCATTTTGTGGATCGTGTAATCGTGCAGGTCCAGATGGTGATTCTTGAGCAGATTACCCAGGCTGTCGGTGATTTCAATTTCATACAGGTGGGTCCGATACGCGTCCATCCCCATCCGTGTGAAATGATAAATGTCTTCATTGATCGCCTTCTTGTGATCCTTTCTCACTGTGTTCATTCCGCGATAAGTCTGAGAGTACGGCGTGTAATAATTTACCCCAAACAGGGAAACTTCTTCTCCCGAAGATTCCCATCGCATTACCCCGTCTTCTATCGTGACTTTTTGCTTTTCCTGCTTTGAACTGTTGCTTTGTGAAAAAGCGATATTTGCAGAGCCAAAAAGAAAAAGCAGGAGAACCAGACCTAAAGTCTTCTTTCAATGGTATTGTATCCGGAGGAGTGAATTCATAACATAAATTTTTAATAATTTAGGTACCATTTGAGTCTCTGGACTAATAGTTGAATTATTCGAGCCATATATTCTCTACTTCATAGCTAAGGAAGCCGGATCTAAACGATTCTGCTGTTGGTATCTCCCGCCTTTTAGTGTTCTTTAAGTCAAACGGGAAATCCTGCTCTGGCATAAAAAAGTCAGGGAACATCTGAGGGTATGCCAGTCAAAGTGCCGTACTGATTAGCTTAAGTTTGTCCAGCGAGATATGGATCTCTTGCCATTGGTTTGTTAATCCAATCGGGGCTGTATTGGTATAGCCTCTATACCTAAAACGGTACCGAAGAATACCATTATAAAACAAAGAGCAGAGCAGAACGTACAATGTAATCATCCCGCTCTTGTTCATTCTTAAACTGGTTAAAACAACTTACTGGGTATAACCCGGATTTTGTTCAATGATACCATCTCCCTCAGTAATAACTTCCTGGGGAATCGGGTAGCGTACATTATGTTCCGCTGCAGGAAGACCACGATCCTGTGCACGGTTTATATACTTTCCATGGCGGATCAAGTCGGTGCGACGCAGCCCTTCGGCGTAAAACTCGCGACCACGTTCTAACAACAATGAATCACGGAACTGCACCTTTGTTAGATTGCTCCAATTCGGGAGATTGGCCGGATCGATGGACCGTTCACGAACCTCGTTGGCCAAACTCAGCGCTTCGTTTGTTGGCCCGTCCTGTTCATTAATTGCCTCGGCGACCGACAGCAGGACTTCGGCATACCGGAACACCGGCTGATCCATAGTAAAATCGGGACCATTACCCTCAAATTCGGTAAATTTGACCGGAATCGCTCCCTGATGTTCAGCACGCGCGTCGACCGTATTGCCGTCACCATCTATATATCTGGCTAGCAGGGTCTCTTTACGAGCATCGTTGTCAGAATACTTATCGTAAAACTCCCATGGCAACCAGTATCCGTACCAGCCGCCGTCACCGTCCGTGATTGAGCCGTCGACGCTGCTACGAAAGCCAGGCGGTAAAACCTCTGTCAGGTAGTAGTTGGGAGATTGACCATTCGAGGGAACCGCATAAATCAACTCTTGATTCTGCTCGACGTTGAACACGTCTTCATAATTGTCCATGAGACCGTATCCCATACCCATTAGTTCTTTACCTACTGATTCAGCTTCAGACCAATTTTTTTGATGCATATGAATACGCAGCTTAATCATACGAGCTACGCCCATGCTCATTCTTCCCCAGTTCTCAGCATCGCCGTTATACTTGTCATCTAGATCCGGAATTGCCTCATTCAGATCGGTAAGCATTTGGTCGACGTAAGCTTGCTCAGACATTCTTGGGATAACCTCGTCATCACTGAGTGTTTCGGGATCCAGTTTGGGGTTAACAGGTCCCCAGTAATCCAAGAGAATGTACATGATAAACGCCCGCAGCGTTTTTGCCTCTGCAACATAGCGGGACTGGAGATCCTCCGGCATATCAACGTCAGAGTTCGCCATCTTGTCAATCAGGTCAGTAGCCAAGGCAACCGTTCGTATTTTGTCATAAATTTGGTCACCATTGAAGCCGGCTGGGCCATATGTGAACTCCGAGTAATTAATATACCACGGGGTATAATACAGATCAGTAGATACCTCCCCTCTTAACAGGTAGTTTTTAGGGTCTGCATTGTAGAGTCCAGCCCAGTCTGTGGAAAAGGGGTCATAAATGCCTATTAGTGCATTCTCGAAATCAGCCGGACTTTTGAAGAAAGTATCAGGTGTAAGTTCGGTATAGACCTTCGGTTCAAGCATATCACTACAGCCGATAATCAAAACCATGCTAACGCTCACAACTATTCCGAGCAGTAAGTTATTCTTTAGACGTTTCATAATGTTACTTCTGTTATAGTTCATAAATTTAATTTTGGTTTTGAATCTTTCATGGGTGATCCGTTAGAGATTCAGCTCAATTCCTACCGTTGTTGAATAGGACCGCGGATAGGGATTCGGTTCAGTGAGCTCCGGATCGAAACCTGGATAGTTCGAAATCACTCCCAGATCCTGGAGATTTACAAACAGTCGTGCTCTTCTAAGCGGCGAATCCGAACCGAATAACGAGTTCGGCAGAGTATAACTTAGCGATACGTTGCTGATGCGAACAAAGCTTGCATCATAGTCTTGATAATCACTTCCTGCAGGATTATTTCCATCAAATGGATTACTGGCTATACCAGCATACTTTCCATCACGGTTATCTGCGGAGAAGATATCAGTGGCATAGATCGTTGTATTCTCCGGATTCGTTCTCTGGGAGATAGAGAATACGCTGGGTACATAGTTATTGCCCCTCATGAAATCAAAGTTGCCATAAAGGTACACATTAAGGCTAAGATTCTTGTAGGAGAATGTATTATCAAGCCCTACGTTCCAGCGTGGAGTCGAGTTGCCAAGCTTCACGACATCCTGTGAGTCCAAGACCTCATCTCCATTTTGGTCAACATACTTGACGTTGCCCAGGTAAGCGCCGTCGTATGCCGGAGTATCAGGATCATCCTGCATGGCGGGCGGTATTTCATCCTCGCTGTTGATGATTCCATCGGTTTCCCAGCCGTAAATTGTGTCCATAGCTCCATTGGGATCGACCCAGCCGGGCAGTGGTGTCCTGGGATTACGTTCAACCCACGTAGCTTTATAGTAAGAGACGTTCATGTTCGTACTCCACTGAAAGTTTGTACTTGCCACATTCTGAGTGCTCAATGAAACTTCGAAGCCCTTGCTCTGCGTAGAACCGACATTGTCGGCTATGCTACCCACAGGATTGTTAGAGGGCAACGGATTATAGTCGAGCAAATCTTTTGCCGTTTTTATGAAATAGTCAAACGTTCCACTGATCCTGTTACTGAACAACCCAAAGTCTAGCCCAACGTTAAAGGTGTAGTTTTTCTCCCATGTAAGGTCGGGATTTGCGATCTGACCGAGTGACACACCCGTGTACTGGGTATCCCCAATAAGGGCATCACGGCCGGTACTATAGAGCTGCAGCGCGTTTCCTTGCAGTACAGCCTCGTTACCTACTAAACCGTAACTTACCCGTGCTTTGAGGTTCGACAAAACATTAAGATTGCTGGCAAAACTTTCTTCTGAAATTCGCCATGCTACTGATCCCGCAGGGAAGTATCCGTATTTATTATTTTCTGCAAAAATACTGGAACCGTCGCGCCGCACAGATGCTGATACGATATAGCGATCCAGCATTGAGTAGTTAACCCTGGCAAATTGTGAGAGCTTGGTCCGGCTACTCTTCCAGGAAGATTGATTATTCTGAGCGATATTGCTGGCGACACCGACATTATTATAGCTGAATGCATCGGTAAAAAAACCAACCGCCTGCAAACTAAACCCCTGACCCTTCGTCTGGTAATAGCCGCCACCGGCTGTAACGGTAAGACTGCTGTTTTCGAAGTCATTCTGATATTCTACATAGCCCTCAAGCGTGTAGTTTTCGAGCCTGTTTTCAGCCTTTTGAGCCATTCCATCCGGCAACTGGGCGTTGTTCGTCTGGCGTGGCAGGTAGAAGCTACGGTTCGTTGCCTCAACGTCTACTTGCCCTATTACAGTAGCACTCAGGTTGTCAAAAACATCAATTGTCAGTTTGGGAGCAGTAAAGAAGTGATTGGTTTGGCTCTCGTCATCTATCGTCAGAAAAGCTGCAGGGTTCATAATCAGCGGATGAAATGAACTCGCATAACTGCCATCTTCGTTGAACACGCTTACAGTAGGTGAATACCTGTAAGCAGCTTGCAGCATGTTGTATTTCTCTTGATTGCCATCATTATCACCACTGGAAGCGTTGCTTCCAGTCAACCTGCTGGCAGTAGTCTTAACGTTCAGGCGAATATTATCAGTGATGTATAGGTCCATGTTCAACCTACCGGCATATCGGTTGAGCGTTGAGTTTTTCAGCACCCCGTCGGTCCCCTGATAGTTGAAAGAGCCATAGATCATGATATCCTCACTTCCACCGCTCAAGGCAATGTTATGCTCATTGATAGATCCATTTTCCGTTACTCGTCCCAGCCAGTCGGAACCTGCCCCCGCTTGGTCAATCTGGGACTGGGTAAATCTTGAATTAAAATCAGGCACCGTGGAAGGATCTGTATCTCCATAAGGTGGAAGTCGATTCTGAAACAGGTATTGATCACGGGCCAGTCGATTATTCTGCCTCATAAACTCTTGAGCATTTAACAAGGGGAAATATTCATGCGGTGTTTTCACCGTATAACTTCCGCGATAGTCCACCTGAATATCTCCACTTTTTCCGCTTTTTGTGGTTATCAAAACCACCCCGTTGGCCGCCGCTGAACCATAGATTGCTGTGGAACTGGCATCTTTCAATACCGTAATGGACTCGATATCCGAGGGGTTCAAATAACTCAACGGATCGCGATCAATACCACCGTCAAATCCAAGCTGGTTATTGTTCAGCCCGGGAGTTGTATTCGAGTAATTCGTTATTGGCACACCGTCAATGACGTACAACGGAGCACCGCCACCTTCAGGGGAAATGTCTCCACGGATATTCACACTTACGTCACCACCTGGCTGAGCGGAGACCTGCCGCATGTTTAAACCGGCTGCCTTTCCTCTAAGCATCTGATTCACTGAACTCGTGGCAACCGGGTTCAAGTCCTCGGAATTTACGATAGAGATAGATCCGGTAACATCTTTAACCTGTTGCGTTCCATACCCCACCACCACCATCTCTTCGCCCTGAATAGCTTGCGGCTGAAAGATAACATCAAGGCTTGTTCTGCCGTTAATTGGCACTTCCTTTGTCTGATAGCCGATAAAGGAAAATACCAGCGTATCCTGTAGCGATGGCACGCTGAGTTCGTAAGTCCCTTCCGAGCCCGTTGAGGTCCCCGTAGTTGTTCCTTTAACGATCACATTAACGCCCGGCAGCGCTTCTCCCGATTGGGCATCAGTCACCGTTCCCGTTACGGTCTCCTGCCGTACTTTTACAGCTTTACTTAATTTTTCTCTAATGACCAAAACCTCACGATCCGGAGACAATTCCACTTCCAGAATCGTCCCCTTCAGCAGGGTATTCAACGCCTCAAAAACAGGGACGTCACTTAGACTGACCGACACTTTTTTATCTGGGATGGCGTATTCCTGAAAGGAGAAACCAACTTGTACCTGTTCCGCAACCTTTCGAAGTGCTGAAATTAAAGACACTTTATCCAGCTCTAATGAAACCCGCTGCTGATTTTTCTCTTTTTGGACCCACACAAGCTGTTCACCCGGTTGGTCCTCCCCCTTTTGGGTTGATTGTAATCCAAAACTTGTTGATGAAAAAGCCAGCAGCATAAAACCAATCAGAACGATAGTTCTACTCATATGGATATTATATGTGAGCACCTTGGCAATCCTATTTAACATCTTCATAAGATTCGACTTCTATTTTTGATATTCATTTTTTGTTTGAGTTTTGATCTTTCTGCATCCAGATTACCTTTCCTTCCTCCATTCGATAATCAATACGCAGTGTCATAGCAATAACCTTCAGGACTTTTTCAAGTGATTTGCGTTCAAAATCTGCTGTTACAGATAACTTTTTCAGCAAATAAGTTGAATAGGCAAAAGATACATCATAAATACGGCTGAGCTGCATGCTCACTTTATGCAAAGGCGCTGACTGAAACTGTAAACGTCTATTCATCCAGCTTAAATAATTTTTGACCCCAAATTGGTCGATCTGCAGAGTATTTCTTTGAAGATCCAAATAACCGAATTGTCCCTGGCTAAGCTCAACAGCCTTTTCTCTGGGCTGTTGGTCCGACCAAA
>Ga0079226_10004119_pt1 | contig 11095 bp, 10 predicted proteins | sample Poulit2014_FD_76345 | JGI IMG/M metagenome (GOLD analysis project Ga0079226, IMG submission 76345) | Agricultural soil microbial communities from Georgia to study Nitrogen management - Poultry litter 2014 | ecosystem: Environmental > Terrestrial > Soil > Agricultural land | place: USA: Georgia...
AAGAATATACGGATTACTACCATCAAGATTTAGAGAAAGCTAAAGATCTTTTAGATGAAGCAGGGTATCCTGATGGTTTTGAAGCAACTCTTTTAGCTTCCTCTGATTATAGTATGCACGAACAAACAGCTGTAGCAGTTCAAGACGCATTAAAAAAGGTTGATATTGATATAGAATTAGAACTTCCAGATTGGGCAACGAGGTCTGACCTAACTTCTGATGGGGATTATGATTTTGTAGTTACCGGGACATCAGCAGATATAATGGATCCTGATTGGTTGACCAGCTATATAGAAGGCGGAGAACCTAGTTTGAATACATCAGCATATTTCGATGATGATGAAATTAATAAATTGTTGAAAAAAGGTCGTAAAGAAGAAGACGAAGAAAAAAGAGAAGAAATTTATGGAGAATTATATGAAAGAACTTTAGAACAATCGCCATTTGTATTTATAAATTGGAGAACAGAAACTTATGGAATGACGGAAGATGTAGAAGGGTTTGAAAATTTCGAAGGATTTATGTCATTTCAATCTGGTATAACTTTAGAAGATACGTATGTTGAATAAAGTTTAGCAATAAAAATAAAGAGAATCGAGTGAGAAACTTATGGTAAAAATAGCAGGTATGAACTTTCATTATGTGCGTTTCCCTTTCTCATACTTTCTAGATTCTATGGTTGAGTTCGGTATAAATAATATAGAGTTATGGGGAGGCTCTCCCCATTTATATACAGAGGATATTTCACTTCAAGGAGTATATCAAATAAAGAATGAAATTAACGAACGAAAACTAAAAATTGTATGTTTTACTCCTGAGCAATGTGCTTATCCAATCAACATAGCGTCAAGAAATGAATTCATACGCGAAAGAAGTATCAGGTATTTCGAAAAGTCTTTAATGGTAGCAAATGAATTAGAATCTCCATATGTACTTGTGACACCAGGCTTAGGATATTTTAATGAAAACAAAGATGAAGCTTGGGAAAGATCTTCAGAAGCTTTAAAAAGACTTGCTGTCTCGGCAAAAAAAATGGGTGTTACGCTTATTTTAGAGCCATTAAAACCAACTGAATCAAATTTAATAAATGGTTTGTCTTCTCTCAAGAAAATGATAACAGAAGTGGATTCTAAAAATTTAAAAGGTATGATTGACACAAATCCGATGTCCATTATGAAGGAAAGCATGAAAGATTATTTTGAACTTCTAGGAGATGATCTGGTTCATATACATTTCATTGACGGTCCTGATGGTCATCTGGTTTGGGGGGAAGGCACCCTCCCTCTACAAGAGTATATGGGTATTTTAAAAGAGTATGATTACAATGGATATTTGTCTTTTGAGTACACTTCTTCACGATATTATTTAAATCCAAATAAAGCTATGGAAGATACTTTAAAAATATTAAATCCATACTTAAAACAATAAATATAGTATGAATTTAATATTCTATCTATATGTTTCGCTCTTAAAACTATTTATCTGATTAAATAAAGAAGGAATTTATGATGCTCTAAAGTTAAGTTTAAGAATAGAATAAGCTGATATGGGAGATTTTGCGTGTTGGAATTTAATAATTTTTTATTTTTAATAAAAAATGATGTGTAACTAATGTTCGCAAAGATTACAAATATTTCAATGAACTATTGCATAACTAAGAAATTTACTAAATAATTATTAGATATATGAAGAGTTATGTGATTAAGGTTAATGGCTAGCTTAGAAATGATTCAATCTTAAAAAACACTTGATGCTAGTATAGTTTTGTTTAGTTTAGTTTTCTTTAGATCCTTCCCTCCCTTCAGCCATTTCAGTACTTGTTATTTCTTATAAAACAAAAGAAATGACTTTAATTCCTGTTATTAAATAATACTTTGTATTCTTTAATGATTTTGGCGATGTGACTGGTGTTGTTTATAGAGTATACTCATAACGCTAATTAAGAATGTTTTATCTAGTGGATTATCAAATAACTAAAAACTGTTTTTATAATAATGTATAATTAAGCGTCTTTCTATTTCTCATAACTTTTCTTTTGTGATTATTAATAGTTTGTATAGATATTACTAAAATTAGGAATATATTTTGGATTATTAAATAAAGTCCATAATAATTTTTACGATGCTATGAAGTTTTAATAAAATTATAAAACTCATGGAGTTGATTAATCAGCTATATGTATATATTATTGTATTATTATGTGCTTGAGGAAGGTTGTGAAGAAATGTATTTAAAGGAAACTAGTCAAATTCCTTTGTATAGTCAGTTAAAACAAGTAATCAAAGAGGATATTAGAGAAAATAAATACAAAGTTGGCGAGCAGCTTCCAACAGAAATAGATCTTTGTAAGAAATACAACGTGAGTAGGGTTACTGTAAGAAGGGCAATACAAGAGCTTGTAAAAGAAAATATACTTAATAGAAGGCAAGGAAAAGGGACTTTTGTTAATGTAGGAAAAATAAAAAGAGAACTAATATCATTAGGGAGCTTTTCAGATATTGCTATCCAATCTGGACAAGAACCAAGTTCAAATATTATAGAATATAGAATTAGAGAAATGGGTGAAGAATTAGCTGAACTATTTAATGATGATCTCAATAGTACAGTTTTAGAGTTAAAAAGGGTTCTAAGTATTAATGAGACACCTTTGATTATAGAAAACTCGTATTTTCCAATTTCTAAATTTCCTAACCTTGAATTTTACCTTAATGAAAACGTCTCTCTTTATAAAATATTAGAAAAATACTATAACACACAAATTGTAAAAGCGAAAAAAACATTAGATACAATATTGTCTAATAAAGAACATGCTGAAATATTTGATTGCGACCCCAATTCTGTTATGTATTTCTTAAAAAAACACGCATTTACTACGAATGGAGAAATAGTTCATGTTTCTGAATCGTGTATCTTGAGTTCGAGAGTTACTTTTTCTTTCTCAGTAAATTCAACTTCTTACGAATCTTTTTAATAATTCAAACACGTGTCAATTTTGGCACTTGTATTTTAAAATGGAAAACATGCAGCTTGCTGGTCGTTGACTAAAGTATTTGTGTGGTCTGCTACTAGTTTGGAGACGTTATATATTAATGTTGCCATATTACAATGGATGTTAGCTCATTCTTCAGTTCGCTACCTAACGTTGTCGAGTTGAAAGAATTCTTTTTAATAGCTTCTCATCCATTTGACCGCAGTATACTTATTAAATAGCTTTTTCAAGCGACCGGCACTTGAGCTGAAACTGTGAAATGTCTTTAAAGTTGAAAAATACATTATAATACATTATAATACAATACAATACATATTAGGAGGAGTTAGTATGAATAACTATATAGGACAAGAAGCTATCTTCAATACTTTAGAATCTCTAAAGAAAGTTAAATTTGAAAGGGTTTTCTTTGTGGCATGTGGAGGGTCCTCAGCGTTAACGTATTCGAGTAAATATATAATTGATAGAGATTCAAACTCTTTAACTGCTGAAGTGTATAATTCAAATGAATTTATTTATCGAAACCCTGCTAAATTAGATCAAAACTCGTTAGTAATAGCAATATCTCATCTAGGTGATACCCCAGAAACAACTGCTGCTGCTGAATTGGCTCAAGAAAGAAAGGCTACAGTTGTTTCATTCACCTACGAGAACGAATCACCTTTAGCAAAAGCGTCAGACTATAGAATAGATTATAAGTACGGTCCACAAGTTAATCCAGCTGAATCAAGAAATATTTTAATTATCCAACTTACCCTAGGTCTACTTAAAATAAAAGAAAATAAATATGAAAAATACGATGCTTTAGTATCAAGCTTGTCTGGTATGGATTATACAGCAAAAAGAGCCATAGAGATATATGGTAATCAATCCGAAAAATATGCTAACCGATATCAAAATGAATCAATGATATATACGATGGCAAGCGGTAGCAATTACGGAGTAGCGTATTCATTTGCCATTTGTATTTTAATGGAAGCTCAATGGATTAATTCACACGCTATTCATGCAGGAGAATTTTTCCATGGTCCATTTGAAATTGTGGACGAAGACACTCCATTCGTTCTATTGCTAGGACTCGATGAAACAAGATTCATGGAGGAAAGAGCTTTAAAATTTCTTAATAAATATAGCAAAAAACTATATACACTAGATGCTAAAGAATTTGATTTGTCTAAAATTGATAAAGCTATTCATGGTGAAGTTGCTTCCGTTATTCAGCTTTACGTACTACGTTCACTTTCCAGAAATTTTGCTGAATTACGTAATCATCCACTAGAAACAAGAAGGTATATGCATAAAGTAGAATATTAAAATCTTTAATAAGCTATATAAAACAACCTAGTATAAAAGAGATTGTTTTGTATCTTTTATTAGAAGAATTAGGAGGAAATAACTTTTATGAGTTATATGATAGGTGTAGACGTAGGAGGAACATTTACTGATGTCACAATAGTTAATACAATCAATAGTGAAGTTAAAAATCATAAGTTGCCATCAACTCCTTCTGACCCGTCTATTGGTATTATGGATGGAATAAACGAAATTCTAAATATTCAAGAAGGTTCTCATGAGCTAGTTTCGTATCTAGCTCATGGAACAACGGTAGCTACTAATGCTTTAATTGAAAGAAAGGGCGCTAAAACAGCACTAATTGTTACAAGAGGGTTTAAAGATTTAATTGAAATCGCCCAACAAACGCGCCCAAGTTTGTATGATTTATTTAAAGAAAAGCCTTCCCCAATTATTCCTGGGGATTTACGTTATGAAGTGGAAGAAAGATTATACGCAGATGGATCTATACGAACTCCGTTGAATAAAGAACAATTAAAAGATATTGTAGAAGATTTAAAGTCCAAAGAAGTAACGTCTATAGCGATTTGCTTCCTGTTCTCTTTCCAAAATCATGTTCATGAAAAAGCAGCTGTAGAAGAAATTAGAAGGTTGTACCCCTCAGTGCATATTTCTGCATCACATGAAATTGTCCCTGAGTTTCGAGAATATCCTAGATTAAGTACAACTGCAATGAACGCTTTTTTAGGGCCAGTAATGCAGAAATATATGGAGAATTTTAATAGTTCTGTGCAAAACGCTAAAATACCTGTTAATCCCTATATCACACAATCAAATGGAGGGATTATTTCAATTCAAGAATCTGTGAAGACACCCATTAAAACGGCCGTTTCAGGTCCAGCTGCCGGAGTTGTAGCTGCTTCGTATATATCAGAATTAACGGGTTATAAAAACTTAATTACATTTGATATGGGTGGGACATCAGCGGATTTTAGTCTTATTGAAAATGGACAACCAAAAGTGTCGATGGAACGCGAAATAGAAGGGTTTCCAGCGCGAGTCCCGATGTTAGATATCAATACATATGGAGCTGGAGGCGGTTCAATAGCTTGGATAGATGGAGGTGGAGCACTTAAAGTAGGGCCTCAAAGTGCTGGAGCAGTTCCTGGGCCTGCTGCTTATGGTATGGGAGGCACTCGACCTACCGTGACTGATGCCAATGTAGTATTAGGAAGGCTGAATCCAAGTGGAATATTAGATGGAGAGATGAATATTGATGTAGAAGCAGCAAAGAATGCCATAAAAAAACATATTTGTGATAAAACGAACCTAAATTTGACAGAGGCTGCAAGTGGAATATTATCAATAGTAAACTCTAATATGACTCGTGGAGTCAGGTTAATTTCTGTTGAGAAAGGGCATGCTCCAAGTGAATTTTCTCTTTTATCTTTTGGTGGAGGAGGCGGACTTCATTGCAGTGCTTTAGCAAAGGAATTAAACATATCAACTATTATAGTCCCTCCATCACCAGGTACTTTTAGCTCAATGGGGCTGCTAGTTTCAGATATCAAGTCTGATTATGTAAGAACAGGGGTGCTAGATTTATCCCAAGAAAACGTCAAAAAAATAAACAAATATTTTAAAGATATGGAAAAGGAAGGTGAAAGTCTTTTAATAACTGAAAACATTAGAGAAAAAGATAGGTATTTTATAAGAAGTATAGATACGCGTTTTAAAGGACAAAATTATGAGCTATCTGTTCCAATCTATTTAAGTGAAATAAATAAACAAAATATTAATAAAATAGCGAACAGATTCCATGAAATACATCAAAAAACATACGGATATTCAGACAAATCAGCAGAAATAGAATTTGTTAATTATCGCCTAACAGCTTGTGGGAATTTACCCAAAGTAGCATCAAATAAAAATTTTTATAGTAATGAACAAGTAGTGGCGTCTGAATTTCAAAGAGAAGTTTTCTTTTATGAGACAGAAGTCCCGGGATATTATGATACAGGAATTTTCCAACGTTCTACTCTACAAAACGGAAATAAAATAATGGGACCTGCTATTATAGAGCAGTTAGATTCTACTATTCTTATTCTTCCTGATCAGGAGGCTAAGGTGGACTCTGAATATAACTTAATTGTTAATATAAAAAGAGGTGAACAGTAATGGATAAAAAAATTAGCCCAGTTACTCTTGAAATAATGGGAAATTTAGTTTTATCGGTAGCGGAAGAGATGGGTATTACTTTAGTGAAGACAGCTTACTCAACTAACATTAAGGAAAGAAAAGATGCATCTACAGCCATATTTGATGAAAAGGGACGGATGATAGCGCAAGCGGAGCATGTTCCTATGCATCTAGGGTCCATGTTGGGTGTTGTTACTGAAATTTTAAAAAAATACCCCGTAACTTCTATAAAGCCAGGGGATATGTTTGTAACCAATGATCCTTACACTGGTGGAGGAAGTCATCTTCCTGATTTGACCATGGTGGAACCTGTGTTTATAGATGGAAAAATCTTTGCTTTTGTGGCGAATATTGCACATCATTCTGATATTGGAGGTGCCGTCCCAGGGAGTACTTCTGCGAATGCTACAAGCGTATTTCAAGAGGGAATACGTATACCACTTATAAAACTTTATAATAATGGTGAAGTTTCAAATGACGTTATGGAATTTATTTTAAATAACACGAGAACTCCTGAGGAACGACGTGGGGATTTAAACGCGCAAATTTCTTGTAATAAAGCAGGGACCAGACGTATGAAAGATGTAATTAACAAATATGGAATTGATAATTTTGAACGCTATACAAATGAACTTCTAAACTATGCTGAAAATTTAATGAGGGAAGGAATAAAAGACATACCAGATGGCGATTATACCTTTGAAGATTTTTTAGATGATGATGGGGTAGATTTAGATTCTCCTGTTCCAATTAAAGTGAAAATTTCTATTAAAAACGATAAAGCAGATGTTGACTTTGCAGAAACTAGCCATCAAGTGAAGGGACCACTGAATTTAGTTTATTCTGGGACATTGACAACAGTGTTTTATTGTTTCAAAGCTATCGCAGGCCCTTCTATTTTTCCAAATGAAGGAATTTTTAGAGCTATAGAAGTACAAGCCCCTAGTAAATCAATTGTGAACTGTTCGCCACCGTCTCCTGTCGGAGTTAGAATTGATGCTGCTCAAAGAGTGGCTGATGTTATATTTGGAGCTATGGCTAAAGCTGTACCTAATCGCGTTTTAGCTGCTTGTAATAGCTCTGTTACATCTGCTATATTTTCAGGAGTAAATAATAAAACTAATCAATATTTTGTATACCTGGAAACGATAGCTGGTGGTTCAGGTGCTCATAAATATAATGATGGGTTGAGTGGAGTACAAGTTCATATGACTAACACATCTAATTTACCAATTGAAGCTTTAGAACGTGAATACCCCATTCTGGTAGAAAATTATAGTTTTGAGAAAGATTCAGGAGGAGAAGGTTTTTATAGAGGAGGATTGGGGCTAACAAGACAGTTTAGAGTATTAAATGATGACATCTTATTCACAGGGTTAGGTGAAAGACATAAGTTTTCTCCTTGGGGAATCGCCGGAGGGAAAAATGGAGCATCTGGAAGTTTTTGGATAAAGAGAAAAAATTCTCAAAAAGAAAAATTAAACTCAAAAACTTCAAATATTAGCTTAAATAAGGAAGATCAGATAATTATATCTACTCCTGGAGCAGGCGGGTATGGCAGCCCTGCAAAAAGGGAGAGAAAGAGAGTTATAAATGACATAAACGAAGGTAAAATTTCTCAATATGCTGCAGAAAAAGATTATGGATTTTTCGTTGAAATGGAGAAATAAATAAACCTTTAATAATTAAATTTAAAAAATGAGAGGGTATATGCTTGAAAATTTTAGGTGTAGGAGACAATGTTCTAGATTATTATAAACAGCAAAAGTTATATTATTTAGGGGGTAACGCATTAAATGTGGCAGTAATGGGGAAGAGAAACGGCTTTGAAAAATCTGCTTTTTTAGGTATATTTGGAAATGATAAAGCTTCTAATTTTATAATATCATCTTTAAAAGAAGAAAAAATTGATGTTTCTAGAAGTCGTCACGCTGTCGGTGAATGCGGTATAGCTACGGTATCTATTAAGAATGGGGACAGAAAATTTATAAAGTCGAATCAAAAAACTAGAATTTCCTCTTTGCTACGTTTAAATTTACATGAAGAAGATATTTCATATATTGATTATTATGATATTATTCATACAAGTATTAACAGTCACATTGATACAGAATTAAAAAAAATTTCTCACAAACGGATTTCATACGATTTTTCTGATAATACTAAATGGAATTATAATTTGATTAGTCAAATTGCTCCTTATGTTACTTATGCTTTTTTTTCGGGTAATAATCTTGAAGAAAACGAAATATATGAATTAATTAATTTCGTAAAACAATTTAATGTAGAAATTATAGTTATTACTCGTGGTGAAAAATCAGCTATACTATCATTAGAAGATAAAATATATAAACAAAACCCGCACCCGACTGAATTGAAAGATACAATGGGAGCAGGTGATTCCTTTATAGCAGGATTTTTATCATCTTTTGAAAAAGATAGAGATCCTAAAAAAGCTTTAAATAAAGGAGCCTCCTCTGCTGCAATTACATGTAGTCATTATGGAGCTATAGGTTATGCTAAAAATTAAATTTTATAAGGCAATTGAAACATTTTTTGAAAAATTCACTAGTTCTTTGTGGCTTTTAAAAGAAAACTCTCCTTACTTTTGTACAAAATGTACTGACCCCATAAAGTTAGACTAAATATTTAAGCTGAAAGTTGGCTGGTTTTCTTTCAATGATCCATCGAACTCACTCCAGTCAATTTTTCTATTATACGCTTATAATAATAAATATACTCTTTTACTGCATGTTGTAGCGCTTCGAACGATGGAGAAATTACTGATTAAATGAACAAAAAAATAATTTCTAGAAATCCGATTCCATTAATCGCAATCCCAACGCTAACGGAACAGGTTCTGAAGTGACAGATATGACTACAATTACCAATACGTAAAATGACTTAAAAAATCATGGTTCTCCCGTGTATGGTTTAGATTTCATTATAAAAACCTGCACTAATAAAATCGTTTTCCAGAATAATCAGTTGAGTTCGAATCACTAAAGCTTCCAGCCCACCGATAATAAAAGCGCTGCCTGCAATATGCATACGGACAATTTTCTTGTGGTCCACCGTTGTTAAGCAATCCCATATGAAGTACCCGAAGCCCCGTTTTTCTACTATTGGTATACTACTCATTTTCATCATCCTCTTATATTATGTGATAGAGTATGAACTTTTTCTTTATTGCTTTATGATTTAAGAGTGAGGTTGAGAGAAAATTTTTAGAAGTTATTGAAAGAAAACAACATTGAAAAGTAGCATTAAACTTACTGTAAGAGAGAGGCATTGCGAAGAAAAATTCTAATTCAACATTAAGCAAATGTGTTATTTATTTGTGCTGTCGTAACTTAGATCCAATATAAGAAAGTACATAATGTGTATAGGCATCGATTGTTCGCCAGAATTAAGAAGATAAAATTTAAATTCTTCGATAAGAGAGAAACGACAAAACTTTCCGGGATAAATTGACAGGAACAAACAAATGTCGCCTAAAATAGTCTAGGTGTTAAATATTATCCAAGAGGGTTATACACTGATTGTTGCAAAATTGGATCGACTGGCACGTCTGCTTTAGATAGGGTTAGAAACCATTCGGGAATTATTTGAAACGAGGGAGAGGAGATAGATTCTTGGAAGATATACAAAAGATTATTTTCTAAATGTCAAATCTCTTATAAATGCTGTAAAACTTCCACATATAATAGGTAATCATAAATCGTCAGAAATCAATTAAATTTATTGGTATTATTAGCATTCTGTGGAGAAGCAAGCATACAGATTATAAACCATAACTATGTTAGGTATCGCTCTGTTCTGATTTTAAATTTTTACATCAACTGTAAGGAATAGCGTTCTAAATTCTAAAGCCATCGACATATTATTTATAAATATCACGTCGATGGCCTAATTCTAATATTAAAATGGTTACTCTTTCATCATCAATATGGACAATTAACCTGTAATCTCCAATTCGATATCGCCATTCTCCAGATTGATCTCCCTTTAATCCCTTTCCGTGAATTCTAGGGTTTGTGATCCCTACTAAATGTTTCTTTATCCAAGCCATAATCATATTTGCTTGGTACGGATTCATTTTCTTAAATGTTTTTTGAGCTCTTTTTTCAAATCTTACTTGATAATATGTCATGTTTTAGCATCTAACTCTTTGATCATATCTTCAAAAGAAATGTATCCAGGATGTTTCATATGCTCTTGCATGGCTTGTTGGTAAAGTTCTAAATCAATTTCATCTTCGATTTTCTCCAAAACTGAAGAACGAAAAAGTTCGGATATACTCACATTATTGGCTTTTGCATATTCTTGGATAAGTTTTTCTTCTTCTTCGTTCATACGTAACGAAATCGTAGCCATAACTATCCCTCCATTGTAATACATTATATTACAAAGTTGTTTATCGCTCAAATAACTTTGATTATATAACAATTGTTTAATGTGCCCTCTATTCATGATTTATTTACAGGCGTCTTAGATTTGTGAATGGGTTTATCCATCTATGCGTTGCTTTTTTAATTCATGATAAATGGTGGAACGAGGAACTCCTGTCATTTTGGAAATATCATTGACACTCATCTCATTCGTTTGCCGTTC
>Ga0079226_10004120_pt1 | contig 11095 bp, 5 predicted proteins | sample Poulit2014_FD_76345 | JGI IMG/M metagenome (GOLD analysis project Ga0079226, IMG submission 76345) | Agricultural soil microbial communities from Georgia to study Nitrogen management - Poultry litter 2014 | ecosystem: Environmental > Terrestrial > Soil > Agricultural land | place: USA: Georgia...
CTATTACATTAAAGCAATTACATTACCTCACGCATAAACTTAAAGGAAGAAAACTAACACACAAACAAGGCAGTATCTCCTTTTCTGAAAGAATAAAAGGAAGCAATCTGCATAGATTTGCAGAAAACTTATACAGAGCCACAAAAAATTCAGCACTAGAAGTAGTACTTGATTTACTAATAGATCAAAATGTTCGTTCTTTAGGACATAGAAAAAATATACTTAACAAAAATTACAAATTAATAAATATCCAAAGTGCTAAAGCAAGCAATGGGTATATAGTAACCGTAATGGATTTTGGAAGTAAAAAAGAATAAATGTTCCACGTGGAACATTATAAAAAAAGAACAGCATAATAAAAGGATGTTCCACGTGGAACATCCTTTTATTATGCTATAAACTTGATAGTTCGTAACTTTGCAACATGTTTAAAGAATATGACGTTATCGTAGTAGGTGCAGGACATGCAGGAAGTGAAGCCGCTGCAGCAGCAGCAAACATAGGTGCTTCTACACTATTAATTACAATGGATTTGAATAAAACAGCTCAAATGAGTTGTAATCCGGCTATGGGAGGAATAGCAAAAGGACAAATAGTAAGGGAAATCGATGCATTGGGCGGTTATTCGGGAATCGTATCGGACCGAAGTGCTATCCAATTTAGAATGTTGAATCGTTCTAAAGGACCTGCAATGTGGAGCCCGAGAGCACAAAGCGATAGAATGCTATTCTCTCAAACATGGAGGATACTGTTGGAAAATACGCCTAATTTAGACTTTTACCAAGATATGGTTACTGGTTTGATAGTAGAAAACGAAAAAATAAAAGGAATTAAAACCCAACTGGGTCATAAAATAAATGGCAAAGCAGTAATTATAACAGCCGGAACCTTCTTGAATGGCACAATTCACATAGGAAACAAACAATTCGGTGGCGGGAGATTTGGAGATAGAGCATCCACAGGAATCACTGCAGATCTAGAGAAATTAGGATTTGAAAGCGATCGACTAAAAACAGGAACACCACCAAGAATAGATGGAAGAAGCCTTGACTATAGTAAATTTGAAGTTCAGAAGGGAGATGAAGAGATAACGGGATTTTCATTCAAAAAAGACCAGACGATATCCCCTGAAAAGCAAAAAGTCTGCTGGATTACATATACCAACCCCGAAGTACACGATATCTTAAAAGAGGGCTTCGAATACTCTCCCATGTACCAGGGAAGAATAAAAGGTAATGGTCCTAGGTATTGTCCGAGTATTGAGGATAAAGTAAGCCGGTTCGCAGAAAAAAACAGACACCAAATGTTTATAGAACCTGAAGGATGGAATACCATTGAACTATACGCCAACGGCTTTTCAACATCTTTACCGGAAGAAATACAATATAAAGCATTAAGAAAAGTACCCGGATTTGAAAATTGCAAATTTTTACGTCCGGGCTATGCCATAGAATATGACTATTTTCCTCCAACACAATTAAAATTCTCTCTAGAAACTAAATTAATAGAGAATCTCTTCCTTGCAGGACAAATCAATGGAACTACCGGATACGAAGAAGCAGCATGCCAGGGACTTATAGCAGGAATCAATGCCGGCCAGAAACTTCAAAATAAATCATCCCTCATTCTAAAGAGAGACCAGGCCTATATTGGGGTTTTAATAGATGATTTAATCAACAAGGGAACCAAAGAACCCTATAGAATGTTTACCTCCAGAGCAGAATATAGAACTTTATTAAGACAGGATAATGCAGACTTAAGATTAACAGAAATAGGCTACAATATAGGTCTGGCAGACAAAGAGCGTTTCGAAAATGTACAGAAAAAAAAGAAAGCCATAGAACAAAACAAAGAAGAGCTATCAGCCATTTCAGTAAGTCCGGAAGACGTTGATGTACTATTAAAATCTAAAAACTCCTCCCCTCTTAAACAAAAAATTAAGGGTAAAAAACTGTTGTTGCGCCCACAAATAAAATTAAAAGATTTATTAAGTAACGTCCAAACTTTTGAAGCTTTTAAACAACAAGATAAAGACGTTATTGAAGAAACAGAAATACAAATTAAATACGAAACCTATATTCAAAAGGAGAAAGAAATAGTGGGAAGAATGGCACATATAGAAGACTTAGTTATTCCCCAAAATTTTAATTATGAGAAATTACACTCACTGTCTGCAGAGGCTAAACAAAAATTCAAAAAAATAAGACCGGAAACTGTAGGTCAGGCAAGTAGAATAAGTGGCGTCAGACAAAGTGATGTTCAAGTTTTAATGATTTACATGGGTAGATAAAAAACTACTCATTTTTTTACAAAATAAGGCGAAAATACATCAAAAACACTTAACTACTTGTATTTCAATAAAATAAGTCAGAAAAAATCGACTTAAATAAACATAGCAAATTTCCATTTAAAAAATATTTTAATCATATTCCCTACAAAAGCATAAAAAAAGAAATTTGCGCCTTAAAATGGCTAAAAAAGGGATAATTACTAAAATTTGCTAAAAAAAGGCTTTTCATAAATGGAAAGGGCTTTTTTAGTTCTAAAATTTAATTGTTCACACTTTTTATCCTAGAGCGTGTATTTTTAAAATTTTTTTTTCATATTCAATTTTAAAATTTTCCAGCACCAAGCACCAGAGAAAGCTTTCCTTTTCTACTTCACCCATATTCCCACCTTATTAAAAATTATAAGATAATCCGGAATATCCTTTCCTCGAAAAAAGAATTTTACATAGCTATCATAAAACACCGGTGAATCATATTTTGGATAATTCGTTTCCGAAGGATATTGCGATAAATATTGATACAGATAATCATCTTCCTTTAAATTAAATCATCGGCAGAATCAATAAACCTAATACTATTTGTATATCTATTCTCTTCTTCTATCAATCCCATAAACTGTCTGATAATCCGGACATATTCGTACCCATCTGATGAGCTTGTTGTCCAAGAAACTGATACAAGCGAATATAAGCATCTTTATTACTCACTAAAATACTAAAAAAAATAGATTGCCATGTTTTAATTTTATATTTGCTACTTTAAGAAAAAGACTACCATAAAAATGGACTATAAATTTAGAGAAATAGAGAAAAAGTGGCAAAAGAAATGGAAAGACTCCAAAATTTACCATGTAAAAAATGATAGTAGCAAGCCTAAAAGTTATGTTTTAGACATGTTTCCCTATCCTTCGGGAACAGGCCTACATGTAGGTCATCCCCTTGGCTATATTGCTTCCGATGTCTATTCCAGATACAAAAGATTAAAAGGATTTAATGTATTACATCCCATGGGATTTGATGCATTTGGATTGCCGGCAGAGCAATATGCAATAGAAACCGGTCAACATCCGGCAACAACTACAGATAATAATATCGAAACTTTCAAGAAACAAATGGACAATATTGGCTTTTGTTTTGATTGGAGTAGAGAGGTACGAACTTCTGAACCAAACTATTATCATTGGACACAATGGATATTTTTAAAGCTTTTCAATAGCTGGTATAATCGACAAGAAAAACAAGCACAATCTATTGATACGCTGGTTCAGCTATTTGAAAAAGAAGGAAATAAAAATCATGAATGTCCCGGAGATGAACAGCATAAATTCACTTCAGAACAATGGAAATCCCTTAATGAAAAAACACAACAGGATATTCTCATGAATTACAGATTGGCTTATTCGGGCGTAGGTGAAGTCAACTGGTGCGAAGCTTTAGGAACAGTACTGGCTAATGATGAAGTAGTTAACGGAGTAAGTGAAAGAGGTGGGCATCCAGTCATAAAAAAGAAGTTACGTCAATGGTATTTGAGAATAACAGAATATGCAGACAGATTATTGGAAGGCTTGAAGAGCGTTGATTTTAGTGAAGCAATGAAGGAAATGCAATCAAATTGGATTGGCAGAAGTGAAGGAGTAGATATCAAATTTAACATAAAAAATCATGAAGAAAACATGGTCGTTTACACCACTCGACCAGATACCATTTTTGGTGTTGATTTTATGGTTTTAGCACCGGAACACGAACTCATTAATCAAATCAAAACGAAGGAAGAAGAAAATAAGGTAGATCAATATGTGGCTTATGCCAGAGGAAGAAGCGAAAGAGAAAGAATAGCAGAAAAGAAAATAACAGGTTGTTTTACAGGTTCTTATGCAATAAACCCCCTCAATGGAAAGGAAATTCCCATTTGGATATCTGAATATGTTTTATCCGGATATGGTACAGGGGCAGTCATGGCCGTTCCTTGCGGAGATGAACGTGACCACCGTTTTGCAAAACATTTTAATATTCCAATTACTAATATTATAGGTTCTTATTATAATGGAGAAGAAGCAAATCCTACCAAGGATGCCACACTACAAAATAGTGAATTCCTAAATGGTATAAAAATGGAGGATGCACTACCTCTTATTTCCGACAAGATAGAAGAAAAAGGTTTAGGGCAACGAAAGATAAATTTTAAGATGAGAGATGCTTCCTTTAGCCGCCAAAGATACTGGGGAGAGCCCTTCCCTATTAAATGGAAAAATGGAAATGCTTATGCATTAGATGAAAAAGATCTACCTTTAGAATTGCCCCATGTGGAAACTTATCAACCCGGCCCTGAAGGAGAAGGTCCTTTAGCCAATATTTCCGACTGGACTTCTAAGAATTTAGAAACCAATACAATGCCGGGTTATGCAGGATCTTCTTGGTATTTTTTAAGATATATGGATCCCCATAATAATCAGGAATTTGCATCCAAAGAGGCAACCGAATATTGGAATCAGGTAGATGTTTATGTGGGTGGAACTGAACATGCAGTAGGGCATCTCTTATATTCCAGATTATGGACCAAGGTATTATTTGATTTAGGTTATATTAATTTTGAAGAACCTTTTAAGAAATTGATTAATCAAGGAAAAATAACCGGAGATTCCAGACTGGTTTATCGTATTCATGGTACCAATAAATTCGTATCTAAAGGATTAAAGAATGATTATAAAACAGATCCCTTACACGTAAATGTTAATTTTGTTGATGGATTTGAATTAGACACAGAAGCATTTAAAAGTTGGAAACCCGAATTTAAAGATGCAGAATTCATTTTGGAAGATGGAAAATATATTTGTGATTCAGCCATTGAGAAAATGAGCAAATCTCTTTATAATACAGTCAATCCGGATGCAGTAGTAGAAGAATATGGTGCAGATACATTTAGAATGTATGAAATGTTTCTTGGTCCCATAGAACAATCTAAACCATGGGATACCAAAGGAATAGAAGGCGTATCAAGATTTTTAAAGAAACTCTGGCGATTATTTTATGACAGAGAAGAATGGATAGTGAATAATGAAAAAGCGACAGAAGCAGAATTACGCATTCTTCACAAAACCATAAAAAAAATAACGGAAGATAGTGAGAATTTCTCTTTCAATACTGCAGTAAGTCAGTTTATGATATGTGTAAATGAATTAACTTCTTTAAAATCGCATAAGAAAGAAATTTTAGAGCCACTCATTATTTCTTTAACTCCTTATGCACCACATATTTCAGAAGAACTTTGGCATCTATTAGGACATGAAGATAGTATTTTAAATACTGATTTTCCAATTTATGATGAAAAGTATCTTAGAGAAAGCACAGTCACCTACCCTATTGCCATAAACGGAAAAACGCGGTTGACACTATCCTTCGATGCAGAGGCAGATAAAGAGACGATAAAAGCAACGGTTTTGGATAATGAGGTGGTAGAAAAATGGATTGAAGGGAAGAATATTCGTAAATTTATTCTTGTACCCGGAAGAATGATTAATGTAGTTGTATAACGCTTACCAGAGATAGAATATAACGTCCAATTTAAGGGCATAGTCCAAAGATACATTTCTTTTTTTAGACAAAATCCACAGAAATAATCGAAATTCTGTGGATTTTCTAATTAAAAGTTTTCTAACAATCTGCTTCTCTCAAAGTCAACCATCCCATTAAATTGATGAGGCGTTTTTAGTTTTGCTCTGCGAGATTTTCTCAAATAAGAACGAACGCCACTACCTGCTTTTCTGGCATTTGGTTGATTTAAGAAGTCATTTTCGCTAATATAGTTACCTGTCTTTATCTTACTAAAGATAGATCCCAATATTGGATCATTCCTACCCCACCTAACATCAACATAATCGTGGTAAAGAACATTTGGAATCATCCCTTCAAAATAATCGGATATCCCATTGCTATTAATCGATTTAAAGTTAATAGAATACATATCAGCAACATGCTGATAACCCTTATCTTCCGTAACAAATGAAATAGGTATGGTAAAGAAACCAACAGGTTTTCCATAGGTTGTATCTCCAACTATTTCTACATCCATATAAGGTTTTAAATTGTTGATAGTTAATTCAGCAGCAGAAGCCGTTCCACCGGAGGTAACAAAAAAAACACGCTTTAAATCTAGATTATGACCTACTGACTCAAATTTAATAGGAGTTATAAGATTCTTCAGATTATCATTATTTTTAAATAAGCTGGTTACCTGATCATTATATTCGTAATTATACATTTCTTTTCCTACCGTAGAAGCCGGGGCGATTAAGTTATCTAAAAACTCTGTAGTAACCACAGCCCCTCCCCCATTATACCTTAAATCCACAATAAGTTCATCTACACCGGCATCTTGAAATTTAGCAAAGACAGTATCAATTTCTGCTTTAGCATCTGCACCATTAGGAGCATCAGGACTTACACTGACAAAAGAATTAAATACAAAATATCCTACTTTTTTACCATCTACGGTATAAATATCATGAAAAAGAACAGGATTAAGATGGAAATCACTTATGGATAGTTGAGCGGAATATACCGTTTGATCAGGACGTTTTAATTTTAAACTCACGCTCTCGGATTGAAAAAGAGCATGGTTTATTCTGTCACTGGCAGCACTATCATTTAAGTTCATATTCGTTTTATTATTGATAGCGATAATTTCATCTCCTCTTTTTAAACCTTTCTTAAATGCATCAGATTCCTTATAGCTATATTCAATAAAAAGATGAATTTTAGCATTTTGATCCATTGCTGCTCCAACCATATAACCATATCCTCCCTTCCGTCCACCTTCTAATTCGGAAGAAACTGTCCCTTTTACATCAATAAAGCTATATTTATCTTTTGGAACACCATTTAGCTTAGGGGAATAAGAAGCGATAGTACCCATCAATCGAGAACCTGTTTCTAAGAGTGAGCTACCATTAAATTTATCATCATACCACTTTAAATCTTTGGGAACCTGATCAACCCAATAATACATTGGAGCCCATCCCCATATCATGTCTTTCAGCCCGGGGATTGGTTTTGATGAATCAGAAATATTCATATGCCAGATGTAAAATTTCAGAGAATCCACATCATTGGCGCTTAAACTTCCATTCTCCTGTTCATTATTGGCAACTGTATCATGTTTTCTACAACCATTTATACCTAAAAACAATAATAATAAACTAATTCCCAATAAATATTGTATGTATTTTTTCATAATATTAATTTTATTAATCCTTTCTAAAAAAGCTTTTATTTTTTTCATCCATTTATGGAATAAATTTTGAAATATCTTTCAAATTAACCAAAAAAATAATTTCATAAAAATATCGACTAAAGTTTTTCATAGAATCTGCTTGTGAATTCCAAAGATCAGCATTTATTTTTGAATTTTTTTCCGATTGTTTCCTTCAACGTAATAGTATTATTATATAATTATTTAAATAAACTAATACTACTATTAGGGCTGTGGATTTGTGTGTAAGATTATTTAGAGATATTTGACTTTTTGATTTTTAATATTTGATTCGGGTTTATCCATACCTTATCCACAGCTATTATATCGTTGAAATGCTTTTATAATCATAATCTTCTTTTAAGATTTACGCTTATCCACTTTCATGTGGATAAGCGTAAATCTTAAAAAGAATTTTAATCTACTTGTTGATTTTATATCAAATTTCATGTGAATTATTTCAGGATGATTTTTTTAAATGGGAATAAACTCAGTAAATCTTAAAAATTAAAGGTTCATTAACAAAAGGTCTCTTATTATTCCACGGTTATTCACAATTTTTGTGGATAAGTTAATTTTTAAAATATAGACTTAACAAGGATTTAAAATATTAAAAATATTATTATTGTGAATAACATTTTAAGTATATTTTCATGCTCTATTAAGGTATATTTGTAGAATAAATCCTGATTTTACTGAATTATATAGGCGCTTTAAAGTAAGTATTAGAAAAATTACATAAAATTAGTCGCAAAGTTTGGTCTGAATTTAGTATTTATCTGACAGAATATTTTTTATAAATATTTGATAATGAGTTTATAGTATAATAATAAAGTATGAATAATTTATAATATTGATTAAGTTTTTTAGTTAAAAAGTCAACTAATACCTTATAGTATTGTATGAAAGCTTTATTTATCCTATTTTTGCGAACCTTTAAATAAACAATATATGTCAGTAATACAGGCTCTTCGTGAAAAATATGCTACAACGGTAGTGATTGTTGTATGTATCAGTTTGGTTGCTTTTTTATTAATGGATGCTTTCGTTGGTCCTAAATCTTTCTTTAAAAAGGATACGGAAGTGGTTACCGTAAATGATATAGGCTATCCTTATAAACAATATATGCGTGACGTTAAGCAAGCAGAGAATAACTATAGAAGACAAAATCCGGACGGTAATTTAAATGATCAAATAAGAAATAGGTTAAAAAATCAGGTCTATCAACGTTTTGTTCAAAAGCAAATTTTACAGAGCCAGTATGATAAATTAGGTATTGCCTTTTCTACAGATGAATTACGTTCGTTAACCGTTACTGCAGATGCTGATCCCAGAATAAAGCAAATTCCTGGTTTCCAAAATCCTCAAACCGGAGAGTTTGATCCAAACAGAGTTATTAGCTTCATTAATAATCTGAGGAATGCCCCTGGAAATAACAGACAAGCACTACAGCAAAGAATGCAGTGGGAACAGATGGAAGATATGTTGAAAAGCTCATCGTTGTTAACGAAATATACCTCGTTAATTAATAATGGGATTTATATTCCTTCTTGGTTGACTAAAGAGAAAGTGAATGAAAATAACAAGTTTTCTAATATTTCATTCGTATCTGCACCCTATACATCTATTAATGATTCATCCGTAAATGTTACCGATAAAGATTTACAGAAATATCTGAATGAACATAAGAAACAGTTTCATATTGATGCCAATCGCACCATTGAATATGTGGCATTTAACGTAATACCATCTGCTGAAGATTCAGCTACTATTTTAGAACGTCTAGAAAAATTGAAAGTGGGTTTGGATACCACATCTAATAGTACAATTGATGGATTTATTACACGTAATTCAGAAACTCCTTTTATTGATAGATATCTTCCTGAAAGCATGATACAATCTTCTGTAAAGAATCAATTGTTAAGTCTGCCTCAGGGAAGTGTTTATGGTCCTTACTATGATGGAAATTCTGTTGTTTATGCAAAAAAGTTAGGATCTAAAACTGTTGCTGATACGGCTCAAATTCAACAGGTGTTGGTTAGTAATAGAATGTTTCCAGATTCTATTGCTCAGTTTAAGGTAGATAGTTTAAAGGCTGCTGTTAAAAGTGGTGCTGATTTTTCTCAGGTGATTAATACCTACACAAAGGGACGGGCACAAAACAATGGAAATATTGTAATTACAGCGAACAGTACAAATGTTCCGGATCAGTTTATTCAGTTTGTAAATAATCATAATGTTGGTGATCTTGGGGTTGTTAAATCTCAGTATGGCTATCATTTAATAAAGGTTAGGAATAAATCAGGAATGGAAAAAGGCTATAAGATTGCTTATTTGACTGCGGCGATGGATGCTAGTCAGGCTACAGATAATGGTTTTTATTCTAAAGCCAATAAGTTTAGAGGTTTAAATGGTACAAAAAAAGCTTTTGAAACTGCTGCAAAAGAGAATGGGTATAAAATTCAGGAAGGGGCTAATTTAACATCGAGTACTTATCAGGTAAATGACTTATCTTCTTCCAGAGAAATTGTTCATTGGGCCTTTAATGCAGAAAAGAATGATGTTTCTAAAGTTTTCATTCTTCCGAATAGCTATGTTGTTGCTGTTTTAAAGGATATTACTCCGGAGGGTACAGCTCCTTTAGAATCAGTAAAACCGCAAATACAAGCTGTAGTACGTAGGAAAAAGAAAGCGGAAGTTATTTCAAAAAAATATGAAGGAAAGAACTTGAAACAGATTGCTTCTGCAATGGGGGATTCAGTAAGTACAGCAAATAAAATCAGTTTTGCAACTTCTTTTATTCCTAATTCAGGATTTGAACCTAAAGTAGTTGGTGCTTCCTTTAATAAAAATTGGAAAGGGAAATTATCAAAACCTGTTTTTGGTAATAATGGCGTATATTACTTAACAATTAATTCTATTTACGATGGTGGCCAGGCAGATTCTACTTCTTCTCAAAACATAAAGAATCAAATGAATACTTTATTACAAAGAGAAGTCGCATCTCAATTACGTGATGCATTGATAGATCAGTCTGAAGTAGATGATAATAGATTAAGTTTTCCAGGTTTATAAAGAATGGAAATAGCCTAATAAAAAAGGAAGCGCAAAAGCGCTTCCTTTTTTATTAGGCTATTTTGTAAGTAAATCATTCCTGTTTTAACGAGTTATTTTGCGAGCACTTCTCTGATTTGTTCGGTATGTGTTTTGGTTTTTGGTTTTTTGATGATGTGCTGAATAATTCCATCTTCATCTATGATGAAAGTAGTTCTTTTTGTACCCATATAAGTGCGCCCCATAAACTTTTTTTCACCAAAAACATCAAAAGCATTGACTACTTCTTTACTTTCATCGGTGATTAGTGTAAAAGGCAGGTCGTATTTTCCAATGAAATTCTGATGTTTTTTAGCGCTATCAATACTCACTCCAATCACTTCAAAACCTTCCTTTTTTAGATCTTCATAATGGTCTCTCAGGTTACAAGCTTGCGCTGTACATCCCGGCGTATTATCTTTAGGATAGAAATAAAGAATGACTTTTTTACCTCTGTAATCACTTAA
>Ga0079226_10004121_pt1 | contig 11095 bp, 8 predicted proteins | sample Poulit2014_FD_76345 | JGI IMG/M metagenome (GOLD analysis project Ga0079226, IMG submission 76345) | Agricultural soil microbial communities from Georgia to study Nitrogen management - Poultry litter 2014 | ecosystem: Environmental > Terrestrial > Soil > Agricultural land | place: USA: Georgia...
AGAGAAGTACAACTAATATTAGTTGTACTTCTCTTTCTTATTTATAAAGTTAAAACATTCTCATATAGCAAGTAAAATAACACCCCTTAATTTTATATTAAGAGGTTTTGTGTCAAAAACGATTATTAAAAGTACAAAAATACTTCACAATTAAATATGATATATTTTATGTTTTTTATGATTAACTAATTAGATCAAATGATTAGTTATTTTCAAGTAAATAATCATCAAAGGGCGACTTTTATAGTCGTCCTTTTTTGTTTCATATTCTTGTCAGAGCCAATATCTACTTATTGATTCACCAATTCTCTTATATTTCACACATGAAGTATTGGATTAAAATTAAGTAACTTAGAACTTATTTATAATTATTGTATATTAAAATGTTAGCCATTAATCCTATTTATAATACTTATCAATACAAATAAATCAGTGTATCAGCTCCTTGTTATTACGTTTTATCTTACATTTACTGTAATCATCTACATTAGTTGTTTTGATATTCTATTTTTTTATATTAGTCAACATCGTATAGTAAAACAAACTGATGTAGTTGTCCTGTTGCCAGTCCAATGTTGTTGTTTATATTCTTTTTGATTTTTTGTATTGTTTGGTAATCTATTGGCAATATGCGCATATGAACTTCTTGCATCTTGTCTGTTAAATTAATATGTAAGCTTTGTTTTAATGCATTACTGATTTGATTATTGTTGTCAATATTACATTTAAGCATCGACTGTAGGTGTATTAATGCCCGTGCGTATCCTTTGTCATATTCAGCTTGTTTCAATATACTGTCTAACTCATCCATACTTGGATTAGCACTAGTAAATACTGTAATCTTTAATTTATTGAATAAATAATTATGTTTCTGCAATTCGTATTCCGTGTTTGGATCAACTAACTTCTTCATCCTATTCTCTAGCTCGTTGATGTACATGTTGGCTTTAGCAACAAGCGATTGGGAATATTCATCGTATGCGCTTAATTCTGAAGTGATTTCTGACATTTTTTGTTGGTGATAGTCCTTTAGTATTACAGATAATTCTTCATCAGTGTAAATATCTGTGTATTGCTCTAAGATTGCCTGTTTACCTCCTCTTAACTCTGCTAGTTTTTTGATAGCTGGTTTTATTGTTGCTCTTTCATTAATTTCTAAATCAACTTGCTTTAAGTTGTTGAAATACGATGTATTCTTCATGTTGCACCTCCTTATTATTTTTGTTATTACCTACCCTTAAGTTTAATTTCTCATACATTTATAAAGGACTAAGTAACCATTAACTTTAATGTCATCTTACTCTAGACACTGTATATTGTCCATTGAGTATATAAACGTTTATATTTTGAAAGTTGAAATGAGGTAGTTTATAGAAGGTTATATTATAAATAGATATCAATTTTTTTTGAATAATTTTGAGAAAATAGATTGCTTTTGTTTATTTTTATTAGGTGTTTCTGAATCAAAAATATCTTCTTTTTCATTTATATTATCTGTTTCTATTTTTTCGCTATTACTTAATATATTTTGACTATTTAAATTCAATGATTGTTCTTGCTTTAATGCAATTGTTAAATCGTCAATTTGTCGATTTTTTTGTCGAATCTCTGACTCTAAATGCTCTATGTATTTATCGATATAACTGCTATATTGATTATTTAATGATTCTATTTTACTTGTCGCTTTTTCATCAAATTTTGTCGTTTTTTTTGTCGTTTTTTTATTTAAAATTGTTTTTAGATAATCTATTGTATTATCATCTATTAATGATTTGTTACCTGCTTTTTTTACCTTTAAATTTGAAGGTAAACTTTTTAAATGATAATGAATTGTTTGTTTAGAGACATCTAAAAGTTCAGAAACTTCCTTTACAGTTTTCATCAAATAATAAGGTCTCCTTTATCTATTTTTTTAATCATTTTGGTGTCATTTCGAATATATATAATATGTTTTTATTGTTTTAATAGTAACATTGAATTAAAAACACGTTAACTTTATTAAAAGTATGTGTTTAATGAATTTTATATAAATATAGATAAAGGTTGAGGCAAAATTACTCCAATTTTAAAATTAAAATCATCTTTTTTTCAAGTAAGAGATAACAAAAAAAGAATAACCTAGAACTTTATTCTAAACTCTTATTAATATTTGCTTATATGCTAAATAAACGAGACTGGCTTGAATGATCGTTTGAGCTAAACTTAAGATAATACTGATGCGTTTTTAATTTTTATAGTTACTACTTAAAAATCTAACTGTTACTGTGCTCTAAACAAGAATATCTACTCTTAATATATTAAGAGTAGATATTCTTGTTTAAGAGAAAAAAGTATTGATATATTATTTTTTTCTCTTTGGTATAGGAACTATATAATTAGAATATGGTAGTCTACTTATTAGCTCTATAAGTATTATAGAACTAATAAGTATTATTATATAACTTAAAATAAATGTTGCAGAATTATCAAATATAATTGAAGTGAATATCTTTTTATATGTCATGATAACTATTAAATGGACTAAATATATTCCCATAGAATAATTGCCAATTTTTGTAAATATTTTCATTAATAGAGGACTAGATTTTATAGCATTATAAAAGTACACTAAGACCATAATAAAAATTGGGATATTTATTATCATAATACTTGTTGAAGAAGATATTAAGTTTTTTAAATCGATTGTTATGTACAGATTAGTAAGTAAAATTATGGAAATTGTGAAAATGATTTTTTTATATTTAATAATTAATTGATTAATATATCCATAGTGCTTAGCAAATAAAATACCTAATACAAAAAAAGATATCCAATTTAAAATAAAAATTCGGCTATTTATAAAATGATTTATTATTCCATTACTAAAATGGAATAAATCATTACCAAAATAGAACCACCAAAGATTAAGGATTATAGAAATAAAATATACAAGTATAATAGGTTTCCCAGATTTTATTTTTTGTAGTAATGGAAATAAAATATAAAATTCAATAACTACTAATATAAAATAGAGATGAGTTTCTCCAGAACCTAATAAATAAGTATTTACTATAGTATTTGATAACGGTTTAAATGTATTAGTAAATGACAAGCTTAGAATAATGTATATAGTGGTCCAAATAATGAATGGTAACACTATTTTAGTAAGCCTAGATTTTAAAAAATAGTTTAAATTAAAACTTCTAGTGAGAGTGGAACTAGTAAGTAAGAAACCACTGATTACGGCAAAAACTGGCGTTCCTAATCTTGATAATTGATTGATGTAACCTATCGTATCGTTAGTAAATTCTCCATTAGAATAATATATACGTGAGGTTACATGTACTAAAACAACTAACATTGTCGCTATTGACCGTATAATTGGTATCTCTTCATAATATTTTTTCATAATACTGCATAAATTCCCTTTCTTTTATATTTGACTTCATACACAAATATAACCATCAGCTTATAATTTAAATTGTTTTTTCATTTGTTTGAAAATTCTTTTGCAAGCCTTTGTGTCATTAAATTTATATATATTAGATAATTTGATACTAGAGTCGAATTTGAAATTCTTTAATTCTTCTAATAATTTTCTTTCATTTTTAACTATTATTCCTGGTAACTCCATTGTATTTGACGAGTTTAATGAAGTTTCCATGATTGTATCAGGTTGATAATAAATAACTTTTCTTCTCATTATGGCAAAATCAAGAGCTACACTTGAATAGTCTGTTATTAATAAAGAGCTATCATACAATAGATTTTTTATATTATGTTCTACGTCGCTAAGTACCTTCACAAAATTTGAGTTAAATAAATGATTATATTTTTGAAAATTTCTATGCATAAAAATCACAAATTCAATATTGTTAAAGTCTGCTAATTTTTTTATAGATTCATTATTAATAAGACTAGTAAAAGTTTTATAATACTCAGTTTTTTTAAATTCTTCATCTGACAAGTTATCTAATCCAGGTCGCCAGGTAGGCATTATTAAAACTTGTTTCTTTTGATTGATATTTAGTTTATTTTTTTTACTTTCTTTAATAAGTAAATCAAACCTAGGTAAACCTGTTAAAATAACTTCATTAGAGCTAAATCCATAATTACCTGTTATAATTTTTTTCTCCCTTGATGAAGAAACTACAAATAAATCAGTAAATCTTTCATGTTTTTTTCTCGCATACATATGTCGTAAATCACGTACACCTATAATTCCATGTTGTAAAAAAACTCTTTTTTTAGTTGATAACTCTCTCTCTAATTCATTTACTCTAAACGGCAAAATATAATAGGAAGTATGGGTATGACATATTATGTCAGCTTCGTATAAGATTTTTAAATTTTCTGCAGTTTTATAAAAAATAATATTGTCTTTATATTGTTTTAAGTTATCTAAATCCGGGCTGTTTTTATGAACTATATAATAAATGTTATATCTACTAGAATAGTTGTTTAATAAATATTCAAAAAAAACTAAACCATTATCTTGCGCACTTGAAGGGTATTCGATACATACAATAGTTGGTTTATTTTTTTTAACAGGATTGTGGTTTAATATTATATTTTGTTTATAATATTGATACGTCTCTTTTGGTATTACTGATAATTTAAAAGACAAATAACCATGAAAGGTTCTATAAAAACGTATTAATAGCATATTATTAGTATCATAATCAATCCAATTTTCATCCTCGTATATTTTTTCTTCGCTCTTATTAAAACCAATTTTAGGAGTTAAATCTGTTAATGGTAATTCATTAATTTCAAAATGAAAGAACACATCATACACATTAAAATCATAATTTGAGATATCATTATTTTCTCCAATTAGAAATTGAATATCTTCAATGTCTAATTTTAAAGATGCACGAACTTTATATTGATTTAATGTAAGTTCACTAACCATGAAATTATTTACTTTCAAAATTTTAGATTCTTTTGTCTTACGTACGACAATTAATACTTTAAGATTAGTAGGTTTAAAATATTTTACTGAAAATTCGAAGTTTAAATTTACAGTCCCTTCGTCTACACTAGACCCTTTATATAAAGCATCTTTATTATAGAAATAATTTAAAGATGGCTTTTTATTATAAATCAAAGACAAATTATGATTTGAATCTATAAATATATAATAATTATGATTTTTTTGTTTTAGGTATGTATTACTTTCAAAATGTACTTTTTGTGTATCAATATTTATTATCTCATTATTTTCATTATATAATCTTAAAATAGTTTTAGGTCTCGTGAAAAATGAGATGAGCTTTTCGATAGATAATAAAAATACTCCATTAATTTTTTCGAAAAATAATTTTGAATCATCATAATTGTTATATATATATATATTAGAGTGATTACTCAAACCTTTCATAATAAAACAATTGTTTTCTACTTTTAATTCCATTTATACCCCTCAATCCATATATTACAATTTTTTATTGTTAATTCTTAATTTTTTTAAGTCTTTTTCTATTAAATGACGTTCTTTATCATAATCATAATTATTATTTTTTGTATGAAAAGTAACAGTAGAATATAGTTTATTGTGATAATCTATTTCTTTAAATAAAATATACGCCCTTTTCATATGAGTATCACTAGTTATTAAAGTGATTGAAGTGAATTTCTTTTTCTCGACGATTTTCATAGAATATATAGCATTTTCTACAGTATCTTTAGAAGAATTTTCTTCAATAATTTTCCAGTGTGGAATATTGTTTTTTAATAGCCATGATTTCATTGCTTTTGCTTCAGTCACATTCTTTTTAGAATTACCTCCACAAACAATAATATAAGATTTTTTTTGATTTTTATATGCTTCTAACGTTTTTTGTAGTCGTCCTATTGCTTCTTCCTTTAATTCACCATCGTTGTTCAATTTAAGTCCTAGAAGAATAAATACATGCATTTTCTTATTTACTCTTTTAATATTTATCGCCTCTAAAATGTATTAAATATTTTATAAATCTTTTGAAAATCAATAGGTACATATTAATATCAAAGTATTTTGTATGTAATTATTAAATTGAAAAGACTCCTGAAAAAGGAGTCTAAAAATGTAAATGTTTAATTAAATATTTGCTAAAGCGCAAATCTATCATATCATATTTTTATTAAAACTATAATATATATTTTGGAGTTTTACAGAAGATATAGTACATCATTAACCTCTTCGTTTATAGGTATGTTATCATCTGAAGTTTCTTCACAAAAACTTTTTTTGAAAAAATACACTATAAATAGATTAATAAAGATCGATAAAAAAACAAATTTTAAAAATTTCATTTAATCACTCTTTTCATTTATTTTTTTTAATATTTCATAATAAACTCTTTGATTGTTTTTATGATCGATAAAATCAAAAACATGAGTTAAATCTGGAAGTAAATTATTATTTTTATATTTGATTATGTTTTCAATTTTATTTAAGACTTCCTCTTCATTATATACTATATTTCCAATGAATGTTTCGTCTATCGGCCTGAGAATTCCTTTTCTAAAAAACCGTTCAACATCAAAATGAAAAAAGATTACTGGTTTTTGCATATAAGAAAAATCAAAACTAACACTACTATAATCTGTAATTAAAACATCATGCTTTATTAACAATTCTTGAACGGTTTGTTCTCCTAAGTGAACATAATTAATTAATTTTCCAGTTTGATCTAAATGATGTTTGAAAAAAGCTTGAGATCTATAATGGGGATAAAAATTCACTTCAAGATCATAATTTCGAATTAATTCTTCAAATTTTGGGTGATTAATTAAATTTAAATACCTTTTCATATACTCACTATTATCAAAAGTATAATCATTATTTAACCAATCTCTCCAAGTTGGCATAATTAATATTTTTTTTATATTATTACTAGATTTTAAAGGTAAATTATCAAATCTTGGTAAGCCTGTAATAGCTACATCTTTTTCCTCATAACCTAATTGATCAACAACAACATTATATTTTTCATCAGTACTAGAAACATTAAATAAATGGAAAGGTAAATCATAATATTTTTTATCATATTCAACTTTTTTTCTACCTAAGACACCATGTTGTAAGAAGATTCTTATACTATTTTCATAACCCCAAAAATGTTTCCCCGTTTTATAAGGGAGGATATTTTCTAAATCATGAGTTGATATTAATACATTTGCTTGAGAAGCAATTTTAAAATGCTGTTGTGAACCAAATGTAACAATATTGTTTAAATTTTTTATTTTATTATAATCACCGGAAGTTTCATCAATAACATAATAAGATTTTATATTTGTATTATTTTGTAGCCATTTGAAAAATTCTATTCCATTATCTTGAGCAGTATCTGTTCTTTCTCCAATAAGCCAAACATTATTATCTTTTTTACCATTTTCTAATATTTTATAATTATCTAAAGTTAACTCAAAACTCTCTATTTTCACATTTTTAAATGGAGTTAATGTCAACATGTAATATACTTTCTTGTTATTAAATGATTTTTCTTTTAATGTTATATAATTATCTTTTTTATATGTTCCTTGGTTAAATTTAATTTTTTCTTTACGTACTATATTTGAACCATCATATATAGTTATAAAAATATCAATTATATTTTTAGACGCTGTTTTTAATAATTCAAGTTTATCATAAGGGATTTTGATATTTTGTTCCCCTGTAGATATTTCGATTTCCCATCTCTTTTGAGAAACTCTTTCTTCAAATGTTAAATAGTATTGAAACGCTGCATAAATTTGATCAGGAAGAAAATGAATACTTAATATATGTTCAGATATAAAATTTACTTCCTTTTTTATTTTTGGTTTTGAATTTATAATATTTAAACCATTATTTTTTTTTATATCAAATTTTAAAATTTGATTTCCAAAATAATAAGGTTTTGTAAACGTAACTTTATTTTTACTATCCAAACAGAAAAATCTCTTATTATTTGTATCCTTTTCTTGTAAAATAGCTATTAATTTTTTATTTTTATTAGTATATGTTTCGTTTAAAATTAATTTTGAGCGAATTTTAGATCCATTACATTTGGTATTTAGATACTTCAAATCATTTAAGTCTACATCTATCACACCTAATGATATAAAGTCATAATTAGTGTTTAGTTTGTTGTTTGGAAAAACAGCACTTATTCTTAAGAAATGTTCATTTATCATAGAAGTTATATTCACTTCTTCCATTAACATCTTATTAAAGGAGACATACAAATAATTATCTGTCCATTTATAATTCATTATTAAATAATTTATATGTTTAGAGCTTGTGAACTGAACTGGGTAAATTGTTTGGTTTGATACTAAATAAACTTTATAAGATCTATTATTTATAGTTTCTTTTATGCTTTCTAGATTCATTTTATTATCATATATAGAAATTTCGATTTGTTGTAATTGGTTTACTAAAATTAAAGTTTTAATGTTTTTTTGTGTTTTTAACTTCATATAATTATTATCAAATTCTTGTATTTCCACTTGTTTAGTTTCATTCATAAAATTAAAATCAGTTTTATATTTATTAAAAGTAATATTTTTATCAGTTTTTATAATAGAAATGCTATTATTCAATTCTATAATATTGTTTAAATTATGCTTTGGAACAACCCACAATTTTTTATTTTTATGATAAAAAGTAAGTACGAAATCTTTGGTAGGTAAATTTTTAAAATTGATTTTTATTTCAATACAATTATTTGGATTTTTAGTTATTTCAAAATTGGACTCTGATCCATTTACCTTTATTGAAAACTTATTTTCATTAAATTTCATGAAATTTTCAAAGGAGAAATTTAAAATTAAATTTTGATTTTCGGTAAAAACTTTATATAATTCAAATTTTTTTCTTAATTTACTTTTTAGTTTTTTTATCATTTTGGATCACGCTTTCATTTTTAATCACTATGAACACTTTACTTTTAACTCATAATATAACTCTTACTTATGTAAAGTCTTGAAATTCAAGTATAAAAAATTTCTTTTTATGGTTCTAAATCTATTTTTAAAAATTTTACATTATAATAATTATAAACATAAAATTTTACCATTAGAAACCTAATTATATATAACCAATGTATAACTATTTTACTTAACCATGGAAAATAGGGATTAAAAACAACAAATTTATAAAATGTAATATATCACTTTTTCTGAAAGGAAATTAACGTAAACTAGCATAATATCACGGACATATTATTTTCATACTTCCAAAATAATTGTAATTATTTGAGTTTATTCATTTTTTTTAAAAATTCTTGACGCTCTTCTTCAGTAAAAGTAAATGGTTTAGATTTAATTGATTTATAGCTATTATTTTCTAACCATTTTGGGGTCATTTCACGGTTAATATTATGGTTTGATTCACTAGTATTTGTTACATTACTTTTTCGTTTCGAATGTATACGTTTTTCAGGTTCAAAAGAAAATTCTAACCACTCAATTTTACGCCCTTTTTTAGCCTTAATTTTATTAATATTAAGATTTTTAAATATAAAACTTAATTCTCTAATCATAGGGGTTAAAACACGTTTAGTCATATCATTCATTTGATATGACTCTGGTACATCTAAACGTTCTTTAAAATCAGCTATTTTTAATTTTACATAACCAGTATGTTTATATTGTTTTAGTATTCTAAACATATTTTTCGAATATGTCGATTTTAGTTGTGTCATTTCTTGGAGTTCAAACTTAGTAAAATTGTTAGTTATTGAATTTAAGATATGTTTTAAATTTGGAGATGTAGATATTTCTAAATAATGTTCTTTTTTATGTATTTTATAGTGATTAAATAAAACAAATCTTTCTATAATATCTTCATCTTCATATCTAATAGTTAGTTGCAACATTTTTTGATAAACATGATCTAAATCCCTAATAAATCTATTAATATTACGAGTTTCTGAGCTATAATTACTTAACTCTTTTAAAGTGATAAACGACAAATGTAAAGTATTAGTTTCTTGTTCTTTCAACTTATTGCACATCGCGAAAAACAAATTAATTTCAGTGCCTGTAAATCTGCGTAAAGGAACTAAATTCATATCGTTTTTATATACAATAGTTTCTCCAGACATATAACAACTCTCCTTATAAAATGAAAATTAAGGGTTAGTTTTAAAATACGTCCCTTTAAAATTAACCCAATGAGAATAATAACACATTTCAAATAAAGATTTAACACATTTCAAGGACTTTATTTGAAATGTGTCCCTTTAAATGTGGCAAAATGTCCCTTTAAATGTGGCAAAATGTCCCTTTAAATGTGGCAAAATGTCCCTTTAAATGTGGCAAAATGTCCCTTTAAATGTGGCAAAATGTCCCTTTAAACACTTGAGACTCCTTCTCTCCCTAAAAGCCAAACGACTCCTAAAAAGGGTTTAAAAAGGTTTATATAAATATATATAAATGTCGAAGTAAAATCACTTAAATTTAAAATAGATCCAATTATGACTCTTTTTTATTTTGTGTTATAAAGGGTCATTTTAAGCATTTAGCCCTTTTTATATATAAAAATCTACCTAATATCACTTAATTACGTTTAACCACTTCGCTGTGAGCCACATAATTAAACCAAATAATATATACGGTAATAAATATAATATACCTATCAAATAACGCCATGCACTTTCGTGGTCATCAATAAAATTATTAATAAAGCTATATAAACTTTCAACACCAAAGAAATGACCTATCGGACCTGTCACAAAAGTTATAAGCGCTATAATAACAATGACATAGAATAAACTTGTAATGCCTTTTGTCGACACATCTATCGATTTATTAAATTTCTCAACCAATTTGTTATTATCTTTGAATCTACTTTCTAGTTTTTGCTTATAAGTCTGTATTTCATTTTCAGCTTGCTCATTGCGTTTTTTTAACTCATGGATTAATTGGTCCATTTGTTTGTCCATCGCTTTAAATTTGGCGTCTAAAGCCTGTTTAAAGTCTTGTTGTTGATTATCTGTATTGAGTTTCTTTAAATAACTATTCGCTACACTGATATATTTAACTCTTGTATCTTCAGTTGCTTGATTAAAGGTCGAGATCGAATCCTTTAGTTCGTTCTTTAGTTTTTCGTTTCTGTTGTTCCGCTCGCTCTCGTTGTTCTCTA
>Ga0079226_10004122_pt1 | contig 11093 bp, 9 predicted proteins | sample Poulit2014_FD_76345 | JGI IMG/M metagenome (GOLD analysis project Ga0079226, IMG submission 76345) | Agricultural soil microbial communities from Georgia to study Nitrogen management - Poultry litter 2014 | ecosystem: Environmental > Terrestrial > Soil > Agricultural land | place: USA: Georgia...
AAATCTTTCTATAACCATTATACTTCTTAATTCAATCCCTCAAAAACACTTGTATCTAAAATTCATATTTCCTAACCACTTTTCTTAAAAAATAATCACCAGATTCATAATCACTCTATATTTCCAATATCTTTTAAAGAACGACTTCTTTTATTAGACATAAAAATCTCCCCTATAAGTAATCATATTTTAACTTTTTAATCTGTCTACCTATAGAGGACCATATCAAATTGTTAAAACAATTGAAGTGTGTTAAATTTAAATTCTTTAAACACTATCTAGCATAATTAGAGATCATTAAATAAAAATGCATTATATTTATTTCTCTAGAACTTATAAACAATAAACAACTTAATTTTACTGGTCAACTCTTTCTGACAAAGATTACTTAATATAATTTCAATTTTTTAAAGGATCTAATTATACAATTATATTTAAACCTAAGTTACTTCACTCTGGATACATAAGTGTTTTTAGTCTAACAACTGCCACTCAATAACTTACGCTTACATAAATTAGATTATAATTTAAATACAAATGTTTAGAACTATTAGTTTCTATTCATGATATAAATTAGTTATCTATTAACTAAATATATGAATTAACTGTATCGATTATATATTAAATTTTCAAACTAAAATCCTAACATTTTAGGAACCCACATATAAGTTTGAGGAATTAATGTTACCATCACTGAAACCGCCGTCATAATTATAAAGTATGGTAACGATCTCTTAAATACATTACCTAATGATTCTCTCGCAATACTACTTGTAACAAATAAACAGATTCCCACAGGTGGAGTAATTAACCCTAGCCCCGTTACAAGTGTTACGAATAAACCGAAATGAATAGGATCAATCCCATAGGTAGTCGCTAAAGGTGCAAATATTGGCACTAACATAACCATTGCCGGAGCCTGCTCGAGAAATAAACCGATAAATAAAAATATAATAAAAGTAATAACAAGGAACACCATTGCATTACTAGTAATACCGATGAGAAACGAACTAATGAACTCCGGGGCTCCTTCCATTGTTAACCACCATGTAATCACATTACCAATAGACATCATTATTAATACAATTGCTGAAATATTTACAGTCCTTCCTATTGAAGCATACACCTCTTTTAAAGTTAACTCTTTAGTAATGAAAAAACCTACAAACAATGCATACAATACACCTATTGCTCCAGCTTCAGTTGGAGTAACAATACCAGCTACAATACCGACAATTAAAATCAAAGGTAATATGCCTGCAACAATAGTACGCCTTATTATTAAGATAACATCCTTAAAAGTATATTTTGTATCATCTGCTGGATAATTATATTTTTTGGCAATAAAATATGTTACAACAAACATCGATAAACCTAATAATATTCCTGGTACAATTCCTGCCATAAATAATGCAGCTATCGAAACATTTCCGTCTGCAAAAGCATATATAATCATAGGTACACTTGGAGGTAGTATTGTTCCAATAATTGAACCGGTGGATGTTATAGCAGCTGCTAACGGAGCGTCTTCATAGTCCTTTTTTATAGCAGGTATAAGCATAGTCCCAACCGCACTAGCATCTGCAACAGCTGAACCATTTATCCCCCCAAAAAGCATTGCTACAAGTGTGTTGACATAAAGCAATCCCCCTTTGAACCGACCTACAACCATTTTTGAAAAATCTAAAATCCTAGCAAGTATTCCCGACCCATGCATCAATTCCCCAGCTAAGATAAAAAACGGAAGCGATACGAGCACGAACGAATCAAGACCTGTCCACATACGTTGTGCAAATAAATCTAAAGGAGCACCAATTAATATAAAACCAAAAACTCCAGAAAGTCCAAATGCAAACGCTATCGGTATTCCCACGGCCATAAGAATTAAAAACGATAAAGTAAACATTAATAATTCTATCATCTCAATGCTTCACCTCCTTCCAAAATTGTCTTTACAGTTAAAATGTTTAAGTGTATTAGTGCATATAAAGCACCCACAGGTACAGCTAGATAAGCATATATCATTTTCATGCCAAACACTAAAGGATCGGTAGAAGTTAATCCTCCCATTGAAAAAACTGTTCCATAATATATTATTACGATTAGAAAAATTGAAACTGCAACATCAATTATCACCAATAATCTGTTTCTTTGTTTTTCTGTTAATCTTTCTAATATCATTACTAATGCAATATGCTCTCTATGCCTTAATGACAAACCTGAACCAAGAAATGCTAACCAGATCATTAAATATTTAGTAAGAGCATCAGCAAAGTTTATTGGACTGAATACAACAAATCTAGTAAATACTGATACAGATATCGTAACTACCATTGCAATTAACAAAACTGCACAAATGATTTTTATAAATGATATGAGAAAACGATCTATTTTATCTAAAAATATAACGACATCTTCTTTTGTCAAAACTACACTCTTCCTTTCTAATGTTGCAATGGATATAAAGAATCCATTGCAACGCTTATTACTTGAATCAGTTAGATTTATATAAATTACTGTTTACTCCGAATCGATTGAATAGCCCCAATTACCTTGCTCCTCTACTGGACCTGCTTCTTCAATAATTAGATCAAGCGTGTCCTGTGTAAAAGATTCTCCAATGAACTTTGGCCAAACTTCATCCTTTGTGATATCTATAAGTTCATCCAACTCTTCATCTGGAACTGTATTAATTTTCAAACCTTCCTCTTTCATTTGAGCAATATTTTCATTTACAAAATCAGCTTTTTCTTCAGCATAGTATTGCTCTGATTCTCGAGCGGCTTCAACCATAACCTCTTGTAAATCTTCAGGTAGTTCATTCCAAACTGCATCATCCATAGCAATTATCATAAAATACCACTGAAAAGGAATGTCCACAATATTATTAACTATACCGCCTTGATATAAATTCCCCGAATGTATACTTGCATATGTGTCACCTAAACCATCAACCATACCCGATCTTAATGCCTCTGGAGTTTCTGGCCAATCTACAGTTGTTCCTTTTGCTCCCCAAGATTCATATGCGGCAATTTCCATTACAGAACGAGACGCTCTTATTTTCATATTTTTCAAATCATCTATTGAAGTTACTTCTTTTGATGTACCCAAAGCCCTAGGCCCTCCAAAATCATATGAGGAAATCCACTTTAAATTATTCGGTTCTAATTCCTCCGCCATTAATTCATGAACTTTTTCACTCCCTATAGCATTTAATGTTTGTTCTTCTGACTCAAATAAAAAAGGTAACATAAAGGGATCAAAAGCATTTGTAATTGTAGTTAAATTCGCCACTGATCCTGCGGCCATATCCAAATTCCCATTTTTCATAGCCTCAAAAGTCTCAATATCTGAACCTAGCTGACTACCATAATGCCACTGAATCTGAATCCTTCCATCAGACTTTTCGTCTACTAGTTCAGCGAACTTATCTGTACCAATAACAGTTACATCATCTTTAGTCATCATTTGAGCGGCTTTTATAACATATTCAGCATCTTCATCTACTTCTGCTACCTCTTCTTCATCTTCACTGGCATCCGCTACAGTTGGATCACTATCCTTATCAACTCCATCTGCTCCACATGCTGAAATCATTAATAGTACTATCAATAAAACTACTGTCAATATACTCTTTTTTAATCTAAACATTTTTTTCCTCCTATTATTTGAAATAATTTGATTAAGTATTTATAAAAGTTTAAATTAATACTACATATTTCTTAATTAAATATATATTAATTCTCTAATACCTTTTCTAACGAATTAGAAATAATATGATTTTTGTAATTAGGTTTGCTAGTAATTATCCCTTGATTTAGTAAAAAATCACTCGTTTCTTCCCAACTTTCAGCAATACCTTCTCCTTTCTCAACTGTTTTAGGGTTCATAGATAAATGATACGATTCATCAAATTGTTCTTCAGCATTTGGAATCTCAGCATCATTAATAATATCTATTGCTTGTTCATTTGTAATTTCTAACGCTTTAGACATACTTTCAGCTGCTATTTCAGGATTTTCTAAAACAATATCATTGGCTTTTTCTAGGGCTTTTAATAATCTTTGTACGGCTTCTTGATTTTCCTCTAAATAACTTGCACTTACTACCCAGTCTCCATGTCCTGTAGCTCCGACGTCGCCATCTGTCGCTATTAATTCCCCACCGGATCCCATCAATTTTCTCATCCAAGGATCCCAAACCCAAATTCCATCTATTTCACCTTTTTCAAAAGCAGGTGTCATTTGTGGTGGATCAATATTTATTATCTCAACATCATCCGGTGTCAAATTTACCGACTTTAATCCTTGTAAAAAACCGTAATGACCTGACGTTCCTTGCGTAATGCCTATTTTCTTTCCTTTTATATCTTCAAGTTTTTCTATTCCCGAACCTTCTCTTACTACAAGCCCTTCATTATCACTAACATCTACTTCAACTGCAAAGGTTTTAATATCAACATCCTGTGCTGGACCAACAATTGTACCCGTCCAACCGTAATAAGCAACATCTATTTCATTTTTTGTAAATGCTGGGTACATTGCAACGCCTGTGTTAAAGTTAATAAATTCTGGGTCCAAACCTGCTTCTTCAAAAAGACCTTCTTCTCTTGCAACATACTCTCTAATTTGCAGACTTGGCTGCGTTCCAATTCTAATAGGAATTAAGTCTTTGTTTCCGTATTCAGTATTTTCATTGTTTTCCTCAGTCTTATTTCCGTTAGAGACCTTTACTGACTGTTTATTAGTGTCACTGCATGCTAGAAGGATCATAGATAAAATCATTAACGTAAAAAATATTTTTATTTTTGAATTCATTATTACTCCCCTATCGTAATAAAATTTTATTTATAAAAACAGCTCAAATAATCTAGTATTACTGTATTTACAAACAACCCAATATCGCCCTTCCCCCCCCTTTGCTCATTAACTTAATTATCCGATAATTCTAACTATAGCTATGCATAAGAGATAATAATTCACTTTTTAATTTTGTAAATTTCGAAGACGTGATATCTGCATAAGTTCTAGGTTTTGGTATATCTATTACATATTCTTTATAAATTTTTCCGGGTCTTGGCGTCATTACTTTTACACGATCTGCAAGAAAAATAGCTTCTTCTATATCATGAGTTATAAATAGAATAGTTGGCTTATATTGTGCTGATAACTCAAGAAGTTGCTCTTGCATAGAAAGCCTAGTATTTGAATCTAAGGCTCCAAAAGGCTCATCCATTAACAATATGTCTGGTTTCATAATTAAAGCTCTAGCTATGGTTGTTCTTTGTTTCATGCCTCCCGATAATTGATAAGGAAAATGATTTTCAAAGCCTTTTAAACCTACCGACTCGACAATTTCTAAAGCTTGATTTTCAATTTTCTTTGTTAAACCTCCATTATGTTTATGACCAAATAATACATTATCTAATACACTTAACCACGGAAAAAGTGCTGGTGTTTGAAATACCACACCTCTATCAGAACCAGGTTTGAGGTCTTTTTTTCTTCCGTTTAAATAGATATCACCAAAAGATGGTTTTAAAAATCCAGCAATAATATTTAAAATTGTACTTTTCCCACACCCACTTGCCCCTAACATACAAACAATTTCACCATCGTATAAAGACAGATTTATATTTTCAAGAGCTCTAATCGTTTTTCCGCTTTCATTTGGAGAAGGAAAAGCCATGTTGATATTTTCCAGCCTTACTTTCTCAATTTTTTCTTCGATTTCTTTCGTTTGTACTTCCACAAACCATCCACACCTTCCTGTAATATTATTACGTTTTTCATTGAATATTGGTTGATTATATCTTTATTTACCTGTCCAATGAAGTATACGTTTTTCTAGCTGACTTACTGTAAAATCTAGTATTACACCTATTAAACCTATTAAACCAACACCAACGTAGACAATTGGTATGCGATAAAAGGTGGCCGCGTCCATAATCATAAATCCTAAACCTTGTTGTGCAACAATTAATTCAGCAGCTACTAAAATTGACCAACTAACAGCAAGTCCTGTTTTTATACCAGTAAATATGGAAGGCATAGCAGACGGAACAATAACTCTAAAAAACAACTTTCCATGATTTAGACCCAAGTTTCTTCCAGCTTGCAACCAAAGATTGGGCACTGTTCGAATCCCATTCATACAATTTAGATTTATATATAGAAAAGCTGCTAAAAAAATCATTAAAACTTTAGAAGTTTCTCCTATCCCAAACCATAGCACCATCAAAGGGACGTATGCTATCGGTGGAATTGGTCTAAGAAAGGCAAATATCGGCCCAAATATTGCATACATGTATTTGTTATATCCCATTAATAAACCTAAAGGAACACCTAAAATTACTGCTAGCCCAAAACCAACTAGTGCACGTAAAACACTTGCAAGAACATGTTGCCACATGGGAATATAATTATATCCTTCAACAATCAAAATAAATAAAGTTTCAATAATCGTAATAGGAGACGGTAAGAACAATGGTTGAACAATTCCAGTTTCAGTAATAAGTAACCAAATTCCTAATAAAAGTAGAATGATTCCTGTTCCCAAATATTTTGTCAAATTCCCACTTATATTAAAGCGCTTTCTTTTTGTGGTAATAGTTTTATTGTTTACAAACTTGTTCTCAAATCCCAAAATTATTCCTCCTTCAATGTGGTCAATAATTTTTATATACAATATCTCCTCCAACAATCGTCATGTCAACATTTATATCTAGTAATTTTTCAATATCACTTTGCAGTGGATTCTCAGATAACACTACAAAATCGGCTAATTTTCCTACTTCAATTGAACCTTTTATATTTTCTTCAAAACCTAAATATGCCGCATCAATAGTCATAGCTTGTAAAGCTTTAATTACGGGAATTCGTTGAGATGGTCCTAAAATATCGCCACTTAGAGTTCTGCGGGTTACCGCTGCATAAATACTCATTAATGGATTAGTCGGTGTAATTGGAGCATCATTATGCATACCAAACGGAATTCCCTTTTTATAAGCTGATCCCATTGGATTTATTCTTTGCGCTCGTAAATGTCCTAATAATTCATCTTTATGTCTATCACCAAAATAATGAACATGTGATGAGAAAAATGAGGCTATAATCCCTAATTCTCTCATTGCATCAATTTGTTCTTCACGAGTTATTTGGCAGTGCTCAATCCGTAAACGATGATTTTGTTTAGGATATGTTGACAACCCGTTTGCATATCCTTGAATAATGGAATCAATACCATAATCCCCATTACCATGAGTTGCAATTTGATAACCTTTATCTAATGCTTCTAGTACACTGTTATTAAAGGTTTCTTGTGAAGTAGCTAACATACCTTTATTTTCAGGATCCATATAATACCCTTCTGATAAAGCAGCAGTTAATCCAGGTATAGATCCATCTTGAAATAATTTGACACCACCGATACGGAACTTGTCATCTCCACTCCATGGCGAAAATCCTCCCTCGTATTCTGTATCCTCATTAATTAACTTTTGCCAATATGGATGATATAAATATGCAAGAATTCTGGTTTTCACCTCTTCATTTTGAACTGTTTCCATATAACCAGTGAAATCATCAAAACCTGAACAAAATCCTAATGCTGCCTCATGAACACTTGTTACCCCATTTCTACTATAGTGTTGATCAGCATTTTGCATCCATCTACGAATGTCCATTATTGATGGTTTTGGTAAATATTTAAGTACTAAATTCATTGCTGATAATTCTATTAATAAGCCTGTTAATTCACCATTCTCATAACGTTCTATTTTCCCACCTTCGGGATCGTCTGTTTCTTTAGTGATACCCGCTATTTGTAATGCTTTAGAATTTGCTACAATAAAATGACTAGTGAAATGTCGCATAATAATTGGATGATTAGTCGATACCTTATCTAAGTCGTAGCGATTAAAGTGCCTATTCTCCTTAAACAGAGAATCATCGTATCCAAATCCCTCGATCCATTTACCATAAGGTGTTTCTTCTGCTTTGTCTCTAAGTCTTTTTAACACCACATCAAGTGTTTGGTTTTGTTCAACTCGTCCATTTACACCTTCCAAAGAAGATCCCCATAAAGCAAAATGTGTATGGCTTTCTATAAAGCCAGGTAACATAGTACGTCCTTCCAAATCAATTATTTGAGTGTCTTTAGTAGATATTGTATTTAACATATTTTTGGAACCAACTGTAAAAATTTTACCGTCCTTGATTGCTACGGTTTCAGCAATTGGTTGTAACATATCCATTGTTATAATATTTCCACCCGTTATGATAGTATCTATTGAATTTACACTTTGATATTTAATCTTAATATCTCTTACATTTTTTTTCATTTTTGCACCACCCATTCTTAAGTAACATCTTTATATATAAACCTCTTTTATATTCTTCATCCCGTATTTGACTTCTTAAAAACTTACTATTGTAATTCTTATATAATTTACTTAATTAAATACTTAATTAAAATTAGTTAGATCATTTAATCTCTATTGCTTTATCAGACTCCGACATACTGAAATAAATGTTTTGTAATTTATAGACAATATATCGTTACTGAGTAAAAATTTATAATTTTCTAATTATTTAATTAATAGATTACCATAATTAAAAATTCTTACAAATAGAAAAATGTTATACGGTATAACCATGCTATCAAATACGAAAACACTTTCATGATTAATTATTCCAGCCCAGTGATAATAAAACATTTAGAATATAAAGTACTAAAGGTATAGTAAGTAAAGATAATAATGTTGATAACACTGTTGTTACTGCACCAAAATCTTGGTTTCTAGAATATTTTGCAAATAATACTGATGCTAATGTTAATGTAGGCATCATCGATTGTATGATTATAACTTGTGAGGCTATTAAATTAAATTCATGATACATACTAACCACGACAGCCACTAAGATCGGTAAAATAATTAACTTTATAGTGATAGGTAACCAAGATATAGTTGATTCTTTAATATTCGATCTTGAAATAGTCATCACTAAAATACCGATATATATCATTGCAAGAGGTGTCGCAAGACCTGCTAATTGTGTTATTAAATCACTAAATATCTTAGGCGGACGTAGTTGAAAATATAAAGCTGTCATTCCAATAACCACTGCGATGATTGGCACATTTATTATTGATTTGATATATTTCCAAGAAAAAAATGTTTTCCTTTTTTGTAAAATCGATACTCCTACTGTCCATAATGTTATATCTACTCCAGCGTCAAATACAGCCGCATACAAGGCACCTTCTGGTCCAAAAAGTAGTGCACATAATGGAATACCAATGTATCCGGTATTACCAATGCCAGATAATAATGAAACCTCCGGAATTTTATTTGAATTACGATGAAAAAAGCATAGAAAACACCAGCCCAAGCCAATTCCTGTAAGATTTATAATAATAGAAGAAATAAGTACAATTAGAATAATATGAAAAATGCTATCACTGAATTCTACTTCAAATATATTCGCTAATATAATTGAAGGCATACCTATATTAACAATCAAACTAATCAACATTTTCTGTGTATCATCATTAAAAGCAAATGTCCTCGAAATAATAGCTCCAATAAACACCATTAACGAAATGACAATAATTGTTTGAACAATAACTGCTATTTCCATTTTAATCAACCTACTTTTTTCCAATATCATTCACATATAATATTTTGAGGTTTAAAAATATTACCTTGCGCTAAAATAAGCTTCACAATCGATTCTAACACATTCAAAAAATGTCAAACCAAATTTTTATTGCGGTACCTAATATAAGTATCGATAATATAACTTGTAACACTTTAGTATTTGTTTTTGTTCCCAATTTCACACCTAAAGGAGCTCCTAAAACACTGGCAATAATCATGATAATAGATGGTCCATATAATACTTGAGCAGTTACTATTTTACCTACTGTAGAACCAATAGATGAAATAAAAGTAATTGCTAGTGAAGATGCAACAGTAATTCGAGTGGGTATTTTTAAAATAACAAGCATAACAGGAACCATAATAAAACCTCCAGCTGCCCCGACAATACCCGAAGTAATTCCAATAATAAACGATAATATGCTTGCCAAGGTTTTATTAAATTCTAACTGATCATTGAGAATAGAATCTAATCCTTTCTTTTTAGGTAGAAACATCATAATTGCTGCGAGGGTTGCTAAAATCGCATACACAATATTTATTGTATTTTCAGACATAACATTTGAACTAAAACCACCCATAAAACTACCTATTAATATTGCAGTACCCATATAAATAATCAATTGTTTATTTAGTAAATTGCTAGCACGGTATGCCCACACTCCAGAGATAGCAGCAAAAAAAACTTGAATTGCACTAATTCCAGCAACTTCATGCGGAGAATAAGTTACAAGTCCCAAAAGTGCAGGAATATATAAAAGCATTGGATATTTTATGATTGAACCACCTATCCCAACCATACCCGAAATGAAAGCACCTACAAATCCAATTAAAAATAAAACTATTATGAGCATAACGCTCATTAAAACACCCCCTGGCTTCATATCAACAATTAATACATCAAAATATAAACATTTATTTACTATATACAACGGCTACCATTGAGCTGATGCTAGTGTAGTTTCGTAGAAACATTTTAGTTAAGTACCACTATTAATTACAGGAAGATGGGTCCAGTGAAAAATGAAAATAATAAAAAACAATACAATAACGATTTTTATAAAATAGTTGTTGATTTATATACTTAAGCCCATTCAGTAAAAGATTTAAATAGTAAGTATGGTATTTCTAAAGTAACTATTTATACATAGATTAGGAATTCACTCCGATAGAGTTGATAGATAGGTTTTCCATCACTACAGATAATCATAGTGAATCACAAAAATAAATGCTTATGTGGCAAGAAAACAATGCTGCTCTAAAAACCCATGACCATATTCACTAAAAAGTAAAGGATACTGATATACCTGTCTTTATTAATAAAGAAGAAATCATACTGTTTATACAATGTGTGATGTTCTTGATGTGTCAAGAAATACAGATCATCAACCATTAGACAAAACAATATCTAATCATAACCAAGAAAACC